>ERZ869979.566-NODE-566-length-11336-cov-4.408384_pt1 | contig 11336 bp, 9 predicted proteins | sample MGYA00521269_ERZ869979 | MGnify/ENA primary metagenome ERZ869979 (study PRJEB32232, sample SAMN07284974) | human gut metagenome | biome: human-associated habitat; material: feces | host: Homo sapiens | place: Tanzania | collected 2014-04-05 ... | reverse complement strand
CCTCGGGGCCTACTCTAGCTCAAACGCTCCGGTATAGAGCTGGTAGTAGTAGCCGCGCTTGGCGATGAGCTCATCGTGGTTGCCGCGCTCGATGATGCGGCCGTGATCCAGGCAGATGATCGCGTCGGAGTTGCGCACGGTGGACAGGCGGTGCGCGATGACAAACGTCGTGCGGCCTTCCATGAGCTTGTCCATGCCCTCCTGCACGATGGCCTCGGTGCGGGTGTCGATGGAGCTCGTGGCCTCGTCCAGAATCATCGCCGGCGGATCGGCGACGGCGGCGCGGGCGATCGAGATCAGCTGGCGCTGGCCTTGCGACAGCTGCGCGCCGTTGCCGGTGAGCATGGTGTCGTAGCCGTCGGGCAGGCGGGTGATAAAGTCATCCGCGCCCGCGAGCTTGGCCGCCGCGATGCACTCCTCGTCGGTGGCGTCCAGGTTGCCGTAGCGGATGTTGTCCATCACGGTACCGGTGAACAGGTTCACGTCCTGCAGCACCACGCCCAGCGAACGGCGCAGGTCGGACTTGCGAATCTTGTTGACGTTAATGCCGTCGTAGCGGATCTTGCCGTCGGCGATGTCGTAGAAGCGGTTGATGAGGTTGGTGATGGTCGTCTTACCGGCACCGGTGGCACCGACAAATGCGACCTTCTGGCCCGGCTTGGCGTATACGGACACGCCGTGCAGCACCTCGTGGTCGGGCGTGTAGCCAAAGTCCACGTTGTCCATGACCAGGTCGCCGCGTAGCGGCACGTACTCAATCTCGCCGGTCGCGCGATGCGGATGCTTCCACGCCCACATGCCGGTGTGGTGGTCGGCCTCCTCGAGCTCCCAGGTATCGGGGTTTACCTGCGCGTTGACGAGCGTCACGTAGCCCTCGTCTGCCTCGGGCTCTTCGTCGAGCAGCTCAAAGATACGCTCGGTGCCGGCAAGGCCCATGACCACGGCGTTGATCTGCATCGAGATTTGGCCGATCTGGCCGCAGAACTGCTTGGTCATGTTGAGGAACGGTACCACCACGGCGATCGAGAGCGGCAGGCCCGAGATGCTCAGGTTGGGCACGCCCAGCGCCAGGAAGATGCCGCCGGTCAGCGCGACCAGCACGTAGAGCAAGTCGCCCAGGTTCCCGAGGATCGGCATGAGGATGTTGGCGTACATGTTGGCCTTCTGCGAGACCTCGAAGAGCTTCTCGTTGCGCTCGTCAAAGTCGGCCTCGGCAGCGGACTCGTGACAGAACGCCTTGACGACTTTCTGGCCGTTCATGACTTCCTCGATATGGCCCTCGACCACGCCGAGCTCGGCCTGCTGCGCGATAAAGAAGCGCGCGGAGTTGGAGCCGAGCAGCTTAGTCATAAAGGTCATAAAGGCGACGCCGGCAATGATGACCAGGCACATCCACGCGCTGTAGTACAGCATGATGAAGAACACGGTGACGATGACGATGATCGTCATGAGCAGGTTGGGCAGCGACTGGCTGATCATCTGGCGCAGCGTGTCGATGTCGTTGGTGTAGTGGCTCATGATGTCGCCGCGCTGGTGCGTGTCGAAGTAGCGGATCGGCAGGTCCTGCATGCGGTTGAACATCTTCTCGCGCAGCTTCTCGAGCGAGCCCTGCGTGATGACGGCCATGGCGCGGTTCCAGAAGAGCGACGAGGCGACGCCCACGGCATAGATGCAGCCGAGGGTGGTCACAAGCTTCAAGATCTTGGGCTGCGCGGCCGTCCAGTCGCCCGACTGCCACGATTCGCTAATGACCTGCAGCGCGCTCTGGAGAAACGTCGCGCCGATGGAATTGATGATGGCGCAGAGCACCACGCCGGCGACGACGAGGGGCAAAAGCACTGGGTAGAAGCCAAAGAGCATCTTGATGAGGCGCGTCATGGTGCCGCCCTTGCGGTTGCGTGCGCGCTCGGCGGTAGCGGCCTTACTCATGTGCCTCGCCTCCTTCCTGGGTCTGAGCTTGCGGTGCGGATGCCTCGGTGTCGGCTGCGGCGGTCTCGACCGCCTCCTCGCCTTCGGCACTCATCTTGTTTTGCGAGGTAAAGGTCTCGCGGTAGATCTCGCTCGTCTTCAGCAGCTCGTCGTGGTTGCCGATGTCCTTGATGCGGCCGCCCTCCATGACGATGATGCGGTCGGCGTCCTGCACGGAGCTGATGCGCTGGGCGATGATGAGCTTGGTCGTGTTGGGCAGATAGCTTGCCAGCCCCGCGCGGATCTTGGCGTCGGTCTTGGTGTCGACGGCGCTCGTGGAGTCGTCCAGGATCAAGATCTTGGGGCGACGCAGCAGGGCACGCGCGATGCACAGGCGCTGCTTCTGGCCGCCGGAGACGTTGGAGCCGCCCTGCTCGATCCAAGTGTCGTAGCCCTTGGGGAAGCCGTCGACAAACTCGTCGGCGCAGGCCAGATGTGCGGCCTCGCGGACTTCTTCGTCGGTGGCGTTCGGGTCGCCCCAGCGCAGGTTCTCGGCGATGGTGCCGCTAAACAGCACGTTTTTCTGCAGCACCATGGCTACCTGGTGGCGCAGCGCGTCCAGATCGTAGTTGCGTACGTCCACGCCGCCGACGCGCACGGTGCCCTCGGTGGTGTCGTACAGGCGGGCGATCAGGTTCACGAGCGTCGACTTGGCCGAGCCGGTGCCGCCGATGATGCCGATGGTCTCGCCGCTCTTAATATGCAGGTCGACGTCGTCGAGCGCCTGGCGCTTCGCGTGCTCGGAATACTTAAAGCTCACGTGGTCAAAGTCGATGGAACCGTCGGCAACCTCGAGCACGGGCTCGGCGGGATCGGCGATCGTGGGCTCGGCAGCCAGCACCTCGGTAATGCGGTGTGCCGATTCGTCGGCCATGGTCACCATGACAAAGATCATCGACAGCTGCATCAGGCTCATCAGAATCTGGAAGCCGTAGGTAAAGATGGAGGAGAGCTGGCCCACGTCGAACAGGGTGCCCTGGCTCGTGATGATGAGCTTGGAGCCCAGGTAGATGATGACGACAAACGCGCCGTTGACGCAGATGTTCATCATGGGGTTGTTAAAGGCGAGCAGCTTCTCGGCGCGGGTGAAGTCCATCTGGACGTCGCGCGCGGCGGTCGCGAACTTCTCCTTCTCAAAGTCTTCGCGCACATAGCTCTTGACCACGCGCATGCCGGTGACGTTTTCCTCGACGGACTCGTTAAGGGCGTCGTACTTGTGGAACACGCGCGAGAAGATGGGACGCACCTTAAAGATGATAAAGAACAGTCCAAAGCCCAGCAGCGGAATGATGACCAGGTAGACCATGGCGACGCTGCCGCCCATGATAAACGCCATGGTAAAGGCGAAGATCAAGACAAGCGGCGCGCGCACGGCGATACGGATAATCATCATAAAGGCCTGCTGAACGTTGTTGATGTCGGTGGTCAGGCGCGTGACGAGCGATGAGCTCGAGAACTCATCGATGTTGGCAAAGCTGAACGTCTGGATCTTGTAGAACAGGTCGTGACGCAGGTTCTTGGCGAAGCCGCAGCTGGCATGGCTGCAGGTGATGCCCGCGGCGGCGCCAAAGGCGAGTGACGTCAGCGCGATGAGTACGAGAAGGCCGGCGGTGGGCAGCATCTCGGTAACGGCGGTGCCGTCCTTGATGGCGTCGATCATGTCGGCGGTGATAAACGGGATCATCATCTGGCAGATTACCTCGCCAAGCACCAGCAGCGGCGTGGCGATCGTGACCTTCATGTAATCGCGGATGCTGCCCATGAGAGTTTTAATCATCCAGTTCCTCCCAGGTTACGCGGATTTTCTCAAGCATTTCGGCGAGCTGTTCGCGCTCGTCGTGAGTGAGGGCACTAAAGGCCTGCTCCCTAAAGCGGATGCGGGCGGCCTGGTCGATGCGGGCCTTCTCCCAGCCGACTTCGGTCAGGCGAATGGTGAGCTGCCGGCGATCTTTTGGATTGCGGCTGCGCTCGATGATGCCGGCGCACTCGAGCTTGGACAAGATCTCGGAAAGCGACCCCGGCTTGAGGTCGAAGTGCATGCCGAGTTCCTGCTGCGACATTTCGCCGTTTTCCTGCTTGGCGAGCAAGCAGACGATGGGCGCCTTGCCGGACACGCCGCCGCCGTGAAAGTGCATGTAGTGGCCACAAAAGCCGAGGCCGCTCAGGATGCGCTTGGCGAGCTTGTCTTCGGCGCTGACCGCTTCGGGCATGTCTGCCGGTTGCAACGGATCGCCGCCGGGCTCGTGCGGGCGAAGGTTAAGGGGTTCATCGCACATGAATTCGTGTCGCTCCTTTCTTTAGTTAGGTAGTGGAATTGTTTTGTGCCTAACCAATCTAGGAGTGCCACACAAGAATGTCAAGGTACCAAAGTAATAGTTGCGCGGTTTTTCCAAACCGCGCAACCGGCCTGGTTGGCACTTGGGGACGTTCCTTTTCTGCCGGCACCTAGGGACACTCCTTGTCGAGGCTTTGGTGCAAGCTTCCGTCCGCAGCGTCCCCTGCGCTACACTTAGTCGCACTGTGGCGCCGCCGCGCCATGCCCGACCCGAGGGGGACTCTTATGAAGAACACTCAGCTGCTGCTGATCAACGATATGTGCGGCTACGGCAAGGTCGCGCTTTCCGCCATGCTACCGGTGCTGTCGCACATGGGCTACCGTATCCACAACCTGCCGACGGCGCTTGTGTCCGATACGCTCAACTATCCCAAGTTCTACATCCACGACACCACCGAGTACGTACGCCAGAGCCTCGCTATCTGGGAGGAGCTCGGTTTTGAGTTCGACGCCATCTCAACCGGCTTCATCGTGACCGAGGACGAGACGCGCATCATCTCGGACTTCTGCCACCGCCGCGCGCAAAAGGGCACGAAGGTTTTCGTCGACCCCATCATGGGCGACAACGGTAAGCTCTACGCCGGCGTGCCCGAGTCCACGATCGGCCTCATGCGCAGCCTGCTCGAGTGCGCTGACTACGCGGTGCCCAACTACACCGAAGCGTGCCTGCTCACCGACACGCCCATTGCCGAACAAATCACGCCTGATGAGGGCCGCGCCCTCGTGGACGCCATGCGTGCGCTGGGCGCCAAATCGGTGGTCATTACGAGTGCCTTGGTCGATGGAGAAAACGCCGTGATCGGTTACGACCATGTGGCGGAGGAGTACTTCACGATTCCTTTCGAGCTCATTCCGGTCTACTTCCCGGGCACGGGCGACACGTTCTCTGCGGTGCTCGTCGGCCGCGTTATGGCCGGCTGGAGCCTGCAGCGCGCGACGTCCGATGCCATGCGCGTGGTGGCCGAGCTTATCGAGCGCAATGCCGACCAAGAGGACAAGTCGGCCGGTCTTCCCATCGAGGCCTGTCTGGACGTGATCGACCATGAGTAGCGTGGGCGAAAACGGCTCCGCTGAGCTCGCGGGCGGGGGCAGGCCGCTCGGTGCCCCGCGTGGCAAGCGTCCGCGCATTCGCATTAGCTGCGTGGACCAGCTGGGCGCGTGCCGCTGCCACCATGGTCACAAGCCGGGCGACGTCTTCGACTTCGACCGCGATCGCGGCAAGATGTGCTCCATGGCCTGCCACGTGGGCTTTCCTTATATCGATATCCTGCGCTACGGCGGCACGGTGCCCGGTAACGAGCCCGGCACGGCAAAGTTCTGCTGCCCCGAGGTCGATACGTTGAACGTCTGGCTCGCCGAGATCGTCGACGAGTAATCGAGCGTGGATTTTCTCCCGCCGAGATAATGAGCGTGGATAATCTCCCGTTTAGAGCGCCGTTTCGCGCTCAAAGTGGGAGATTATCCACGCTCAATTTGTATGCGGGAGATAATCCACGCTCGTCTTATGCCGATGGCGTGGTCTGTGTGTCCGCGCCGCCCGGGCGCCTACAGTTGCTCGAGCATGGCCGTGCAGCCGGCGAGCACATCGCGGTACGTGGCATCAAAGTTGCCGGTGTACCACGGGTCAGCGACGTCGCCGGGACGTTCGGTCCAATCGAGTAGGCGCGTAATCTTGCCGTCGGGGTCGTCGCCAAAGATGCGGCGCAGGCCGCGGGCATTCTCGGCGTCCATATAGACGATATGGTCCCAGTCGCCGTACTCCGCACGACGCACCTGGCGCGCACGGTGCGCAATGACGGGAATCCCGACTTCGAGCAGCTTGGCAACGGTGCCATGATGCGGCGGATTGCCGATCTCTTCGGTCGAGGTTGCGGCAGAATCGATGATAAACTCCGTCTCGCGTCCAGCACGACGCACCAGCTCGGTAAACACCGATTCAGCCATCGTCGAGCGACAAATGTTGCCGTGACAGATAAAAAGTACGCGTTGCATAGTGCGGTTCCTTTCGAGTGGAATTGCAAGGCCTACAGACTGCTCTTGAGGCAGTTTGTTCCGATGAAGCCCGCTGCATACAGAGGGAGATGACGCAGCTCACGTCCGTCATCGGTTTCGCTGCGGGCAAAATTGTTCTCGGATAATACGTAGGCATACGGCGACCGGGCTTTGTCCATAAACGACCCAAGGGTTCTCGCACGCACGTTGCGTGCAGACTTTACCTCGACGGGCACGATCTCCATACGGTCGGTCTGAAGTAGGAAATCGAGCTCGCCGTTCGCCTTCCAAGAAGACGGCGGCATCCAGTAATACGTCTGCAAACCATTGCTCGAAAATGCCTGCATAACCGAGTTTTCCGCCAGGGCACCTCGAACGTCGGAAGACAGCGCCATGATGGAATCCTCTTTGAGGTCGAGCCAGAGCCGCGGGTTGATGCCGAGCTTGTAGAACATGAGGCCCGTATCGAGAAGATAGACCTTAAAGAAACTCCCGTCTTCGTCGTCGAAGGGAGCGAGGGGAGGTTCGATGCCTTCGGTCAGGTTGTTGACCGATATGATCCCGGCGCCCTCGAGCCAGTCGAGCGGCTCGATGAGCTTTGCACGCCGGCCTCCCCGTTCGACCTCGGAGTATTTGAATTTCTTAGTTGATGATCGCAGAAGCTGAGACGGGATGGAACGCCAGACCTTGCGCGCTGCCACGCCGCTGATCCCGTTTTCGGGGTCGGTCATATCGGCGGTATAGGTCTCGTCGATTTCGCGCTGCTCGACGCGCGCATCTTCGATGGACAACGTCTTGCGGTATGCGTTGACTGCGGCGGGCATGCCGCCCACGATCTGGTATCGATGAAACAGGTTGAGCGCGGCTTGGTGTGCGGCGTAGGTCTCGAGCGTGTCGGCGTGGGCGCGAATAGCATCGGCCATCTGCCCCTCTTCGAGCGCCCAGAGAAACTCCTCGAATGACATAGGGTGCATGGTCTCTTGACGTACACCGCTGGGAAAAGGCAACTTGCGCTTTCGCGTGGCGACACCGAGTTGGCTGTCGGTTGCGCATATGCGCCAGCCCGAACCCGAGAAAAAGCGAAGCGAGTTGAGCGCCCGCTCGCAGAGCTGCACTTCATCGAACAGGATGAAGGCGGTTTCCTTGCGAATGGGGGTGCGCTTATAGTCTGAAATCCGCGCCACGATGGTGTCAACATCGTCTGTGGGGCAGTCGAACAGAGGGGCGATCAGCTCAAGATCGGTCTGAAAGTCGAGTTTGACAAACGCATCGCCGGCGATTCGCCTGCCGATTTCCTCGGCGGCGTACGTTTTGCCTACGCGTCGCGCACCACGGATGAGGAGGGGGCGTGAGGCGTCCTTTGTCGCCCATGATTCGATAACGGATTCGATTGATCTGCGCATGGGGCCGCCTTTCCGATTTCGTGTACTTGAAATACACGAAATCGTAGAAAAGCGTGTATCTGAAATACACGAAATTGCACTGCTGGAGCTTGCAGGCGGATAAACATTGCTCGTATGGGGCGGTTTTCACCGATTGCTCGCCATCTTGCGGTGCACCTGCGCCTGCCCCGATCCTGCTCTTATGCCTGCATCGTTAATTGTGCTGCGTGGCGTTTGCGCTCCCAGCGTGCCAGCTTAATCGTCACCAGCGTGAGCGCCCAGGCCACAAGCGAGAAGGCGGCACCGACTGCGCCCACGTAGGCAATGCCAATGCTGCTTACCACGGCGCCGCCCACCGCGGTGCCAAACGAGATGCCGACGTTAAACGCCATGGGCTCCACCGAGCTCGCGAGCACCATCGATTTGGGATGGCGGCTGCGCGCCACATCCATAAAGTGCGTGATGCACGAGACCGAGAACAGGTACATAAGCATCGCCAGGCTAAAGACAAAGACGAGCGCGAGAGGCATGGTGCCGCCCACGACAAACAGCCCAAGCAGCGCCGCGGCCTGCAGCACAAAGGTCACCAGCAGCGCCTTCATGCCAAAGCGCGCGTCGATCCATCCGCCCAAGATGTTCGAGATCAGGCAGAACACTCCGTAGGCCATGAGTGTGGTGCTGGCCTCGACCGTGCCCATGCCCAGCACCTGCTCCAGATAGGGCGTCACGTAGCCGTAGAACACGTAGACCGAACCCACGCCAAACAAAAAGATGAGCATGCCGGTGATGATGCTCGGCTCGCTCAGAAGCCCCGCCTGCTCACGGAAGGTGGCGGGCTCGTCGGTCTGTCCGGCGCGCGGCATAAACGCCACGAGCGCGCCACAGATCAGAGCGGCAAAGGCCAGCGTGCCGTACATGGCAACGTGCCAGTCGAGCGTATCGGCCACAAACTTGCCGATCGAGGTCACAAAGACCATTGCCACGGAAAACGCGCCGTACACAACCGAGATGGCGAGTGAGGTCTTCTGCGGAGAAAGCAGCTCGGGGATATACGTCACGCCCACGGCGAGCAGCGCGCCCGAGACGGAACCCAGGATAATACGCGAGGCGAACAGCACCTGAAAGTTGGGTGCCAGCGCCATGACAAGATTGCCGAGCACAAAGACAATGCTGTAGCACACGAGCAATTGGTAACGGCGGAAGCGCCCCGTGCTGAGCGCAAGCACCGGCGTCGCGATGGCGTATACGAGCGCGAACACACTGATGAGTTGGCCCGCGGTGGCAAGTGAGATGCCGAGCTCCGTCGCCAGGTCGCTCTCGATGCCGATAACCACGAACTCCGAGCAGCCGAGCGAAAAGCCCAACAACACGAGCAGCGCCAGGCAGAGGTTGGTGCGCGCGGGTGAAAGCGCGGCGGCGGTTGATGCTGTTGTGGACGAGGTTGCGGTGGTCAAAGCGGCTGCTCCCATGTTGCGTAATATGAGCTAGATTAAGTCTCTGCAACTCTAGCAGAATACGACAAGAAGCAGCGCCTTTGTCACATTCTGCGCTTGCCTGTATAGTCGCAATACAGGCGAAGATGGTCTCGAGTAAACCGCGGGCGACAGGAGATCCCATGGGTATGCACACGACAAAGGTTGCAGTGGGCGAGGACAAGTTTGCGCTCGAGGCCCAGCTGACGGTGACGCCGCGAGGCATGGTGGTGTACGCCTGCTCGCCGGAGTTCGCGCACCTGGGCGCCACGGCGCAGGCCATTCCGCGCCCCGAGCCCGGTCGTACGGCGACCGTGAGCATTCTGGCCGTCCCATGCCATCGCGACGAGATCCCTGCGCACGACATTGCGGCGGCGCTCGCCACGCGCTTTGGCGTGCCGGTAGTTGCAAGTACGGGCTTTCATGTTGAGCAGGCGAGCAAGGACGACCTGCAGCGCGTGTTCGATACAACCAAGGAACTTATCGCCGCGCTCGAGGAGGCCGCCGCCCGCGTGTTGCGCGCCGGCTGGGACGAGGGCGGCGCGGGTGCCGAAGTCGTGGCGGTCGATGCCGCGACCGGCAAGACGCTCGGCCCCGTCGACCGCATCGAGGCACATACCGGCGAGGGTACCCTGCATCAAGCATTCCTGACGCTTCTGATCGAGGGTCAGGGCGAGGGTGCACGTCTGCTGCTCTGTCGCCGCAGCCCGCTCAAGCGTCTGTGGGGCGGGGTGCTGGCCGATGGCTGCGCTGGCCATCCGCTCCCGGGGGAGGACGTCGCCGCTGCGACAGCGCGTCGTATCAACGAGGAACTCGGCATCACGCGCGAGCCGGGCGATCTCAAACATCTGGGCCACGTGGTGTACCGCGAGGACCACGGCGACGGCCGCTGCGAGTGCGAATGGTGCGAGGTCTATCTGGCTCGCGTCGAGCCGGGCGAGCTGCATGTCAACCAAGAGGAAATCTCGGAAGTACGGCGCGTGGCCCTGTCCGAGCTCAAAGGCTACCTGCAAGGTCATCCCGAGCAGCTGGCTCCCTGGCTCCGCGAGGCCCTCAATGACCCGTCCATCCGCACGGCCCTCGCGATGTGACCGCTGCCCAAACCGTCCCAACATTCGATGAAAATCTCGAAAACGAGAAAAACCGTCGAATGTTGGGACGGTTTTCGTGTCCGGCGCGGGCGAGCTCCGGTGCTGTTTGGGGGTATAAGGCTGGCAAGTGTTTACTTGCGAGGCTTAAGGGGCGCCCCGTATGGATATCGATAACTTTGAATGGTGGTATAGCGAGGGCGAGGCTCCGGACGAGTCTTGGGACGAGCCGTTGCCGGGTGATATGTCGAGCGACGAGGCCGATGTCGACAACGATGCCGATGCTGACGACGACGGCATCACCGACTTGGGCTCTGATTCTGCCGAGCCCCTGACCTTCGAACAGGCATGGGCCCAGGCCGAGGCCGACGAGGCAAAGGCCGATGCCACAGCAACGCTGGGCGAGCCGGCTGACATGTCCATCTCGCCGGCAAAGACCCCGCAGCCGCGCCATACCATCGATCCCGGCAGTACGGCGTCTTTCAGCATCCTCGACGTGCCCTCGCAGGGTGCCCAGGCGCCCGCTCCCACGCATCGACCCGATCTGTCTCGTGAGGAAGATGCGGGCCGTCGCTCTCCGCTCGGGCCCATCCTCATCGCCTTTATGGCCGGTGTCATCGCCTGCTCGGCGATCGGCAATGTATGGAGCCATGTTGAGCAGCAACGCCAAGACGCCGCCAAGGTCGAGATGTCCGTCGAGCAATCGCTCAGCCGCACACGTTCGGTGCATGTGTCGGTTGAGGTCAAGGACGGTGCGACATGGGACACCGCACGCGGCGACAGCCAGATGCTCGTCCATATCGTGGGTCGCACGCTCAAGGGACAGGCGGTTGACGAGTATCAATATGTCAACTCCACTGGCGACGGCATCGAGCTCAAGCCCGGCGACTACGAGCTCACGGTCGATGAGCCGCCCGTCGCCACCGACGGTACGCGCTTCCGCGCCTCGAAGCGCATGGTTCCCGTGAGCTTTAACTCGCAGGCGCCCGATACGGTCGACTCCACGCCGCAAGGCGGGTTCGACCTTTACGTGGACACTCAATAATTGTGCGCCGCCCCGCCCCGCGGCCAAGAGTGGGACAATAGCCCTCGACACTGT
>ERZ869979.562-NODE-562-length-11374-cov-4.727981_pt1 | contig 11374 bp, 13 predicted proteins | sample MGYA00521269_ERZ869979 | MGnify/ENA primary metagenome ERZ869979 (study PRJEB32232, sample SAMN07284974) | human gut metagenome | biome: human-associated habitat; material: feces | host: Homo sapiens | place: Tanzania | collected 2014-04-05 ... | reverse complement strand
TGATTATTTGGCTATATTTTGGTATACTATACACATAGGTGAAAATGTATGAATAACGATAAATTAGTTAACGCCAAAATACTAGTTATCGATGACGACGTAAATATGATGGATGTTCTTTCTGTTGTATTAAGAAGGTATGGACATACTGTGAAAACATACACTGAACCTCTAGCAGCTATAGAGGAACTTAGAAAAAATACATATGATATTTTACTTGTCAATTATTTGATGACGCCAGTAAAAGGCGATAAAATTGTAGAAACAGTTAGAGAATTTAATAAAGAAATATATATAATCCTAATGTCTATTCATAAAGATCTAGCACCTTCAATTGAAGTTATGCAACAATTAGATATACAAGCATACTATGAAAAAAGTAATAGATTTGATAATTTAATAATGCTAATTCAAGGTGGTATAAAATATATAGAGCAAATAAACAAAATCAAATCAATGAATTCTAAACTAGAACATTATTTGGTTGATTTTGCTAAGATTTTATTACAAACTGTTGGAGCTAAAGATCACTATACCGAAGAGCACTGTAGAAGAGTTACTCTATTTGCAGATGCCTTTGCTAAATATTTAAAGCTAGATAAAAAGCAAGTTTCGGACTTGCAAATAGCTGCAGCCTTTCATGATATTGGAAAAATAGGAATACCAGACAATATATTATTAAAGACTACACGACTTACAGATGAGGAGTACCAAGTTATAAAAACTCACCCTGTAATAGCTGCAAATATTTTTTCTGTATCGGACATTTATAAGGATATTTATCCTATAATGTATTATCATCATGAAAGATATGATGGTAAAGGATATCCTAAAGGAATAAGTGGTAAACAAATTCCATTTTTAGCCAGAGTACTATCAATATGTGATTGCTTTGATGCAATAGTATCTAAACGTACTTATAAAGAAGGAGCTACAATAGAATTTGCATTATCAGAAATAGAAAAAGGTGCTGGTACACAATTTGATCCAGAGCTTGCACCAAAGTTTATAACTATGGTTGAAAATAATAAAGAATATATTGATAAAATATTTAAAGAATTTTAGTCTTAAGTAACTCAGTTATTTAAGACTTTTTTCAATTTATATATATTGCTATTGGTTTAAAAACCTTTTCATTTAGTTTTAGACAATTTATTCTATACCCTAAGCACTCTATCTCACAATTATTCTTGTATAAATCTTTAAGACAATTATACACTTCATCGCTTATTGTAAATCTAACATCAGATATCAAAAATTCATTTTCTTTTAGTTCCTTAATTTGTCCAGATATTCTTTTTATCCTTTCATCTTCTTGCATACTTTCAACAATGCTATAATAGAACTTATTATTTTTAATTTCTGAAACATCTTCTATATTAATATATCTTTTTACAACTTCTACATTACAAAGCATACCTAGGTCTTCACAATAGCCTACTCTTTTTCTGCCACAAACATGCTCATCTTTACAATCTATTCTAGTCTCTTTTTCAAAGTCTGGTCTTATGCTTTTATTATTGTTTGTTGTATATCCTCTCTTTTCTGAATACTCAAAAAAATCTATATCAAATGAAATATCCGACATTTTAGGAGCTAACTGCTTTATTATATTTTTATCTAAATATATATACATTCTCATATTCATATCTTATTTTATTTTACACAAATATATTCTTTTATTTTGTTATATTTAGCTTGTCCTATTCCATTGACATTTAATAAATCTTCTATTGAAGTAAATTTATTATTCTTTCTATACTCTACTATATTTTTAGCTAAAGTAGGTCCAACCCCATTTAGTTGTTCTAATTCTTCTACACTTGCTGTATTTATATTTACTAAATCATCATTTACATCGTTATCTTCCTCAACAATACTTTCGTTGCTAGATTTCTTAGGAATATCAATCTTATCTGAATCATTTAGTTTTTCTGCCAAATTTACATCACTTATATCTGCGTCTTCTGTTAACCCGCCACAAACTTTTATTAAATCATCAAGTCTAGTATTTTCATCTATATAATACACTCCAGGGTTAATAACCTCTCCTGCAATATATACTGCTATCTTATTTGAATATTCTTCTTTTTTTATAGTAACATTATTAATTTCTATTTCATCTTTACTTTTTATATTTTGAAAGACAATAGATGATATAGATATTAAAATTAAAACCACTAATAATATGGTACTCTTGTTTCTAGATATATATTCCTTTATTTTATTAACGATTTTTTTCATACACAACCTCCTAAACTATTGTCTTATTTTGTAAAAAGTCCTATAACGCAAATTAGAAGTTATGAAACTCATAACTTCTAATAGTATTTTATGTTTAATTATATTTTTAGTCCTGCTTTAATTAATGCTACTAACATATTGTTGTTATATAATAACTTAACTAGGAAAGTTTTATCTATATAACTTGTTAATCCTTCAAATGCAGGTAATGGTGAAATAAATGAAATGATTGCAAGTACAATCCAAACTTTTATTAATACTGAAATAACTCCAACAGCTGTTCCACCTATACCATTTATAGAACTTAATATTGGTAAATTAAATACAACATTTAATATCATTTGTAAAATATAGCATATTATTCTTACAATGAAGAATATAGCTATAAAACTAAGTCCTTTCATTACAAATCTTGATACTGCTTCTGCAGCTTTTCCAATATCATCTGTTGTTGCTACATTTGATATTATACTACCATAAAATGAATTATCAATACTTTCGCCATCATCTATCATTTTTTGCATATTTTCTTGTGCAACATCTTTTACTTTTACTCCAAGTCCAGAATCATATATAGCATTTGAAACAATTCCTTGAAAACCAAAAGCTAAAACTATTGATAATATTAATGATGCAAATCCTACGACCACACCAACAAGTCCTTTTTTGTGACCACTAAAAGCACCTAATGCTATTAAAGCCACTAATAATAAATCTAGTATTACCACTTTTCTCTCTCCTCCTTCTATAAATTAATAATATAAATTTTATTTGTATAAATCAAAGCTAAACTCTTATCATTATTAAAAACAACACACTTTTTAGGTGTAAAATTAGTTTCTCTATTTCCTAAATCTACTCCCCATTTATTTAATAAATATACATGATCTTGATATATATAATAGTTAACTGTATCACTACTAATCATATTTTTAGGTAATGATTCTAGTTTAGTTGAAGATATTTTGTTTCCAGCATATCCTATATTTTCTGTAATGTAATCGTTTTGCTCAATATCTCTTTCTACATATGTGTAATAGTTATCATTTAAAGCTACATATACAAGTTGTGTATCATCAAATTTTTTAAGTTCATTAATATTTCCTGTACTTGTATTTATACAAACTATTTCATCATTTAATAGTGCAAAGATTTCTTTTCCTTCAACTTTAAAATCATATACAAATTTATTATCAAGTGAGACAATATCTCTTAACTGTTCATCACTCTTTTTAGATATATCTATTTCTCTGAATTTTATTCCAATAGTAGATGAATCTGTAACGCTTTCTGCAAATATAATTTTTCTACCATTATCTACAATTTCTAGAGATATTACACTTGCTTGGCTTAAATATGCATCATATAAGCTTTTTCCATTTTTATCAAAAACACTAATTATATTATTATATCCTGATGATGCAGAATACTCTATTGCCATGTTACCTTTTTTATCTAAAAAAGCCTTTTTTATTTTTCCATCTATTTTCTTATTTAATATTTCATTTTTTCCATTGAATAAATACATCATACCTGTAGAACTATTAGTTACAAGCATATATTTTCCTTCTATATATATGTCTGGGGTAAAACTATCAGAGAAATGATAGCTCCATGCAACTTCTGCGTTCTCATTATAAGTTGTTATTGTATTATTAGAATAAACCATAAGTTGACCATTATATTCTTTATAAATATCACTATCTTTTGTTACAAGTTCTATTTTATTTTCATCTATATTAGTAGATACTGGTTTTATATGTATACCAAAAATTGGTCCATAATCATATAAAACCCAGCAAATCAAAACTATTGCAACAATAAATCCAATTATAAACTTTCCATCTATATTGTAACGTATTTTAGGTCTTTCAATCATTTGACCGCTAGCATTTCGTTCAAACTTGTTTATTCTATTATTCCTTTGATTATTTAATTCTTCTCTATTTCTATTAACTATTTCTATACCTTGTAACATATCTTCTTCATTAATAGAAGAATCTAAAGCAACATCTTTTTCTTCATTTAAAAATACAGATGAATTTTTACTCTTCTTTTTCTTCATAAAAATTCTCCCATTCTCTTGGCTCATAGTATTTTTCATTGATTAATTTATCTGGTAAATATTGCTGTTCAACTTTTCCATGAGGATAATCATGAGGATATTTATATCCATTTCCATACCCAAATTGCTCCATTCCAGATGCTGGTGCATTTCTAATATGCATAGGAACTTGTCCTATATCTTTTGTTCTAACATCTTCTAAAGCTTTATTTATTCCTCTATAAGAAGTATTAGATTTTGGACTTAATGCAACTGTAAGTGCTGCCTGCGCAAGAATTATTCTAGCCTCTGGCATTCCGATCTGATGCACTGCGTTCATAGCTGCAACAGCTACTTTTAAAGCATCACTATTAGCAAGTCCAACATCTTCAGATGATTGTATTACTATTCTTCTAGCAATAAACATTGGATCTTCACCAGCGTCTAACATTCGTGCTAAATAATGTAATGTTGCATCTGGATCTGAACCACGCATAGACTTAATAAATGCTGATATTACATCATAGTGTGAATCATCTGTTTTATCATAAACAGCTTTTTTCTGTTGAACACAATTCATAGCAATATTTTTGTCTATTACTATTTTTCCTTCACCATTCATATCTGTTGATAACACAGCAAGTTCTAACGCATTTAGGGCAGTTCTAACGTCGCCATTAGAACACATAGATATATATTCTAATGCATCATCTTTGACTTCTAAATTATACTTTCCTAAGCCATTTTCACTATCACTTATACAGTTATTTAGTATCTTTACAATATCTTTATCTTCTAGTGCTTTAAATTTAAATACAGTCGATCTTGATATTAGCGCTTTGTTAACAGAAAAATATGGGTTTTCTGTTGTAGCTCCTATTAAAATCACTGTACCTTTTTCAACATGTGGCAATAAAGCATCTTGTTGTAATTTATTAAATCTGTGTATTTCATCTATGAACAATATAACTTTACCAGTAGGATTTGTAAATATATTTTGTGCTTCTTCAACTACTGATTTTATATCACTAACCCCAGATGTTGTTGCATTTAGAGTAACAAATTTATTTTTTGTAGTACTAGCAATAACTCTTGCAAGAGATGTTTTTCCACATCCTGGAGGTCCCCAAAATATTGCTGATGTAAGCTTATCTGCTTTTATTAATCTATATAATAATTTATCCTTTCCAACTATATCCTCTTGGCCATAAAAATCCTCAAGTTTAGTTGGTTTCATTCTATATGCTAATGGTTCCATTTTATCCTCTCTTACATTCTAATTTTCAACCATTATTATATAATATATTTGTGATATTAGCAATAATTATATTACATAAAAAACATATAATTTAAAATAAACAGCTCGGCTACATTTAACTTGCCGAACTGTTTTTTTACTAGAACTTACTTACTATGTTTTCTTTTGTAAGTCCGAAATATTCATATACTTGTTTTGCACTTCCAGATTTTCCAAATCTATCATTTATTCCAATTTTTTCTAATTTCTTTGGATACTCTTCACAAAGAACATTAGATATTATACTTCCAATTCCACCTATTACACTGTGGTCTTCTATTGATACTAACTTTTCTGTTTCAGTAGCACATTTTATTATTGTTTTTCTATCAACAGGTTTTATACTATATAAGTCTACAACTCTAACTTCTATTCCTTTTTCTTTAAGCTCTTTTTGAGCCTGTAAAGCAATAGCAACTGTTGGTCCATACGCAAATATAGTGCCATCTTTTCCATCGCCAAATACATTAGATCCACCTATAGAAAATTGTGCATTTTCATCATATATATCTTCTACATCACTTCTACCAAGTCTAATATATTTAGGGCCTTCTTCTTTCATACACATCTTCAATATTTTCTTTGTACTTATATCATCTGCAGGTGACAAAACTTTCATTGTTGGTACAACATTCATAAGTGCAACGTCTTCTATACATTGATGTGTAGGTCCATCTTCTCCTACCATTACACCTGCATGAGTAGCACACAAATTTACATTAACATGTGAATATGCTGCTGTATTTCTTATTTGATCATATGCTCTTCCTGCCATAAACATAGCAAAAGTTGAAGCAAAAACAGTTTTTCCAGCAAGGGCTAAACCGCAGGCTGTACCTACTAGATCTTGTTCTGCTATACCCACATCTATATGTCTTTGTGGATATTTTTTCATAAACATATCTGTTTTAGTTGCACCAGCTAAATCTGCATCCAGTACAACAATATTACTATCTTCTCCTACTTCTGCTAAAAATTCTCCATATGCTTTCCTTGTTGATTTCATCTAAATCACCTCATCAATTACATCATTAAAATTAAAAAGTTCTAATGTAGATACATCTTTTATTAACATATCATTGAACATTTTATATTCTGATGTCTTCATTCTATTTTTACTTTTTTTGTTTATTCTATCTGTCATATCTGCATTTTCAAAATTAATCTTTGTTAAATATTCTTTGTTAAAAAATAATGGGATTTTTTCTTCCTTTTGAGCAATCATTAATGCACTCTCTTTAGGCTTTTCTAATTTAAATTCATTTACTATACTATCAATAAACTGTTTTATCTCATTAGATTTATATCCACAATTATTTGTTATACTGACAATCTCATATAAGCTTTTATTTTCAGGAATATACTTTTTATTTATTGTTTCCATTTTCTTTAAATTACAGTTTTCAATTAGTGCTTTTTTTATTTTAGCTTTTCCAGTTATTTTTTCAAAAAAGCTTATTTTAGAGTACTTTGCTATATTTGAATCTAAATTTTTAATTTCTTCTTGTCTTATCAAATCATTTGCTTTATTTGCAAACATATTTATATATTCTTTAGTTGCAATACTCTCATTTTCACTTATTAGTTCCTTTATGTTTTTTAGCTTAATATCATCTAAATATAACATATTATTTAGTATTTTATATTCCTCAATATATTTTAGCTCTTCGTCGTCATTGTATTTTTCAATTAATTTATCTATCTTTTTTACATACTTATTCAAATTCTCACTAACTTCATTATTAGTATTATTTGAATCAACTTTTATTCCTATTTTCTTGGCAAAATCATATCTAGTCTCAAATTTTTGATTATTTTCTTCTATTTTTGTATTAATTTCATTTACTTTATTTTTAATTTTATCTAGTCTAAAATTAATATCTTCTTTAGATATATTATCCATTTTTCCTCCCTATTTAGAAAGTTCTTCCATTGCCTCTTTATATTCCTCATCATTTGGAGCTTTTCCATGCCATCCAGCATTATTCTCCATAAATGATACACCTTTACCTTTTATTGTCTTAGCTATAATTATATTAGGTAAATTAGAAGAATTTGTATTATCTATTGCTTCTAATATTTGCTTAAAATCATGACCGTCAATTTCTTGTACATACCAACCAAAAGCTTCAAATTTTTCTTTTATATGGTTAAGTCCTTTTACGTCCATTATATTTCCATCAATTTGTAGTCCATTATTATCTAAAAAAGCAATAACATTATTTAACTTATATTTACTAGCAGTCATACATGCTTCCCAGATTTGACCTTCTTCTATTTCTCCATCTCCAAGAACACAATATACTTTTCCTTGAGTATTATCTATTTTTTTAGCTAATGCCATTCCATTTGCTATTGAAAGACCTTGACCTAAAGATCCACTAGATACATCTACTCCATTTATTTTATTTGAAGGATGCCCTTCAAGGTAACTATCTATTTTTCTTAAAGATTTCAAATCGTCATGTGCAATAAATCCTTTACTTGCTAGTACAGCATAGTATGCAGGAGCACAGTGTCCTTTAGATAGAATAAATTTGTCTATTCTATTTCCATTTTCATCTAAATTAAGATTCATTTTTTCATGAAACAAAGCTACTAAAATATCTGTACATGAAAGAGAACCACCTGGATGGCCAGATTTTGCATCATGAACCATTTCAATAATGTCTCTTCTAATTTTTTTAGCTTCTTCTTCTAACCCTTCTATAGTCATATATTTCCTCCTATATCTCTTTTCTTAGAATATCTATATAATTATTATCTGAACTATATTTTTTAAACTGTGTTGTTTTTAATTTATTTATTAATTTATCTAAATCATCTATACCATCTTTATAATATAATATATATCCTTCTTTTTCTAGTTCTTCACATATTTCTATTTGATGGTCATTTATATGTTCACCATATTTTTCAAGTCTAGGAATTGCAATTACTTTTTTTCCTTTTTTTATAGCTGAAAAAATTGTTCCAACACCGCCATGTGAAATTATAATATCTGCTTTTGATATATATTCTTCCATTTGTTCTAGTGGTATAAAGTCAAAAGCTTTTATACGTTTGCTATTGTTACATTTAGTATAACCTCTTTGAACAATCAATTCTTCTTTCTTAAGCTCTTTACTTTTTCTAACCAGTTCAAACATTCTGTTAAATTCTTGTTTTTGTGTTCCAACAGTAATCAAAACCATACTATATCAACCTTCCTATATATTCAGCTTTATCGTATTTTTCTTGTAAGCTTTTCCACTGTACATAGAACTTATCTGCTATTTTATACACATTATTACCTGTTCCAGATAACTCTTTAATTTTAGCCATTGTTTCTATGTATATAACTTTTGCTCCAAAGAACTTTCCTACATAGCAGAAAAATCCACCAATTTGAGCACCTGTTGATACTATGGTATCCGGCTTAAATTTTGCAACTATTTTTATTGTTAAGAATAAATTTTGAATTATAGTCCAAACATATTTTATTTTATTTTTACAAGGTCCGTATTTAACGAATTTCATATTATACTTGCTAGCTAATTCTTTTGTAACGTCTGTTTTTTCTGTAACTAGTAAATAATCATACTCATTAAACAGCTCTTGTAATTTTAACAATTCAGTTAAATGCCCACCTGAACTTGCAGCAAAAATTACTTTTTTCATTAAGACTCTCCTTTTACTACATATTTTACATTATATTTATTTTCAAAATATATTTTATTTACTTTTTTTGGTCCAACTGTTATTGAAATATATTTTTTAGGAACATATACTTGTATAACTTCTTTTAGATCTTTAGGTAATTTAGATTCAATACTCTTTCGTACAATTCCAGCAAGTACATATTCTGCCAAATTATCACTAACAGGGCCATAAATATGTGAATTAGCTGCTGTTATCTCAGATGTAGATTGTAATCCTAATCTAATTATTGAAACGTCTGTCTTTCTACATTCATCTATTACAGCTATACACCTTTTAACTGCTTCAGCTATATCTAATGGCTTGTATACTTTTAAATTATACATATCATATAACTCACTGTCTTCTATAACATACACAGGATATATTCTTAGTTGACTAGGTTTAAGTTTTAAACATTCTTTAATAGTATAAACTTCATCTTCTAATGTGCTATTAGGTAGTCCTACCATTATTTGATGTCCAAGACGTATACCATATTTGTGTATAAGATTAGATGCTTTAATAACATCTTCTCTAGTGTGTCCTCTTTTAGAATAATCTAGAATATCATCATTCATAGATTGAACGCCTAATTCTATTGTTTTTACGTTATATTTTACCATTATTTCTAGTATTTCATCTGTTATATAATCTGGTCTTGTAGATATACGTATGCTATCTACTCTTCCATCCTTTACATACTTATTTGCTACTTCTAAATATTTAATTTGGTCTTCAATATCTATACCTGTAAAACTGCCTCCAAAAAAGGCTACTTCAATTTTTTTCGAGTTAGTATAATAACTTAAATATTTAGATATAGTGTTATCCACATCTTCAACAGTTACTTCGTTCATCTGCCCACTAATTCTCTTTTGGTTACAAAATACGCAATTATTTGGACATCCTTTATGTGGAATAAATATTGGTATTGTATATTGGTTATCTTTATTTAAAAAATTTTTTAATTCTTCTTTTAAATCTAATCTAATCTCCAAGAAGTTCTCCTCCATTTAAAATTGCATAATGTGCGGCCTCTTGTTCTGCTTGTTTTTTACTTTTACCTTTTCCTTCTCCTATTTTTCTACCATTGAAGAATAAGTCTATAGTAAATAACTTATCATGTTCAGGGCCTTCTTCTTTTTGCAATTTATATTCGATTTTTACTGTTCCATGTCTTTGTAATATTTCTTGCAATTGTGTTTTATAGTCTGTATTCAAACTACCACCTGCTAAAACAGTTTTTATTTCTTTATCTAACAACTCTAAGCATATATCTCTTGCTATTTCATATCCTCCATCTAAATAGATAGCTCCAAGTATTGCCTCAAAAGCATCTGCAACAATTGCATCTTTCATTTTTCCATTAGAATTTTTTTCACATTTACCAAGATATATATACTCATGTCCGTTAATTCTTTTTAATGCTTGACTTAAAGAAGCTTCACATACTATTGCTGCTCTTTTTTTAGTCATTTCTCCTTCTGGTATTTCTGGTACTTGTTCAAATAATAAATCTGATATTATATGTTCAAGTATTGCATCTCCTAAAAATTCAATTCTTTCATTATACATATCATAATCTGGATTAGCTTGTTCATAAGCATATGATTTATGTGTTAATGCCATTTTTAATAATTTAGGATTATTAAAAATATATTTTAATTTTGCTTCTAATTGTGTGATTTTTTCTTTTTCCATAAAAATTCTCCTTCCATATACATTATATATGACATTTCATTTTTTTTCAAGAAAAAAGTGCCTTAGAGCTAATCTAATGCACAATTTATTATAATTATTTGTTTTCTTCAATATAACTAACTACATCTCCAACAGATGTTATTTTTTCTGCTTCTTCTTCTGGGATTTCCATATCAAACTCTTCTTCTAAAGCCATGATTAATTCAACAATATCAAGTGAATCAGCTCCTAAGTCATCGATAAAAGTAGTTTCAGTTGTAATTGAATCAGTATCCTCTATACCTAATTGTTCACTAATTACTTCTTTTACTTTTTCTAAAACTGTATCCATTTTATACACCTCCTCAAGATTTCTTTTTACACTTTATATGATTGCTCACACAAAAATATTCTAAACATAACTTTAT
>ERZ869979.561-NODE-561-length-11377-cov-7.304956_pt1 | contig 11377 bp, 7 predicted proteins | sample MGYA00521269_ERZ869979 | MGnify/ENA primary metagenome ERZ869979 (study PRJEB32232, sample SAMN07284974) | human gut metagenome | biome: human-associated habitat; material: feces | host: Homo sapiens | place: Tanzania | collected 2014-04-05 ... | reverse complement strand
TTCAAGCAGAAGACGGCATACGAGATTCTCCGGAGTGACTGGAGTTCAGACGTGTGCTCTTCCGATCTGAAGTGGCAGCACTGGCTTGTTCAACCAGAAGCTAGATACTGGTTCTGCAATAAGATGATGGGCTCCTTCATCGGCTTCCACGCCCTCGGAGGTTCTCATAACATAGGTAACGTAGATCTTGACTTCAAGTTCCTCGGTACCGACTTCTCCAAATTGAAAGATTACAGATACGAAGGTTGGTTCGTAGGTGCAGGTATTGCATACGGTTATACCTGGGCCCTCTCCAAGCATTGGAACTTCGAGGCTGAACTCGGTGTGGGATACGTTTATTCGAAATCGGATAAATATGAATGCCCACAGTGTGGTGAAAAACTCGAGAAAGACAAGGCGCATCACTACGTAGGACCTACCAAGGCGGCACTCAATCTGGTGTATGTCTTCTAATTCGTGATACATTATTATATTAATAAGTAAAACTGAAGATTATGAATACATATAAGATTTTAAACAAGACTCTTGGAGCCGTCGCCCTCAGCATTCTGTTTAGCACCAACGCTATCGCTCAGGAACAGGCTGCCAAGGATATGAAAGTCCTAAACAAGGAAATCAAGAAGAAAGGCAATAAGGTGAACGTCTATATGGATCTCAACCTCGATGACGTGAAACTGGCAAGCAATAAGGGTCTCATCTTTACACCTATTTTATATAAAGGTGAGGATACGCTCAAGCTCCCGGCTGTGGAGGTGATGGGTAACAAGAGATACATCTACTACCAGCGTAGCAAGAAGACAGCAACCCAGAACCCGCTCATCGTTGCCAAGCGTGAAAACAAGGAGCCACAGACACTCCGATACGCTTACTCAATCCCTTACCAGGACTGGATGAAGAACTCCAACTTCGCCATCAGCAATGATGCCTGTGGATGTAACCAGAAACTGCTGGCAGAAAACCTGCTCACCAACAATGGCGAGGCGCTCGTTACTCCGCAGCAGCTCTACCAGGCTTATCAGCAGCCAAAGGCGGAGGCAGTGAAGATCAGACAGGAAAACGGTTCGGCTAGACTCAACTTCCGCATCAACAAGTGGGATATCGTGAAGGATCTCGGTAATAATACCAATGAGTTGGCTACCATCAAGCAGACGCTCGACCTCGTGAAGAACGATCCGGATGTAACCATCACTTCCATCACCCTCCACGGTTATGCTTCTCCTGACGGCAGCTATGCCAACAACGACAAGCTGTCCCGCAACCGTACCCAGGCTCTCTACAACTATCTGCTGAAGACCTACCCTATCGACAAGAAGCTCTTCAAGGTAGAATCTACAGCTGAGGATTGGGAAGGAACACTGGAGTACATCAAGAGTCACAACATCCCTCAGAAGGAAGCTGCTCTCAAGATCATCAACAGCGATATGACTCCTGACCAGAAGGAACAGACGCTCGCAGCCAAGGCTGGTGAGGCATTCCGATTCCTCGTTGACAAGGTTTGGCCAAGCTTGCGCCGCACAGATTACACCATCGAGTACGACGTGAAGGCATTCAACCTCGAAGAGGCTCGCAGAGTGATCAACACCCGTCCGCAGAAGCTCTCTCTCCAGGAGATGTACATGGTGGCCAACAGTTATCCGAAGGGAAGCGAAGAGTACAACAATGTATTCGACACAGCCGTGAAGATGTTCCCAGAAGACAAGCTCGCCAATCTGAATGCAGCCCTTGCTGCCATCGACAGAGGTGACAAGGTAAGCGCAGAGAAGTATCTGAAGAAGGCTGGCACCGGAGCCGAAGTTGATAATGCCCGTGGTTGCCTCGCCGTTCTCAATGAGGATTACGAAGCTGCCAAGCAGTACTTCCAGAAGGCTGTAGCCGGAGGCTTGAAGGGTGCTCAGGAGAATCTCAACAAGCTGAACAAGGTTGTGGAGTAAGCAAAACGCCCTGAAAGGGCAACAGCTCCTAGCCCAGGGCAACGCCCTGGGTAAACAAACCGCAAGCACAGCGCCCTGAACCAACGGTCACCGGCCGAAGGGAAAGGTAAAGGGCAAAAGCTTCACTAACGCTTGATGTAATTGCTATATAAGTAAAAGAATAAACAATAATATGAATATAAACTAAAAAATTTAATTTAAGAACAAGAAAAGAAAGAATAGTATTTGATTACCCCCGGGCGAAGCCAGTGATGAGGTCTGAGAGACCCGTCCATTTCGCAACTCAAACTAAAAAAATTTGTATAACACTTAATAAGTAAAAGATTATGAAGAAAATGAATTTGCTCGTTATGAGCTTGGTATCAGCAGCAGCGTTATCTTTCTCAAGCTGCAGCAGTAATGATGATTTGACAGGTGGTGGAACTCAGTCACAGGCTGATGGTGTCTACATGACTTTGAAGATTTCTGGTGCTACCAGTCATGGAACCAGAACAGGTGTCACAGCCGATAAAACTACCACAGAAAATGGTAATGCGTCAGAGAGTACAATAACAGAAGGTATGATGTATATCTATGATGGAAACACCTGTGTATTCCGCAAGGTTATCACCAAAGATATGTTCCAGACACAGCCTACTCAGACAACAGCTGGTGTTACAAAGCCTATCAAGGTTGCGGTAACAGGCGATATTAAGACTAACAAGGAGTACTATGTTTACTTCCTGGCAAACAATACATCTGTAAATGACCCATTAGCAGCTAGCGCTAGCTTTGCTGCCTCTACTACTGGTGGAGCAAACTTTGCTACAGAGAAGAACTTCGTTATGTTCAATCAAAATGATGGAACAAAGGCGGCTGCTCATAGCACCGTTACATTCACAGACGAAGCTAAGTCAGCAGAAAAACCAGCTCATGCAGGCGAGATTAAGTTGGATCGTGTAGTTGCTCGTATCGACAACCCATCGTTCGACAAGACTGTAAAAACCGTAACTCCTGCTGAAAATACAACGACATCTATCAATGTTGGTGACATTGTAGCAGGTATTTCTTATGAAGGATATGCAGTTTCCAACTTGAACAACAACTCTTATGTCAAGCAGAACTGGGATGCTAACTTCAAGACTTTGACTGTGAAATGGGGAGAGCCTAAGTATTATCTTCCAAAGAGTGATTATGGTACATTATACAAAGCTGAAGGTGATGCTAACTTTAGCACAAAAGAAAATCCAGTCAACTGGAAGTATGCTTTCGAGAACACCACTACAGACGTAGACGATGCTACAGCAGTTTACTTCAAGGTTAAGGTTGCCTTGACTGAAGACGCAAACAACGCATCAGACTTCAAGGATGGTACATTCTATCGTTATGACGGAAGACTTTACACCAGCATTCAGGCTATTTACAATGATGCTGCAACAGGTGCTATTTCTAACCCATTCACCGAGACCAACAGCATTAAAGCTTCAGATGTAGTGGCAAAGATCACTGGCGAAAATGGCAAGCTTATCGAGGAAGGTGATGTATTGGCTAAATTCCGTGAGGATTACAAAATTGAGATTTACCGCGAAGGTGTAATGTACTACCGCTGGGCTATCTCAGACAATGCTTACAAGCCATTTGTTGCAAGTGAGACAACTCATACATATTCTGTATTGCGTAACAGCATCTATCGCTTGAAAGTTACAAAGGTTAGCGAAATTGGTAAGGACGTTCCTAATGGACCAGAGCCAGACGATCCTGTTAAGAATCCTAACTTCTACATGGATGTAACAGTTAGCATCAACCCTTGGGTTCTCAATGCACAGGAAATCGAGTTGAAGTAATCACAAGTTACTAAGTCGCAGAACAGAAAAAAAAAATGAATGCACCGGGGATGTACCCCATCCCCCGATCTCAAGATAATTCTTGAAACAACAATACTCTCAATCTCCCGGGGGCTACCCCGCCTCCGGGAGATTAAAAAAGAAAAAGATGATATTTGCCGCCAACGGATGGCGGGAACCCCTATCGTGCTGAATCAGCACCACTCAACAAGAAAAGAAAGATGCCGAAGGCTACCCCACTTCTTACGCCCTGAGGCACACTAGATATAAGTATAAGTAAAAGAATTAATAAAATACAAACGATATGAAACATTTCATCATCAAAAACGGTTGCAAAGTGGTTTGTATCTCAGCCATCGCACTCTCTTCGCTTTCATCATGCATGAAAGACGATTTGACGAATTGTCCTGCACCCAAGGTGTCGCTCAAGTTCGATTATACATATAATGTTGAGAACGCTGATGCTTTCTCCCAGGAAGTGAAAAACCTCAACGTCTATGTTTTCGATAAAAACGGTAAATACTTCGATACCTATACGCAGTCAGCCGACAAATTCGAAACGGGTCACAGCATGGACATCACAGACTTACAGGAAGGCAAATACACCTTCGTCTGCCTGGCTCGTGACAAGAAACCTACAGGTAGCAGAGCCGACGGTGACGACGAGATGGAGTTCAGCTTCACCCAACTCACACCGGGCGTTTCTACCATCAACGACCTGCAGGAGGAAATGGGAAAGAAAGACGGAGAGGCTTCTGTCAACAACAAGAAGTTCACCGCTCTCTACACTGCCCAGACATCTCTCGACTTCAAGGGGAAAAAGGACACATCCGGCGAACTGAGCTTGATGAAATGTACCAAGACCTACCGCATCGTGATGCTTCCTTACGATAACGACCAGCAGGGATTCGAGGCAAAAAACTTCGACGTAAGAATCAAGGGTTCGGCTGCACTCCTCGACTACAAGGGCGACAAGGTAAAGGATGCCAACGGCGTAGAGCAGAACAAGCCTATCACCTACGTACCTTACAACGAGAAACTGGTGGTTAACTCCAGCGGCAATACCCAGGTAGAAGGTGAGGAAATCGACAAGGCTCTGGTTTACGACCTGTCTTCTTCCAGAATGTTCGAGCGCAAGGATGATGTAAGCACCCGCAACACCGACAGTAAGGAGTACGACGACAAGCGAATCGTGATCACCGACAAGCGCACAGGCAAGGTAATATTCAACCACTCACTGCCATGGTTCCTCGCTCTCTGCGGCGAGCGCACCGACAAGGGCTGGGAGGATCAGGAATACCTCGACCGTCAGGATCACTACACCCTCGTATTCTACGTTCCAAGTCCAGGTTCCGACTACCACATGGATGCAAGAATCAAGGTAAACGGCTGGGTTCTCAATCTGCAGGACGTAGATTTAGGATCCAAGTAAAAGAACCTCAAAACAGTAACAAAGTAAAAGTATAAGTAAAAGATAGGAGATACAAGTTATGTTCGATTTCGCAAAAAGAAAAATCTGTGCGAATCAACTGACTAGCATTATGAAGGGAATAGCAGCATTGGCACCCACCTTGCTGTTTACCCTGATACTAACATCATGTATGTCGGACGGTTACACAGATACAGCCGCTGGAAAGAGTGATACCTACATCAACCTGAATGTATCAACTCCTACAGCTCAAGCCAGAGCCAACGCCCCTGCTGGTTCAACAGCAGGAACCAGCGGAAAACTCGGGCTGAACGAAACTTCCCCAAAACCAACAGAAGAGGAGAAAATATACAGTATCAGAGTCTGGGCTTTCAAGAGCGACACAGATGAAAATGCGATGCCTATAGGATTCAAGGCAGAAACCGGACTCAATGAAACCGGTTCACATAAGGTAAGTATGAAATTGTTGCGCAAAGCTGCAGGCGATTTGGAAAATATCGACCTTTATATTCTGCTCAATGCAGAAAGCATCAGTGTTTTGAATGGCAGCGATTGCAATACGATGACCCGCAAGACATTGAAAGCTGCAACTTTTGGCTCAAACTTCGGAATCAACAAAGATGGCACAGCTCAGGCAACAGTTGTTCCAGATGCAGGTTTACCAATCTCACGTGTCATCACAAACATCAATGTAAAGAACAACATTGCAGACAATGAAGCCGCAGCTGCTGCCAAGCCTGTAAGTGTTCCATTGGTAAGAGCCGTTTCCAAGCTCCACTTCTTCTTTGCCCGTAAAACCGGTAAGGATACTGAAAGTGTAACCGTCACCAAGATTGAAGTAAACGGAGAGACCCTGACAGAAGCAAGCCCGGTATTCCCAGAAGCAACAACAGATGCCAAAAAGGATAATAATGGGTTAACTGGAAGTTTCACTGGTCTCACTTACCTCACCAAGAATTTGATATTCGGAGGTATTGCAACAGAAAAGATCAACCCAGTTGACGATCCTACGGCATATAAACGAAATGACGGAGAAAAAGCCCAGGAGTATATGACTCGTCTCAGCGATAAAGTACAAGAAGGTTGCAGAAGCTATCTTCGTGAGACAGACAAGACTATAACTGGCAAGATTCATTTCAAGTCAAACGCTTCGCTTGCTGAAAGATCGGTTGAATTCCAAATTCCAGAAGCCTATCGCAATCATGAACTGGTTGTATATGGCTACTTCTCTGGAGAAGCATTTCTGGATAATCTCAAGTTACAGTATTATGTAGCAGACTGGAATGTGAAGGATGCTACAAATATCACATTTAATTAAACTATTGGAGGAATCATAATATGAAGAAAGTAATGAAATTAGCATACCTGCTCATGGGAGTAGCACTCTTACTCAGCAGTTGCTCGGAAGACATCTTTCCGGGCGGCAGCGAGAGTAACGAAGATGTTACCATTTCGTTGGCCTATTCTGATGTTTCCCCAAGAGACATCGTGGTCAACTCCCGAGCAACAGATGCAGAGGAGCGTCATCTCGACAATCTCTACATCTATATATTTGATGGCAATGGTAATTTGAAGGGCTATAAAGGGATTACCTCTAGCTTAGATCAAAATACCAATAATAACCAAAAGGCTACAGTATCTGGCATCAAGACAAGAAGTGGCGAATCCTACATTTATGCGGTTGCCAATTATAATACCGGTCGCTACCCTCTCACAGTAAGTGAAGGAAATGTAGAAAAGGGCAAGTTACCAATTAATCTCGACGAGGAAAAGGCAAGAGCTGGAGAGTATAACTTTACTCTTAATGATTTGAAAGCTCTGAATTTCCAACGTAATGTAGATGACCAAATCTCTATCACAGACGCTTTCTTGATGAGCGGTGCTGTAAATAGCGGCAAGGTTGTAAACATCAATACCGCAGGTGACGTCACAGGTGACAACACCAACGGTAATGCAATCAGATTAAGTCGCATCGTATCTAAGGTGAAGTTTACCATTAAGAAATATACAAAAGATGGCGTACAGCGATCATTCAAACTTGCCAACTATGATATTATGAATATCGCAAAGAATGGAACACTCATTGGCAGTATTGATGGTAACACTACAAAAAAGATAAGCAATGCTACAGATGTTAGCGATATCAAGGGTCTTACTCTTGGAGTGAACGACGTGGATGAGACTGGCGCAGAATACTTCGAAGCCTATCTGCCAGAAAATCTGCAGGATGCAAAACAGAATGTAACAGTTCAGGCTAAGCGAGAGGACGACAAAATGTCGAATCCTAAGGAATTTATCAATGCTCCAGATTATGGCACATACGTAGTTTTGAAAGGCAAGTATGAAGAAACCAAGGATGGTTCTACCCAAACTGCCGACGTAACCTACTATGTTCACTTAGGCGACTGCAGTGAAAATTACAATGACTACAATGTTGAGCGTAATTGTAAGTACACCTTTAACATCACAGTGGCAGGTGTACATGAAATCATCGTTGAAGCTAAAAAAGAAGGAAACAAGCAGCCAGGTGCAGAAGGTGTGGTATTAAAATATGGCAATACCGGCAAGAACCTGACACTCGACAGTCATTACGAATATATGGTAATGCGCTTCAATAAGGCAGACATCAAAAAGCTGAAAGATAACAAACTAGGATATTACTATCAGGTTTACGCCTTGGGCAAGAAGACAGAGCCAATAAACGTAAAAGATGAAGCAAATCCAACGACACAAGAACACCAAAATCAGCTGAATGGTGTAGATACAAAGTGGATTGAGTTTGCTATTACAGGCAGAAACAGCAGCAAGAGTAGCTATGGCAGCGCAAATGACGGTAGAGGTACTCCATGCGATTATCCTGGCAAATCAAAAACCATGGATATCGAAACATTCTTGAAAAAGCTGTATGATAATGCAGACAACAATAGTTTCTGGACTAATGGCAAATACATTGATGCGACCTGTTTTGTCAGTGAGAATTACTATAGCGGGCTCAGTTGGGACAAGTACGTTAATGACGTTAACAAGCGAGCCTTCTATGTAGCAAACAACGTATGGGTTAGCGAAGATACAAGAAGCGTATATGCAGAGGCTCAATATGGTTTGACCCAGCATAATATCCAGACCTTCTACGATGTGAAGCAGGCAGGAAGTGTTATTGCTTACGGTTGCGAAACCATCAATGACGAAGAAGGCAAGGGTTTTTCTGACGATGGCATAGGAGGTACAAGTACAAATGAATCCTGGTATCCATACCAGTCAAAAGGTAGTGACAAGTGGGATGGTCGAGCAAATATGAAGCAAGATCTCTCAGGTCTAACTTGGGACAATCTTAAAAGCAACAAGTCACTCGTAAAGGCTTGTATGAGCCGCAACAGAGACTTGAATGGTAATGGTACGATCGATGACGATGAAATCAGATGGTATGCTCCTGCAGTCAACCAGTATATTGGACTTTGGATTGGTGAGGAAGTAATGAGTACTGAGGCTAAACTTTTTAACAAGCAAACTTCTACGCTCAGTAAAGACAATGATCCTGGATGTCGTATGTTGTATTACACTTCCACAAATGGTATTAATACCTACTTCTCAGAAGAGGGTATGGCAACCAACAATCATAATGGAACGTGGAAAGCTACTTTGATACGTTGCGTCCGCAATCTACAATCCAATGACAAAGATAAAGGATATGCTAAAACTCCAACCAAGTTTTGGACAACTAGCAATTCTGACAAAGACGTAGAATTGGACAAGGTGGACTCTAGAGCTCTCATCGTTGGCGATAAAAGTAACGAATTGATTGGGCACACAGAACGTTCAGAAATCAACAAACCTGCAAAATCATTCAGAATAGCAAATAAGACATATCCAGAATCAAATAGTTCTAGTGCAAGTATGCAGAATGTTGTAGATGGAAATTTCAAATGTAATGGTAACTATTATCAAACTAATTACGAATGGAGAGTGCCAAATCAGAGAGAAATGTCTGTTATGTATTTAATAGATCCTTCATTAATCAATTATACGTATTGCAGAACAAAATTCTCAAATACAGCCTTCAGATATTCGTGGACTTACACCACAGTTTTCACGATGGGACAAGAAGGGCAAGCTGATTACCTCTCTGGTAAAGTCCGCTGCATCAAGGTTTTGAAATAGTAAGCAAAATACAAAAGTTAAGAATCATATATCTGTAAGAGAGGAGGGAAGGAAGTTGAGAATACTTCCTCCCCCTTGTTTTAGTTATTATAAGACATTATTATCATTTACTATTATACAAATTTGCGAAAACTAGACTAGACTGGTCGTTGGAATTTTAGTTGCCGAGGTGACTCACCTTCTAAGATTCCACGACTTTTTTTGTGCCCTGAAATCCCCCTCGCCAGCCGTCCCATACACACCGCCAAGCGTCCCATACCCCGCCAGGCGTCCCGACGGATTTGCAATCCGTCGTAAAAAAAGGTTCGACCTATCAAACCAGGGGATTTGTAATCCCCTAATCCATAACATATAACAATCTCCCTGCTGCGGATTGCAAATCCGCAGAACATAAATAGGTTAGGTCATTTTTTAACGACGGATTGCAAATCCGTCGGAACGCCTAACGGAGGATAAGAAGATTGCAAATCCGTCGCCCCACAATAAACACAGGAGGTCCGAGAGGTGAAGGGTATTTTTGAAAGATTGTACTTAGATAATTTAGCCTTGATCCAGCAGTTTTTTGTCTGTCAAGAAATCTAATAATCCAATAGTCAACACACCGAGTTCATCTTCCTTGCGGTGAATGTCATCACCAACGATGACAATCTTACGGAAGTGGTCATTGATTGACAATAATGGACGTCGCTCTTGTTGTTCCTTCTCAGGCGTAGGCATATGGAAAGCCGACTGGATATACACTCTGTACGGAGGACGGTTTACCACAAAATCAACCTCCAACTGCTTTCTGATAAACTTGCCGTTCTCATCCTTGCCACCAAGTTCTACCAATCCTACATCCACTTTATATCCACGACTACGAAGTTCATTGTAGATGATATTCTCCATAATATGCGTTTCTTCCTGTTGGCGGTAGTTGAGGATGGCTGCACGAATGCCGATGTCTGCGAAATAGTATTTCATCTCAGTACCGATATATTTTCTGCCTTTCACATCATAGCGTAAGGCTTCTTCTATCAAGAAGGAGTCTTTCAGATAGTCAATATATTGTTTTATAGTGTCTCTTTTTATAGTTACCCCTTGTGCAGATTGAAAGGTATTGGCTATTCTCGTCGGATTGGTTGATGAACCAATGCCTGAGGCTAGAACGCACACCAATTCCTTCATTCCTTCAGGATTACGCAGATGATTGCGCTCAATTACGTCACGCAAATAGGTGGTTTCATACAAACCACGCAAATAGCCTGTTTTCTTTTCTTCCGTTTCAAGCAAAGCCACCTGGGGTAGTCCGCCAAAGGTATAGTAGTCCAGCCATGCTTTGCGTATATCGCCACCAATGCCATTGAAGTATTCGTCAAAGGTGAGAGGCCAGATACGTATCTCGTCACCTCTGCCACGGAATTCCGTCACAACATCACTTGACAGGAAACGTGAGTTTGAGCCCGACACATACACGTCCACATTCCTCATGTGTGTCAAGCTAAGAATAACCTCCACAAATTCTTCTACAAGTTGCACCTCGTCCAAGACTATATAATAAGGATTACCATCATCCGCTACCTTTGAGTCTATATAGTCGAGCAAGACATCAGGCTTTCTCAACCGCCTGTTTCGGAAATCATCAAGTTGTATCTCAATAATGTGACTATCAGCCACCCCATGTTCCAAAAGCCAGTTATACCAGATGTCAAACAGCAGGAAAGACTTTCCACATCGTCTGACACCTGTTATAATCTTCACAAGACCGTTTCCACGTCCTGCGATAAGTTCATCCAAGTATTTCTTACGTTCAAATATCATATTAGAGTGCTATTTTTGATACTGGTATCATATTTTACACCGCAAAGATAACGTTTTTATCTCGAAATACGGCATAAATACTAGAAAAACTGCGTTTGAGAAGTATAAAATGTGGGAAAACTGTATGATAGGCTACATCCGTCCCGACGGATTTGCAGCAATTCTATACCCCGCTAGGCGTCCCGACGGAGGATAGGGAGATTATCTAAAAAAAGATCGCCCACCAGCAAGATCGG
>ERZ869979.560-NODE-560-length-11382-cov-5.719505_pt1 | contig 11382 bp, 7 predicted proteins | sample MGYA00521269_ERZ869979 | MGnify/ENA primary metagenome ERZ869979 (study PRJEB32232, sample SAMN07284974) | human gut metagenome | biome: human-associated habitat; material: feces | host: Homo sapiens | place: Tanzania | collected 2014-04-05 ... | reverse complement strand
GAAATTATGGCTGATACCAAAACGCTGGACGCACTTGGTATTCCTGCTGAAATCGGAGCAACCGTAACTTTGGACTATCAAATTAAAGGGATTTCATATTCAAAGAATTTTGTACTATGCGGATTTTGGGAAACAGACAGCCTAAGTAATATTGGACGACTTATTGTTTCTAAAGCCTTTGTTGACAATAATTCTGAACTTTTAACATACACCTATCCCGAAGATAATGACTATTCCGGCGTAGTCGCCGCTTATGTTATGTTTCATGGAAACGGAGCTATCGAATCAAAATTACATCAGCTTCTTGCTGAAACGGGCTATACTTGTGATACTATGGGCGGAAGTCCATCAGATGACAATTATGTGATCGCTCGTGTTAGTCCTGCATATCAAGGCAGTAACTTTTTAGAAAATCCAGCTTTATTGATTTCGGGGATTGTTGGCATACTTTTAATTATGATAACAGGGTATTTGATTATATATAATATTTTCCAAATCTCTGTCATTCAAGATATTCAATCCTACGGACAGCTTAAAACTTTAGGCACAACAAAACGACAAATAAAGAAACTTATCAGCAAACAGGCTATGTTACTTTCCTTTATCGGTATTCCATTCGGCTTGCTAATTGGTTTCTTTGTTGGACGAGCATTAGTACCATTTTTAATGAACGGCACAGTTTATGCTTCGGACGCAGGAGTAAAAGTAACTGCTAATCCAATTATTTTTATCGGAGCTGCTTTATTTGCACTTGTTACAGTGATTATTAGCGTAAATAAGCCTGCCAAAATAGCAGGTTCAGTATCGCCTATTGAAGCAATCCGCTATACCGAAAATGACGCAACAGCATTTCAAGGCAAAAAGATGTCTAATAAAAAGTCTATACATGGAGCCAAAATTCATCGCATGGCATTATCAAATCTTGGTCGGAACAAGAAACGTACAATTTTGGTTATTATTTCTATGACTTTGAGTTTGGTATTGTTCAACACTGTATTCACACTTGCAAGCGGCTTTGATGTGGAAAAATATGTAGAGAAATTTGTAAACAAGGATTTCATCATCTCTACTGCGGATTACTTCAATTTTAAGTTTGGAAATAGCGACAGCAAAAATGACCTTTCCACTTCTTTTATTGAAGCAGTTAAGCAAAATCCGGCATTTGATGAGGGTGGCGAGTTATATACTACAAAGATTTTGGAAGAAGCATTTTCTGTCGAGAATGGAGTTACCTCAAATTATAACAAAGACGCTGAGGGAAATCCTTTGGTTCAATTATATGGAGCAGATGATTTTTTACTGAACTCAATGGATGTTATAGAGGGAACGATTGATTGGGAAGCATTAAAATCCGGGAACTATGTACTGTATGCCCTGACCGCTGATGACAATGGAAACATTATTGATGACCCTAATATTCATGTTGGCGATACACTTCACTTCAATCATGTACAAATGAACGGACTTTCCAGTAGTATAGATAATAACTTTGACTGCAAGGTTATGGCAAAGGTGCTAATCAATGAAAACACCGATACGATAAGAAGTACCGGATTTGCAAAGTTCTATATGCCGACGGATGTTTTCTTACCTCTTTGCGAGCAACCTCATTTGGTTAGCTTCCCATTCAATGTAGTTGACGGTATGGAAGCTGATATGGAGGAATTTTTGAGCAGCTATGTTGAGGACATTGAGCCGAGTATGAATTACGATTCTAAACAAACGTATATCAATTCCTTTAATGATTTAACCTCTCTGATTATTACCATAGGGGGAGCGTTAAGCATTATCATTGGCTTAATAGGAATTACAAATTTTGTAAACTCTGTTCTTACCAGCATTATTACACGAAGAAAAGAACTTGCCATGCTTCAAAGTATTGGTATGACAGGAAAACAGCTAAAGAAAATGCTGTCATTTGAGGGCTTATACTATGCTGCGGGAACAGTTGTTGCGTCAATCGTATTTGGTTCTCTGGTATCGGTTATCATTGTAAGAGCAATTTCAAATAGCATTTGGTTTTTCACTTATAAATTTGTTATTTTCCCTATGTTTGTTATCTATCCATTTTTGATTGCGCTAACGGTTATTATTCCGGCAATCATATATCGAAAGATCGCAAAAACAAGTATTATAGAACGGCTTCATCAAAACTAAATAATATAGAAAAGCTGGAAGCAAAATTAAGTCTGCTTCCAGCTTTTTTGTATTTGCTATTGTATGTGGTTGACTAAGGAATATTGTTTAAGCGTGAGTTTGTGATATTGGGTGTGGTATCTTTAACTATGGGAAACTCCACGTTCCCATCGGCTAACAGCTTTATCTGTAACATGAATCTTGTCAGCTAATTCCATTTGTGTCATTTTATTTTCTTTTCTCAACTCATTAATAAACAATCCCATATCTTTGGCATTCATATCTACCACTTCTTTCAAGAATAATTTATATCCATTCTATCAAATTGGCAATCAACGTGTCGTTTATATAATGTATTCGGGTTATTTCTATCTGATTTGTCATATGAAAAAGGAGTAAAATCATAATTCTACTCCTCATACGCTTTATTCTTCTGTATTTTCTTCTAATTCTTCTTCAGGCTCTTCATGATCTACCAATGTCATACGCGTTACTTTCGCATCACCATTTAAGTTGATTAATCTTACACCTTGTGTATTTCTTCCGTAGATTCCTACATTCTCTAAAGCTACACGAATCATAATACCATCACTGGCAACAATCATCGCATCTTCTTTACCAGTAACCGCACGCATACACATTAGCTTACCAGTCTTTTCAGTGATATTAATTGTACTAACACCTTTTTTACCACGAGAAGTCAAACGATAATCTTCGAACTTACTACGTTTACCATAACCATTTTCAGAAACAACAAGAACTGTATCTCCTTCGCTTGAAAGTGCAGCACCTACAACTTCACTGCCATCACAATTGAATCCTAATACACCACTTGCGCTACGTCCCATAATACGAACTTGATCTTCATTGAATCGAACAGCTTTTCCATTTGATCCAGAGATAATTACTTCATCTTGTCCTGTAGTTAATTTCACAAAACGCAATTCATCATCTGGTTTTAAACTAATCGCAATCTTACCATTACGATTAATATTTTCAAATTCAGATACAGATGTACGTTTCACAATACCATTTTTTGTGACAAATAATAAGGTTTCACTTTCATCATCCTTAGGAACGGCAACAAGAACATTTACTTTTTCACCTTTATCCAAAGTCATTAAATTAACAATTGGAATACCCTTAGATGTTCTAGATCCACTAGGAACATTGTATCCTTTTAATCGATATACACGACCCTTATCTGTAAACAACAATAAGAAATCATGCGTCGACATTGAAATCATAGTATCGATAGAATCCTCTTCATTTAGCGTTAATGATTTGATTCCACGACCACCACGATTTTGAGCACGATATGTATCTACAAGCTGACGCTTAATATATCCTGACTCTGTTAATGTGATAATTACATCTTCAACTGGAATTAAGTCTTCATCTTCCATATCAACAGAAGCATCACTAATTTCAGTTCTTCTTTCATCACCATATTTCTGATCAATTTCATTTAAATCATCACGAATGATTTGAAGAACACGATCATGATTTGCCAAGATATCCTTCAAATCTTCAATCGTCAATAATAATTGTTGATATTCATTTTCAATCTTATCTCGTTCTAATCCAGACAATCTTCTTAACTGCATTGCCAAGATAGCCTTAGCTTGAATCATGCTCAATCCAAACGCATCACATAAGTCTTGAGATAAGCCTGCTTCATCTTTTTTTGAACTACGAATCATATGAATAACTTCATCGATATGATCCATCGCAATTCGTAAACCTTCTAAGATATGTGCACGATCTTGTGCTTTCTTTAAATCAAATTGTGTTTTTCTTACAACTACATCAACCTGATGATCAATATAATCATGAATAATATCTTTTAATGGCAATTGTTTAGGACGACCATTTTCAAGTGCCAACATATTGATACCAAATGAAGTTTGAAGTGGCGTTAATCTAAACAACTGATTTAAAATTACTTCTTCTTGTGCATCCTTCTTTAACTCCATTACAATACGAATACCTTCACGGTTACTTTCATCATTTAAATAAGTAACACCCTGAATCGCTTTATCACGAATTAAAGAAGCCATCTTAGTAATTAAGTTTGCCTTATTGACCTGATAAGGAATTTCATAGAAAATAATTTGTTTCTTTCCATTTGATAATTCCTCAACACGATACTTAGAACGAATCATTATTGAGCCACGTCCAGTTTCAAAGGCTTGACGAATACCTTTACGACCCAAAATGATTCCTCCAGTAGGAAAATCTGGCCCTTTAATGACTTCCATCAATTGAGGAATTGTAATATCTGGATCATCCATTACCGCAAAAATAGCTTGAATTGTTTCTGATAAGTTGTGAGGTGGAATGTTTGTTGCCATACCAACCGCAATACCCACAGCACCATTGATCAATAAGTTAGGAATACGGCTAGGAAGCACAACCGGTTCATTTTCTTCACCATCATAGTTTGGAATAAAATCAACTGTATCCTTTTGAATATCTCGCATCATTTCCATAGAAATTTTAGACATACGAGCTTCCGTATAACGCATTGCCGCAGCACCATCTCCATCTAGAGAACCAAAGTTTCCATGACCATCCACTAATGGATATCGATAAGAGAAATCTTGGGCCATACGAACCATCGCATCATATACAGCTGTATCACCATGAGGGTGATACTTACCAATAACTTCACCAACAATACGAGCACTTTTTTTATGTGCTACTCCCGAAGTAATACCCAATTGATTCATCGCATGCAAAATACGACGATGAACAGGTTTCATACCATCACGAACATCTGGTAATGCACGTGAAACAATAACAGACATTGAATAATCTAGAAAGGCTGTACGCATTTCTTTGGATATTTCAACATCTTCTACATAGTCATATCGCTTATTTTCTTCTTCCATAAGGACCTCCTACTAGTAATCCAAATTAGCGTATACAGCATTTTCCTGAATATATTCACGACGAGGCTCTACATCTTCACCCATCAACATATCAAACACACTGTCCGCTTCCATCGCATCATCGATTGTGACACGTTTCAATACTCTATGATGTGGATCCATAGTTGTTTCCCACAACTGTTCCGCATCCATTTCACCTAAACCTTTATAACGCTGAACTTTGTATCCATCTTTAAATTCTTCACGCAACTGATCCATTTCCTGTTCCTTATACGCATAGGCAATCTTTTTACCTTTTTGTACCTTGTATAAAGGCGGTTGAGCAATATATACATATCCACCTTCAATAACAGGTTTCATAAAACGATATAAGAAAGTCAACATCAATGTACAAATATGACTACCATCGACATCGGCATCGGTCATAATAACAATTTTGTGATAACGTAATTTCGATACATCTACATCTTCTTGAATTCCACATCCAAAAGCAGTAATCATACTACGAATTTCCTGGTTTTCAAAAATACGATGCGTTCTAGCTTTTTCAACATTTAAAATCTTACCACGCAAAGGTAAAATAGCTTGTGTTTTCGCGTCACGACCTTGTTTCGCGCTGCCCCCGGCAGAATCACCTTCGACGATATAGATTTCGCATTCACTAGCATCTTTACTTGAACAATCCGTTAATTTACCTGGCAATGAACTAATTCCATCCAATGCCGATTTACGACGCGTTAATTCACGAGCCTTTTTAGCTGCAATTCTTGCCTTGCTGGCAATTTCTGCCTTTTCCACAATTGCCTTGGCAATATCTGGATTTTCTAAAAAGAAACGATTGATCTGTTCGCCTGCAATATTAGAAACAATCTTACGAACTTCACTATTTCCTAATTTTGTCTTTGTCTGTCCTTCATATTGAGGATCTGGATGCTTCACAGAAATGATCGCAACCAAACCTTCCTTAACATCATCCTGAGATAAAGTCTCATCCTTTTTGATCATGTTATTATTTTTCGCATATGTGTTGATACAACGAGTCAAAGCCATTCTAAAACCATCTTCATGATATCCACCTTCATGCGTATGAATATTATTACAGAATGAATAAATACTTGATTGATAGCCATCATTATACTGCAAAGCAACTTCTGCAAGAATTCCATCCTGCAATCCTTCTACATAAATAACTTTATCACTAATTGTACTCTTATTCTTATTTAAGAATTGTACATACTCAATAATTCCACCCTCATACTTATAGTCATTACTTTGACCATCTGGCGTTCTTTTATCTGTTAAAGTTAAACGAATATCTTTATTTAAGAAAGCAAGCTGACGCAAACGAGAATTTAACGTTTCATAATCATAAACTGTTGTATCCTTAAAAATCTGTGGATCTGCTTTAAAACGAACTAAAGTACCTGTTTCTTCGGTTGTTCCAATTACTTTTAAAGGCTCAACTGCATGTCCACCATTTTCAAAACGAATAAAATAGATTTTACCATCTTGATAAACAGTAACCTCTAACCATTCACTCAACGCATTAACAACACTGGCACCAACACCATGCAAACCTCCGGAAACCTTATAAGCGCCTCCACCAAATTTACCACCGGCATGTAAAACTGTCATAATTGTTTCAACAGCACTAATTCCTGTCTTTTCATGAATACCAACTGGCATACCACGACCATTATCACGTACCGCAATAACATTATCAGGTTCAATTGTCACATCGATTCGATTCGCAAATCCAGCTAATGCCTCATCAATACCATTATCTACAATTTCCCAAACTAAATGGTGAAGTCCACGAGCCGAAGTCGAACCAATATACATTCCTGGTCTCAAACGAACCGCTTCTAACCCTTCCAACACTTGAATATCATCCGCAGTATACGAATGTTCTACTTGTGTAGCTTGTGATTCTAATTCTTCAAATTCAAGAATCTCTTTTTGTAATTCATCCTGACTCATTTTAAGACCTCCTTGATTCTCCCTTGTTCTATATCATAAAATCGTACTTCACGATTCCATTTCATATTTAATCTCTCTGTTGTTGTTATAAAAATCTGCATATCTCTAGGAAGCTTTTCAATTAACTGACGCTTTCTAAAATCATCCAGTTCACTAAATACATCATCCAACAATAAGATTGGATATTGCCCGCTCTTTTCATAAATAATTTGAGCCAAACCTAACTTAAGTGCCAAAACAAAACTTCTTTTTTGCCCCTGACTTGCAACTTCACATACAGCTTTTCCATTTAATTCAAATAAAATATCATCCCTATGAATTCCAATCAAAGTTTGATGATATCTTTTTTCTTTTTCAAAAACCTTATCATATGCTTCTTTCATGTGACTTTTCATATCCTGATCTATAGGAATAAAAGTCATGTATTTTGCACCAATTTCTTCCTTTTCATTTGAAAAGAAAGGATAAAGCTCACGTGCTTTGTTCATCAAAGAATTTAGAAATTCATTTCTCTGTTTAATAATCACACATTGAACATCTATCATCTGATCCAAATAAATCTGTACTAAACACTCATCTACATTACTTTGCTTCAAAGCTTGATTTCTTTGTTTTAAAAGCTTTTGATAAGAAGACAACGTAGATGTATAAGTTTTTGATAACTTCATCAATTCCAAATCAATAAATCGCCTCCGATTTTTTGGGGATGAAGTAAATAAAGATAAATCATCTGGACAAAACAAGATGGCATTTTCAATTCCAATAAAATCTGAATATTTCTTAATCGAATTTTGAAAACGAAATAAATGCTTTTTTTGATGATCCACAATCACTTTCAATTCTTCTTTTCTATGATTGGATTCTACCGTTGCCTGAACACAAAATTCATTACATCCATGCATAATCATACTATCCATTTGATTTGTTCGAAATGAACGCAAATGACTTAAAAAATAGATGGCTTCAATTAAATTTGTTTTTCCTTGTGCATTTTTACCATATAAAAAATGAATGCATTTAGGTGCAAAAGAAAAAGACATGGTTTCATAATTACGGAAATGAAAACATGTCAGTTTTTCAACATTCATTTCACTTCGATCCTTATTCCATTAGTTTCTACAATATCTCCATGGTAGATTTTCTTTCCGCGACGATTTTCATTAACGCCGTTTACTAATACTTCCATGCTTGCTAAATATTCCTTAGCCTGTCCACCGCTATAAACAACGTCACAAGCTTTCAGCAATTGTGCTAATGTAATATACTCATCTTTTAGTTCAAATTCCATGAAAATACCTCTTTTCGCACTATAATTATATCATAAAACGACATAAATAGCTATGCGTACAGAGATACCGATATAAAAAGAAACCGTTTAAAACGAGTTTAAACGGCATTTTCTTTAATCATAACTACGAATTGGCACTAAAATCATCAAGACTGAAGCATCTTCCGGATTTGATACCTTGATAGGCTTCATAAATCCAGAGAATTCAATTAACACTTTTTCACACCCCAATGCCTTGATCGCATCCAACATATATGTACCATTACATGTCAATGAAATATCTTCTCCTTCATATTCACACTTAGTCAATACTTCATCAGAGTTTCCAATTTCACTTGAATACGTCTTAACATGAGTTTCCACAGTCGAACATTCCAACTTAATTAAATGTACTTTATCATTACGAATGAAGTTAGTACGATCAATTGTACCTGCAATTTCATATGAATCCACCAACATTTTAGAAACACAACTTGTTGGAATAATTCTTTGTACATCTGGGAAAGTTCCATCAATCAAACGAGTTTGGATAATTGTTTTATCAAATACAAACTGTGCTTTTTTAGAATCCGCATAAATATCGATCGTATCATCATCCGAAACCGAACGAACAACCTCAGTTAATGATTTACTAGGAATTGTGATATTAAAATCTTGACTCGAATTCAATTCAATTGTTTTTCTAGCTAAACGATATGAGTCTGTTCCAGAACAATACAACATATTACCTTGTGAATTGAAGTTAACACCAGTTAATACTGGACGCTGATCTTTGTCGCTGCACGCAAATGCAGTTTGAGAAACAATTGATTTTAAATCTGTAGCCTTTAATACAAAATGATGATTAGGCTGTGTAAAATCAATATCAGGATATTCATTAGAACGAATACCATTTAAGTTAAATTGACCATTATCACTAGAAATACGAACTAAAGAGTAGTCGATTACTTCAATTTCAATATTTTTACAATCCAATTTACGAACAATTTCTAATAAATACTTAGAATCAATAATAATAGATCCTTCTTCTTCAATATCTAAATTATTCAATTCACCAGGAACAATTACAGTACGAATAGATATATTTGAATCACTACCAGTTAAAATCATTGAACCATCTTTTAAATCAATACAAATGCCAGATAATGCAGGTAATGGAGAAAAGACACTAATAGCTCTAGAAACAATAGATAGTTTGTCATAAAAATATTTTCGATCAATAGAAAAATGCATAAAATCCTCCTTTTATTAATATATATATAAATTATAATATAAGGGACTGTATAAGTGTGTAAAAATTGCACAGACCCTTTAAAATACGTACTCTACGCTAATTTTTTGGATGTGGATTCCATGAGGAATACAGTGTATAAATTAAGAATCCAAAGTACTGCGAATTTTTTCAACAGCTGTTTTAAAAGCTTCGTCTTTTTGAATTAATTTCTTAGCACGCTCATACGAACTAGAAATTGTCGTATGATCACGACCACCTAATTCTTGTCCAATAGATACATAGGATTTATGAAGCAAGTCTCTAGATAAGTAAACACAGATATGTCTTGCGTTCGCAATAAATTTTTGACGACATTTACCCTCTAAATCCTTGTAAGATAAGCCATAAAAACGCGTTACGGCCTTCTTAATCTTTTTGATTGTTAATTCATCCGACTGCGATACAATAGGCTCTTTAACTAATACTTTACGCGTAAAATCCATATCGATTACATCTGGGTTAAATAGTGTCGCATTAAATATCAAGCGATTTAAAGTTCCCTCTAGATTTCTAACATCATTTGAATATTTACCAGCTAAATAATCAATAACATCTTCGCTCATATTCACACTTTCTTCACGACCCTCGATTTTCTTCTTTAAAATTGCTTTACTCGTTTCAAATTCCGGTTTAGAAATACTGATTGTAAGCCCAGAAACAAAGCGCGAAATCAAACGGGATTGCAATCCACTAATTTCACTAGGATGCATATCACTTGTAATAATAATCTGTGTATTCTTTTGAATCAACTGATTATAGACAGTAAAGAAGATTTCCTGACTGCTAGAATGCTGCTGCAAATTTTGAATATCATCAATCAAGAAATAATCACAGTCTAGAAGTTGTTCTTTGACTCTTTCTACGGTATTGCCATGAACATTTTTAGTTTTCATAGCCTCAATCAATAAGGAAACTAAATCCCCACTATACATGTAGATGACTTTACATTCAGGATGTTCCTTAGCTAAATAATTTCCCATCGCATGTAGTAAATGGGTTTTACCTAAGCCAGAATTACCATACAACATAAGTGGATTGAAAGGATGAGAAGTCGTTTGTGTACAACAAGCTAAACATGCGGCATAAGCCTCCGCATTCGAATTACCTTCGACAAAGTTTTCAAATGTATAAGAAGGATTGAACTTATTTTCCAATAAAACATTTGTTCTTTGTTTGACAACCTCTTCAGGCATCATCTTTTCCATTTCTTTTTGGTGGATAAACTGAATTGTTAATGTATCGCCCCAGACCTCACTTAAAGTGGATTCAAACAGTTCTTTTTCTTTCTGTTTCTTTAAAATACTAAAAGTAATCGTAGAACGATAGGCTACATAAGCTATATTATCCTCTATTTTAAATAGAGTGGTTTTTGAAATCCATGAATTGAATGTATGACTATCAAAATAGTTGGATTCTTGTATTTTTTGTAAAGTTTCATTCCATATCGATGCATAAGACATGGTAGACATAGTAAAACCTCCTTGCAGTATTACTATTATACACGATTTTTACACTTATCCCCATTTATTCTTTGTGGATATAAAATATTCACATGTGGATAAATGTGTAAAAAAAATAAATAAAATTGGGATAATTCACTTTATATTCATATTAAATACATCGAGAATCATTGAAAAATAAAGCATATAAAACACTTTTCCATAGTTATACAGAGTATAAAAAAACACTTACCTTTATCCACTGTATAACTCATGTATTTATATACAATTTAACTGTATACATCATAACGGAATTTGAAAACACACATATCCATATATATTATATGTGGATAATTTACAGACCATTTTGTG
>ERZ869979.558-NODE-558-length-11393-cov-3.569371_pt1 | contig 11393 bp, 4 predicted proteins | sample MGYA00521269_ERZ869979 | MGnify/ENA primary metagenome ERZ869979 (study PRJEB32232, sample SAMN07284974) | human gut metagenome | biome: human-associated habitat; material: feces | host: Homo sapiens | place: Tanzania | collected 2014-04-05 ... | reverse complement strand
TTCCGATCCTTATAAAACTTTTTGCTCCCGCGGCTGATGATCGGCAGAAAGAACCCGCACGGCATGAAGCCGACAACATTACCAACAATATTTAAAAGGAATGCTTCCATTCCCAGTTGTTTTCGATATTTATAAAAACGCCGGATTTCTTTGAACAGCTCCAGATTGTACGAGTACTCCCGCAGATCCGGATTGCGTCCAAAGGATTCCGCAAAAAACATAAAATAAACCAGCAAGGCCAGATAAGCAATGAAAAGCACCCATCCCAGCTTCTGATTCCTGGTCGTATTTCTGATCATATTCCCGACAAAACTCCTTTTAAATCTAATGAAATGCTACAAGCAAAAGAGGGCAGTCTCCGCCGAACTGTTGCAGAAACTGCCGCCCCCTGTATCTTTTCGTAATCCGTTTGGTCAGAGTGCCCGCAGTGCAGGCACTCTGTCACTTTTCAGTCTAAAATGTAATCTCGCCCTTGCGCTTTAACAGCAGTCCGCCGCAGACAATGGACATAATCCCCACGGTCACACCGGTCACCAGAATGATGACACCTACTGCGATGCTGCATGCGCCGGTGCGCTGCATGGTCTTATAAACTTTTTCCATAAAGCTCTCCTTACTCTGCTGTGATACAGCACTGCAAAACCTGCTGATTACTCCTCTGCGCCATACTGCTCATAGTATGCGTCAATTGCGGATTTTAATGTATCATCAATTACAACTTTTCCATTACATTCTTTGTTGTAAAGACATTCCACTACTTCTTCCATTGTTACAATTGCGGCAGTATCAAAGCCATAAAGGTCTTTGACTTCATCAAGGGCACATTTTTCTCCACCCTTTCCGATTTCCATACGGTTTAAAGAAACCATCAGACCAACAATTGTCACATCTGCTGCCCCTCTTACCTTCGGTACAGTTTCTTCCATAGATTTTCCGGATGTGGTAACATCCTCAATCATAATCACACGGTCACCATCTTTCAACTGGCTTCCAAGGAATTTTCCTTTATCTGCACCGTGGTCTTTTTCTTCTTTTCTGTCAGAACAGTAACGCACTTCTTTTCCATATAATTCGCTGTATGCGATTGCAGTTACAACGCCAAGTGGAATTCCCTTGTAAGCCGGTCCAAATAATACATCAAAATCATCTCCATACGTATCATGAATGGCTTTTGCATAATATTCACCTAATTTCTTTAACTGTGAACCGGTCACATAAGCACCTGCATTCATAAAAAACGGAGATTTTCTTCCACTCTTTAAAGTAAACTCTCCAAATTTCAGTACATCACTTTCTACCATAAATTCAATAAACTCTTTCTTGTATGCTTCCATTTTTACCAAAACCTCCATTATTTTTCTATTTTATGAGCGGTCTGCCCTTTTCTTCTAACTGTATCATTGACATTTTAGCACACTATTTTCTGCTTGACAATTCTTTTCACTTCTTTACAAGACATCTCTTCTTAAAAAACGAAATCCCATAACACAAAATTTCGTCATACTCTTCTTCATAATCTTTTGCATACATCTGCTGTTCGGTCTGATTCAGTGCCCTGTCACAGTCCTTCTCCATCTCTGATATTGATTTTGCATACTTTGCCTCAAAGATGGCAACTCGTCCTTCTGCTAAATCATATACAACAATATCACTTCGTCCTTCTCCATGTTCTTTATTCGATTCTACCGTATATCCAGCACCGGTAAAAATTCCTGCAAGAAAGGCATGATAGAAATCTTCTCTATAGTCATGATAGCTGATTGTTTTTCGCAAAAGTCTGGACATTTCTTTTGTCACTTCACTGCTGTTTCCACTCCAGACTGCATCAAAAAGTGCTTTTCGATTCCAAATTTTTGCACTATCCTGAAACCATTTTACAACGGTTGACTCAAAAATTTCTTTAATTTCCGCATTTGGAATTGTAAGGGCAAACATCCCGTCTGATAATGATTCCGATAATTCTGTTTCCCTTACCCTTGTCAGATATCCGGTTAAGTATAATACACTCCATAGATTTTCTTCGGAAGAATGTAAATAATCATACGTGAGGTTTTCATCGATTTTCTCAAAAATAAAACCTCCAGAAAGCAGTGTTTCTAATTTTTTTGTAATATTCTGTCCGGCATAGTCAATAAAAGAACGAATAATGCCATTATCACTCGTATTCTTCCAGTAACTTTCGGGCTTTGCAAGCGGATTCATCTGAAGGTCACGCAGATAATTCATGACATCCCATGGACAGTACACATCTGCTTCTCCAAAATGATATCCATCATACCATTTCTTTATTTCATCTGCAGATTCCAAGGTGTCCGTCAGCTTTAACAATTGTTCCACATCTTCCTGTGTAAATCCAAAGTATTCGTTTAATCCGCAACTGGTTATGGTATCCGAGACAAAATTATTTGTTCCAGTAAAAATGCTCTCTTTTGCAATTTTCAAACATCCGGTAATTACAGCAAATCCAAGTGAAGAATTATCTTTCAGTGCCTGCATAATCCCCTTCATCAAATCCAGCATTTCCTTATAATATCCATGCATATTTGCTTTTGCAACCGGCACATCGTATTCATCAATCAAAAGAAGGACTGGTTTCCCATAATAAATCTGCATCATTCTGGTTAGTAACTGAAGGCTGTTTTTGATTTCCGTTTCCGTAGCTTTTCTTTCAAGAATCCGTTTCAGACTTTGTTTATCATAATCCACTATCTTAGAGTTTTCCAAAAGATATTCGTGTTCCACGCAAAGCTCCTCAATTACAGAACGAAGCATCTCATAAGCACTTGAAAAAGTCAGCCCGTCCACACGTTTCAATGAAAGAAACAATGTAGGGTACCGATTCATCCACTTTTCACAAAGACTCTTTTCCTTTGAAATTTCTAACCCCTTAAACAAATCGGAACTGTCTTTTCGGATATCAAAAAAACTGGCAAGCATGCTCATCGCAAGTGTTTTTCCAAATCTTCTCGGACGGGTAATTAACATCACTTCCGCAGGATTATGTTCCAAAAGTTCTTTTATCAGTCCACTCTTGTCAATATAACAGTAATTTTCTTTACGGATTTTTTCAAAATCAGAAATTCCTACCGGAATGTTAATCTTCTTCATGTAAGCCCTCCATTCATAGTCTGCTTTATTATAAGGATAACATCCATCACCTTTCACTAGGTAGTTTTGTCACCTCCAAGCATATTTGACAAATATGGGTCTGCACCATAACGCCCTTCAAGATACTGTTTATCATAGGCAGCAGTATTTTTAATTCGGGCACTGTCCTCACCACGAATTTCATGAAGGGAATAAATTTCACTTTCATGAGCAGAATTTTCAGCAGCAAACCAAATTTCATCACGACGAAATACCGTATTTTTTAAAGTATACATATCGTGGGATGTAAATAAAAGCTGAGCTCCAAATTTATTAATTTCTTTATTTTTAAATAACGAAATCACATATCGCAGAAGTTTTGGATGAAGTTTAGCATCTAATTCATCAATAATCATAATACGACCTTCTCGAAGTGCAAGTAAAATGACTGGAAGCGCTGCTATCAATTTACGTGTACCATCTGATTCTTCTGAAAAAGGTAATTCGTATTCATGACATCCCAAATTTCTTTTCATGAATAATTGATGGGTGTTTTCATCATAACGATAATCCGTAATATCAATATCCATATCATTAAGCGTATGAATAAATTGTTCTTTATAAGGAGTATTTTCAGTAAGCATAATTTGATACTCTACCATAGGATTTGCATAACTTCTAATAATACAACTCTCAAACCAACTGATAACTTCACTGATGACAGGAATATCATAGTTAATCGCAAGAAAAGAAAGGTAAGGCATTTTAGGATTAACACTTGTATTAATACTTTTTTTATTAAGTGTATATCCCAGTTTGATATTCGGAGTTTCACGTTCAAAAATCAACGCTGTTTTTTTACCTGTAACAGCTTTACGATAAAGCGATTCTGAAATTACTTCATTATCCTTTAATGCAATATAATAGCAATACTCATTCGTTTTTATACGAAAGAACATACGAAATTCGATTGGCTTATTTCTGGATACTTCGTCAAAAAGAAATGGAGTAGCCTCAATGTTTTGCTGAAGAATAAAAGTCTGTCTGTTTTTTTGTAATTCATTTACTGGCTTTACAACTGTAGATATCACACATGAAAGTGCTTGAAGTAAATTTGTTTTACCACCACCATTAGGACCGTATACAACACTAACCGGAAGAAGGTCTGTTGCATTTTTCTCTTGAATTAGTGTTTCTTTAAATTCAGGAAGCACTGCTGCTTGAAAATCTAAAGTTGTTTCTCCTTTGTAAGATTTAAAATTTTCAAATGAAAACTGGCATAACATATTTTGTAACCCCTTTCTTCGTTTTCTAAAAATATTATAAAATGATAAAACGAGAAAAGCAAGTTATATATTTGATTTAAGAAAAATTTTTCCCAAAATTCCATTATTAAGCTAATGATAATGAAAATTTCTAATAAAAAAGCAGAAATCCCCATCACCCTTAGCTTTCCAACTGATACCCCCCATACCTTTGGAAATCCCAAAAGTACGGGGGGTATCAGTTGGAGTATTCAATTCAAGATTTTATTTTTCTTCTTTTTTCTCTACTCCTGTGTCTTTTCTTCTCTTTTTATAATAGAGAATCACTCCGGCAAATGCACCTGAAGCACTAATCAGTCCTGCCATCGGAAGAAGGAAATCGGTTTCATCTCCTGTCTTGGCACTCTTCACACTGCTGTCTGTTCCCTGTTTGCCACTTGTCTGTGCCTGACTTCCTGTTGTAGTTCCACTTGTCTTATTGGTGCTTCCGCTCTGAGTACCTTTATTGGTTGTGGTATTCGAGCCTTTGTTTGTTGTACCGGTTGTTGTTCCAGAACCCTTATTATTGTTCTTATCTGTCGTTGATGTATTGTTGTCTTTGTTATTATCCTTGTTGTCATCTTTCTTATCATCATCTTTGTTGTCCGGGTCTGGTTTATCGGTATTATCTGCCAGTTCCTGTAAGCGTTTGATTTCTGCTTCTCTTTCCTCAAGTGCCTTCTTTGCATCTTCAATCATTGCTTTCTGGTTGTCACTTAAGGCATCGTAAGCTTTTCTTGCCGCTTCTACTGCTGTCTTGTCTGCCAGTTTCAAATCTTTTACTTCCGGAAGACTGTTAATCTGCTGTGCCACTTTTTCTGCTTCTTCTTTTTCTCTTTCAAGTAAGCCGATTTGGTTTTCCGCGGTTAACAGCGTATCCAGTACACCATTTTCCGTTAACTGACGTTTCTGGTCTGCATTTAATGCATCATAAGCACTTCTTGCCAAAGATACCTTTTCTGCATCTTCCAGTTTCAAATCTCCAACTGCCGGAAGTTCCTGAATCTGTTTTGTTACCGCTTCGGCTTCTTCCTTTAATGCTTTTAGTTTCTGCTCTGCCTTTTCCAGTTTGTCATACGCTTCACCGGAAACAAACTTCTTCTGGTCTTCACTCAAAGCATCGTAAGCTTCTCTTGCCTGTTTCAGTACCGCTTCATCCTGGAACATCACATCCTCTTCGCATGGAAGGGCATTAAGTTTTTCTGTCACTGCATCGGCTGCCGCTTTGTCTGCCGCATCCTTTTTCAGTTTTTCTAACTGCGTTCTTAATTCACCAAGTTTTGCAACACTTTCCGGTGCTTTTCCGTTCAGATACTCTTTCTGAGCATCACTTAATGCATTGTAATGTGCCTCTGCTCCTGCAAAAGCCACTTCATCATCAAGGGTCAGATTGTCTTTGGATGGAAGCGCATTGATTTCTTCTAATACCAAATCCGCTGCCTGCTCTTCGAGTAACTGTGCAATCTTCTTCTCTGCACGTTCCAGTTTGTCCGTTGTTTCCTTGGAAACCAGTTTCTTCTGGTCATCGGTCAGCTTGCTGTACGCATCTCTTGCAGCATCGACTGCTTCCTGATGTTCCAGAGTCACATTTTCAGCTGTCGGAAGCGCATCAATCTGAGCAATCACTGCATCCGCTGCTTCTTTGTCTGCCTTTTCTTTCTTAAGGGCTGCCAGTTGTTCCTCTGCTTTTAAGAGCACATCGTAATTACTTACATATCTCTTCTCCTCACGGGTCAGGGCATCATAAGCCTTACGTGCTGTGGCAATTTTTGCTTCACACTCATCTGTAAGCTCAATGGTTTCATCAATCTGCTTGATCTGATTTTCGACTTTTTCACCACGTTCTCTTGCACCAGGTGTTTCATCCAACGCTTCTAACCATTTATTCCAGGTAGAAGCATTTCCACTTGATGCAAATCCGGACTCGTCTTTCATATCAGACTGCTCTACCTTGTAGTCATCGATGTAATGCCATACGATTTCATCACCTGTGGTTACATACCATTCATTTAAGCCTCTGTCCGGGTGTACTCCGTTTACGGTATACATCCAGCCGGAATTTTTACCGTTGTCCATTTCCTTTAATTCATAACCACCATAAATCTCCGGTGCGGTAATGGAACTAATGTAGTTGTTTTCAATTCCTACATAAGAAAGTCCAGCTTCCTCTAATGCAGTCTTAAACACTTCACCCACGGTTACTTCTGACTGGTCAAAACTATAAGTACCGGTTGCAATCCATGTCGTATAAGCATGAACGGCTTCGTTGTCACTTCCCTCTTCTCCGTGTTTGGTATCACCAATCAGACGGAATGTAACAACGGTCTTGTTCGGGTCTGCGGATGGGTCACTTACTTTATTTACAGTAATGGAACTCATCACTGCAGTTAAGAGATTGTGACCGGTTTCATCTTTCTTGACAGCTGTAAAACGATGCGTTCCTAAAGAAAGGGTATTGGTTTCTACCTGAAGCTGTCCATTTTCATCGGTTGTTCCAATCAGTTTACTTCCTTCATAAATCTCTGCATCTGCAATTGCTTCTGCCTTTGCATCATTTTCAGAAACACCTGCTCCTGCTAACGTCAAGGTTAAGGTTTCTCCACGATTGACACTCTTTACTTCCGGTGTCAGATGTGCATCTTTCATGCCATCCCATCCAGAACTATAGAAGAATTCAATTTTATCTCCGTCAGATGCTAATGTATTGGCTGGGTCATCACATACCACACCATTTACTTTGCAAATCCAGTCCGCTTTCTTTCCGTTACTTTCTGTAATGGAATCACCGGTAAGTACAAACTTACCTCTGTAACACTCAAAACCTGCTCTGCTTGCATCTGCTGCATCTAACAATGCATGAAGTACCGTGTAACCTCCATGGTTATATAAGACATAACGATTTGCAGCCAAATCTTTTGCTTCCTGTGAAATGGCTACATCCGTTGTCGGGCAGAATACCGTACTCTGACCTGCAAGCTGTACCGATACCGTTCCAGACTGAGCCGGAACTGCCTCTAAGCTTTCTATACGGATAACCGGATTAGTTTCTTCATCAGTTACCTTGAAGCTGTCTGTCTTGGTCAGGAATCCACTCTTAGATACATAGTAAGTATAAGTTCCATTTTCAAGTGTATAAGTTCCATCCTCGTTGGCTTTCATGGTTTTACTGCCCTGCATTACAAGTACGGATGCACCTTCTGGAACTTCAAAGGTTGTCTGTTTTGAAGCGGAACGACGAGTCACGTCGATGGTGTATGTACTGTCTTTTCCGATTGCTGCTTTACAGTTTACGGTTAACTTGTTGACACCAACTTCCAGTGGGATAGCTTCATCAGCTTTATAAACTTTATCTGTTCCCTCAACAGAAACCATATATTCTGCTTCCCCGTTACCTGAAACCTCGTCATTGTTTACAGACACCATTATCTTTTCTGTTCCATTTGGAACAGATGTACTAAAGTGTTCTTCTGTTCCGATAAATCCATAACCCAAATCCTGTGTAATAGTATTACCCTCTGAGTCGCTATATGTGATATCATCTGCTTCTAAAATCCCATCCCATCGACCAAGTTTTTCGCTTCCTTCGGCAGATAAAATTTTTATATCTTTTGGAATTAAAGTCGTGTTTTTTTGCTGCCCCTTCATGTATAAATGCACACTATAGGTCATAGAACTTCCGTTACTCGGCACTACAATGGCTTCTACTTGCATATCTTTGGTAGATTCACCTTTGATATTCTTACCGGTACATGCTAATGGGTTTCCAACTATTTTTGCTATTGTTCCACCCATTATACTCGCTTCTCTATAAGATTTGGAAAAATTCATCTCCTGTACAACTGCTTTACTTCTATCGGTTCCCAGCCAATATCGAATTAACAACTTCGCGTTTTCATCTTTTTGAAGTAACTCTGCACCTGCTTGAATATTTAGCTTTTGTGTCACACCATTAATTACGATTGAACGATTTATATTCTGACTAATATCTTTTGCAGCTGTTGCAAAGAAAGCTCCTCCTTCATTAGCTATCGGAGCTTCGTCTTTTACCAATGCAACTGCTAATGCCTTTAATAGACCTGCTGAACGATTTGCAGTTTCTTCAGATTCATCATTAGATTCCACATTAAAAGAAATTTCCGGAATATACGCCATCTTTCCATAGTCAATATTCGGGTTATCTCCACCATTCCAATAACCTGACATTGCATTCCTTGTCAGCTTACGATGTGCACCATCTGTTGTTCCCCAGGCACTTGTACTTAAAGCTCCTTCTGTAATTCGATAAACTCCTTCATCTTCATCCTGCAGTTTTACTATAAAGCTACTGCCTGCCATGTATTGTCCAAATGAGACTGTATAATCCACCCCATTTGTCTTACAGGTAAACTGTACGCCACTTGGATTATAGATTGCTGACATTTTAAACATTGGAGGAATCATATTCTCCATTGTTATCTTTGCAGTATCTCCAACTTCCAGAGTTTTTCCAGGACGATACACGTTATTAATTGTAATGTCCAATCCTCTGGCAAGAATCACATGATAGCTGGTTGCATCTCCTGCTTTTATCTCTACGATATTTCGCCCTTCAGACAATTGAATCGTATAACTTTGTTTGCCATCCTCTGTTTCATTTGCCTGATAAGTTTTCCACGAACTATCTTTTAGCCATTCTGTTGGTTCTTCACTAAGCTTACCATCCGTCACAGTAATCGGTTTATGAACACGTACAGATGTAATCGGTTCTTGACTTTCTCCTGTGACTGCAGTAGGAGTGAACGTGTATTCAGCAGAATCTCCCACTTCATAAGTAATTCCATCTGCTCCTGTCTGATTCTTAAGATAATAAACAGTACGTCCCTCTATCATATCAATATTAGAAGTTATCTGTGTTTGAGCTTTCTCTCCTCCAACATGAACAACTGCAATCCCTGTCAACTCTGGCAATAATGCACTATAGATATAACTTCCACTACTATTTTTAATAGAAGAGGTATCTACAGCATCATAATAAAAAGCAACCAGAACCGTCCCTTCCCCATTGGCATGAATTCGGCCAAACTGTCCGATTTTATCATCTTCTGTTACTTCAACCGATGCAACACTTTCATCTCCTCCAATTACTACATAGTGCCAGTCTGGGTCGTTATGGGCATTTCCCACTCCATCTTCTACTGCCTGCCATGCACGTAATGGTACCAGGTCAAAATATTCTCCTACATTTAAGTCTATTTCACTATTTTCCGGAAGATTTGTCAGCATACTGGCATAGATTCCATCTTTTTCCTGTTCCCTGTGTATCTGTGTCGGATTATCTTCAAGCGGAGCAACTGTTACTTCCGTATGGTCATCATTCCATTCGCCATTCAGATTCTTTGTATAACGGGTTACTTTCCCTTCCTGACGCATCATATAGGTAAAGCCTTCTGGAATCTTGTAATAATTATATCCGTCCTCCGTTTTAAAAGGTGTATAAGACTCCCAGTTTCTGGCAGTATAGAATTTTAATTCCCAAGTAGTATAGACTTCCATATCTACTGGAGCTTTGACCGTGATATAACTCTTTTTCAGATACGGAATTTGTCCATTATCTGAAAGATTCAATGAACCAAATTCTGTATCTCTATAAACATAAAAATGCCCTTCAATAGGAAGATAATTCTCATCAAAAGGTGTAAATTTAAAATTATAATAACTGTCGCCACCACAGCTCGGGACAATATAACTATACACATCATCTGTGTTATGCCAATATTCTTTCTGTTCTTCTTCATCATAAAGAGTTAATGTTCCAAGGTCAGGAAGATACACCCATTCATATCTTTCATCTGACCAGTGCTGCGGAGATACCTGTTTAAACGTAACAGATGTAAGTTTTAACTCTGTTGTATCTCCTGTTACTGTAAAATATCCGCCAGCTCCTCCATTTGAACTCTCATTTCCAACATATTCATAATAATATTCTCCAGGAGGCACTGTAAAACTTTTATCTTTTACTTCTATTTCCTTTTTCTTATCCGACGTATATATTTTTACAGCACTAATACCTGTAAGTTGTATTACTTTATCTGTGCTTACTGCATAAATATTTACCCTCAGAAAATTCAAAGAACCAATCAAACATGCCACTAACAACAGATAGCGAAATATTTTTTTCATTTCACACTCTCCATCTGCTCAATATATTTAATAAGAATGTTTGAGGCAGAAATATCTCCCCAAACATTCTTATCTTTTATAGAAACTTTTTTATCAAATTAATTTGTCAAACTATCAAAATAGTCTTCTGCCAGATTCTGTGTACCAAAAGCCCAATATACACTGTCCCCTTCTTCTACTTCAAGCACAGCTGCACTTACAATATCTCCTTCTGATACTTTTTCTCCATTTCGAACTACGCAATAATTCCATCCATAATATGTCCAATCAGCAGTAGTATACCAGGAAAGTTCCTTTCCTGTACTATCTGTAAGTGATTGCACATATCCTTCATCCTGCACGAAACTAAGGCTGTTTGCTTCTGCCAGACTATACAATGCATCGCCTGCAGTTGGGTAACTCTGTGCTGAGCCAACACTTGCATTAAAAGGATTCTTGGTTTCTTTACTTGCTGCCTCTACGTTCAAGTTCTCTGCATATTCATAAGTATCGCCACCATCTGTCAAATCAACTGCTTCTACGCTTGCAACTGTTACATCGTCTTGAACAGTATCAGCTTCTACGTATACTGTCATATCGATACCAGCATTTATATTATTTTTATTTACGATATGTACACTGGCCGGACCATAAGCACCTTTCTTACCAGAAATTTTTACAGTACCAGCCCAAGCACCACCATCTGTCTTTTTAGCACCATACTCGTAGATTCCGGTAAGTTTGTCTCCTCCAAAATTAATCTTTGCCACATTCAGTCCACTTTTTGCAGCCTCTTCTGAATCAAAGCCAGTTCTCTGATAATGAGCATCAGCAGGCATTAATCCAAGTGTTACACTAGAATCA
>ERZ869979.557-NODE-557-length-11414-cov-4.625827_pt1 | contig 11414 bp, 13 predicted proteins | sample MGYA00521269_ERZ869979 | MGnify/ENA primary metagenome ERZ869979 (study PRJEB32232, sample SAMN07284974) | human gut metagenome | biome: human-associated habitat; material: feces | host: Homo sapiens | place: Tanzania | collected 2014-04-05 ... | reverse complement strand
TGCCTTTCGTTTTGGGCATAAGTGATAACCTCTTTCCTTTTATAGCTTTTTAAGTGTAGTATCTTAAAATCTTAAATTCAAGATTTTTCATTATACCAATCCATATTCCTTCATTTTTGTGCCAATCATTCCGAAATAAAACTTTCCTAGCGCATCAATTTGTGTGGAATTAAGCCAACCTTTCAAAAATGTATCCAAAGCAGCTAATTGAACTGTTCCCATAAATTCAGAAAACTCTGTTTTATCTACATCTTCTTGGTAATCCTGAGCATACATTAAGCATATTGAACGTCTACCATAGTAGTTGAATATCAACGCTGCTGTTGTTACAAGCGTTTCTAAATCTTTAGGGAAGTCGTTTCTTTTGAGTAACGACTTTGCAGTATTAGCCGGTTCATCTACAAAATTCTGCATTGACTTGGTTGATGCAACAGTTTCAACTGTATTACCACTTTCCCACAAAATCTAACCTTGACGATACCATCCACAAATATCATTTAGCGAACATGCATCTCTTATTATATTTATTTCAGATGAATAATAACCTGCATCCATTAATGAATCCTAAACTCATCCAAAATAACAGCCGCCTGCTCATAATTTAAATTGATCAACATTTCAAGTATATCTTCATATGCTTCAATAAGTTCTTGATCCTGTTTAATTTTATCACTATATGTAATAAAGGATTTAAGGATAATCAACTGTACTATTGCTTCTTGTTCTCTTATTGATTTTTTAAATTTATTTACCTCAGATTTTGCATTTTGAAAGCTATTTCTAATAGAAATTAATATTTCTGGCAGCAATTCATCCATATGCATTTGGTAAATCGTTCTCAACAGTTCCTTTATGTGATATTTTCCATACTTTGTAAATTGCTTATTCAAAAATTGCTTATCTACGTATGAATAATTTGTTTTGATTTTACTCCAGTCTCCCGTGCAATATCTCGTTACAGAAAGCATAAGAGATTTATATAACTGTATTCGAACATACTCCTCATCAATGTCATTTACTTTTTTCTCAATATATAGAATTTTCTTTTTACATATATTTCTTCTTTTTGAGTCAACATATGAGTCAAAAAATTCACATAAAAAATTGCCAAAGATATCTTGATAGAACTCAATTGTATCTGTTGTAAATTTTGTAAAATCAATCTCTTCAAATAATATATCGATTGCCATTTTTGCATCATCTTGGGTTTGAATCATTTCCCGCTGAAACAGCTCTATGATTTCATGTTCTTGGTAAACATCAAAAATTTCGTGAGCATTATAATTTCTTTTAGTATATTTCCAAATATCAATCACACATAGCAAAATTTCATGAATAACCATTCTAAAAGATTCATTCGTAAAATTTAGGCCGCTATTTGCAACATAGCATATTGTAGATATATCATAGTTACTCATATCAAAAACATCTATCTCTAAAGATTCTTCCTGCAGCAGATACCTATCTATTATCTCCTCTTCGCGACTAGTATAACAATTTCCATCATCATCTTTGATATAACGATCTATTCCTGACAACTTGGGTTGCATATTAGGATTAAATATAAACTCCTTATCTTTCTTACTCACTTTCAAATAATTAGCATTATATTTTTGATGTTCCATCTGATCTTCAGATAATTTAATAATTGTATTAAATACCGCTTGTGCCAAAGTCTCGTGATTAGCTAAATATCTCTTCACGTATTTAGCCATTTCATCAATAACACCATGTTGCCCCTTATACATCAAACAATCCAACACAATTTTCTTTATTTTATTTTTTATCCCTATAGCAACGTCATTTTCCAATTGATTCAATAAAACTGGCATAAGTGCAATATCTACCAAAAAGCTTCCATTAGAAAACAATTTCTCTATTCCGTTAATCCATATTGCGCAAAACTTTTCCCTTTTCTCATTTTCTAATTCTTGATGATTTATTGCACTAGCAATTAAAAGTATCAAAAGATTTTCATATTGAAATGCCATATCAGTATCCTTCATCAATTCTAAAATAACTTTAATTGCATCAAGAGTTGATGGCAAGTCAATCTGCCCAGACACCATATTATCATTACACTTTTTAATCGCCGCATTTAATCTCTGCTTAGGTTTATTGAATTCTTCTTGCCTTAGAACAATTTTTTCTGCTTCCCCTGATATTTGGGGTTCTAACATAATTATATTGTCGGTTATCTTGGTTGCTTTTGCACCACGCATATCCATTTTTTGAATCTGTAAATAGTCCTGTGCATTTTCTGCATCATTTTTTATAATTGAATATAAATAATCAAGAATTCCATAGCATTTATCCTGAACCATTGAATCGAAATATATCTGTGTATGAGATACATATTCTTGTATACTTAAATCACATTTTTTATCCAACTCATATCTATCTTTAAGCTCAGGTATCCCTATGGTCTTAAGAATTTGCCTTTCAAGCAACTCTTTTGTCGGATTTTTTTTGTACAACATATATCTTGTGGTATCCCAATGAACAAGTTCTATGCTTGTAGCCAAATCCAAAGCATAACCCGGTAATTCGTTTTCAAAGTGCATTCCTATACTCTCAATGATTGTAAGCAATACTATATTATTTGATTTTGAATAAATAGTTTCTTTGACATAATTTGCAAATGCAACAGTGAATTCATGATCCTTTTTACAAATCTCCAAACTGCTTATTATAGCCTTTTTAAGACCAAAAATAACATCTCCTATTAAGGTAGGTACATTGTGATCTCTAATCCCTGCAAGCCACATGTTTCCATTTCCCCAATATTCCTTTATTGCATTACTCTCACTAATTTTTACTTTGATTTTTATTACATATTTAGGATTATTAGTTGCATATTCTAATATTACCCTATTTATAAATTGAATTGCCCAATGAAATCCCACTTTAAAATTCAATCGAAACAGATTCCATAAAAATGCATTCTCGTACACTGTTCTATATAAATAATTATAATGTTCAGCTTTCTCACTTAATCCATATTCAAAACCCTTAGACAGTCTATCGGCTCTATAGAAATCAAATTCCTCTGCATCTACTTTTCCACGTAACCATAGTATATCAGCTATCGAACACAATTCGCTTGCTAATCCAGTTACCAAAGCAGGATAAGCATTCTTCAATGTCCATTCCATAATATCTTCTGACTTACGCATACTTTTTCTATTTCCATTAATATAATTATTAATCAATGTATTAAAAAACTTCTTTAACCACTCTTCTGAGTTATCTGCCATTCGATAAAGTGCTTCCAAGCTAGACGATATTTCATCTATGATTTTATAATAGTTTTCTTGCTCAGATTCCTGCAACGAATATTCCACATAATATTCCATCATAGCGCATGCATCTGAAGCAATAACTGCCACTTTATCTTCTTGTTTCGCATAATCCAAGCATAACTTAACTATATCATCTCTTCCGATTATATTTTTCTTATATATTTCTTCGTTTTTCAAAAGTCGAATAATACATGGTCTTCCATTACCAATTGGGGACAATTTCATTTGTGGTGATTCTTGTCTAATATGTAATAACTCACCTTCAAATGCGAACAAATTAATATTCTTCACAAAGTCGAACAACATGCCTTGTTCCAGAATCTCCGACCCTTGTTCTTCGAAATAATTATCACAAAACCTTGACTTAACAATTCCAATTTCTGTTTGCCTTTTCCAACTTTGCGGAATCTCATCAGAAAAAGTAAGGTTATATAAAAACTTATCTCTATTTACCTTTATAAACATTTTATTTGAAATCCAAATCTGATACCGTCTATACACACATCGCCCAAGATTTTCTATTTCATCATAGAAGGTCTTATACTTCCCTTTGCACAAATCAAAAGCTTTATCAAAATAATGTTCAAAGCAAATATCTTCGAAAATATCATATTTCAGTCTAATATAATCTCCTTGTTGAGCAATTACACCTTCTGAAAGCAATGCATGCATTATGTCTCTATCTATATCGTCCTTATGAATACCCAACATAAATTTTCTAGCTCTTTCAAACACAATCTTCTCAACAGTTTCAATAACTTTGTTACTGAGTATGCCATACATTCGAGATTTTTCCTCCAAACATATTATGTTTTTCCAAATATATTCTCTTAGAGAATTTTCATCACCTATATTATCAATATCCATCGAATTACTAACTATCAAGTTTATATAAAAGGGCGATTTTAATAAATCAACATATGAATTCGTTTTATACATTTTATGAATAATCGGATATTGCTTCATAAGCAATGCAAGTTCATCTTCTGTTATATCGCCAACTTCATAAATTTTTATTGAAAAATTTGTTTCCAGTTTAATAAAAGCATTTTTATCACTCGTTCTACAAGATGTTACTATGTACACATTTTGATATTCTGCCGCCATATCATACAAATACTGTAATAATTCAAATTTTGTTTCGGCACAGTCCGCAATAAACTCGAGAGCATCAATAAAGAATATTAATTTCTTTCCATTAATACACTCTAAAACGTCTTGGATACAGCAACCCCAAATGTCGTCAATATGACTTTCTTCCAAAAATCTTTCAGCACGAGCATATAAAACCAATTTTTCATTTTCAACATATTTTTTGCATAAAACAGATTTACCGCTACCAGCTCCACCTTGTATTGAAATATATCGCTCATTGTCTTTTGTTATTTTTTCAAGAAATTCATTTCTATCGATTTCATACTCTCCGTTAATCAATCCTTCAATATTTTTCAACCCTGAATTACTAAGTTCCAATGCACCTTTAAATTTTCTGATATTAATATTAAAGTTCTCATACTCATCCTTTAATACCTTGTATAATTTCTTCTGAAAATTAAGATCATTTTGTGCTTTAGTTATAATATCATTTGTAGTAATCAAATTATCTTTAATAGTAAATGAAATACTCCCAATTTGATTATCCCCACTATACTCTCTCACCTTATCAATACTATTATTACTAAGTACAAAAAATACAATATTCTTTAAGTCCGAGCATTTTTTATCTTTTGAATCCCTTATCTTTTCCAATGTAGTTTTTATTTTTGTTGGTACATCTTGTACAGTACTTACCTGCACTAAAAGTTCTCTGTTTTCTGATATCAAATCTACATATGGATAAGTTGCCGTCTCGTCATTCAGATTACTAAACTTCTGTCCGAACCATACATTACATACCTCAATCGCAAATAACTCAAACATTTTTGCAGTATCAAATAATCCGTTTTTATTTGCCATTTTGATTTTTTCATCATATGAAGACATATATTCAATTATGAAACCCATTCTTTCGTTTGAATTCAACATATATTCAATGCTCCTTATCCGTTAGTTTCTTTTAAAATATTTACCTCAGTTCATTCTCAATTTCTTCTATCGTTGGCATAGAAGCTCTATATTCCACAGGCAATAAATTTGACAACTTATACTCAGATATTCCTATCGGTTCTTTTGAACTATTTACCGCATATTTTGCAAGGATATTATTTTTGCTTTTGCATATAATCAGACCAATTGTTTTTGCATCAAAATCTGTCTTGACCAAATCATCCACAATATTCACATATGTACCAATCTGTCCAATGTCTCTCGATGTAAAAGCTACTGTTTTAACTTCAACAACAACGTAACAATGCAAATACAGATGATAAAATAAAAAATCTATTTTTTCCTCTGTTCCTTCAATCGGTATTGTATATTCTCTTCCAACAAAAGCAAACCCTTTTCCAAGTTCCATAAGAAATTTTGTGATGTTGTCCATCAATGCGTCTTTTAACTCTTTCTCACTATAATCTTCTCTGATTGCTACGAAGTCGAAATTATATGGATCCTTTGTTATTTCCTGTGCAAGGTCGCTTTGTGGTTCAGGCTATGCGTATTCAAAGTTTGAAATTGCTTTCCCCTGACGCTCATATAAATCGGTATCAAGAAAATTTAAAAGTACTGCCCTTGACCAATTATTTAAAATCGTTTTCTTTACAAAAAATATTGATTTTTCCCTGTCCAATTTACATTTATCAATGATAGCTCTATGATGTCCCCACGGAATCGAAAACAATTCTTTATCCGATAAATCTCCCACAAGTTGTGGAACATTTATTGAATCCTCTTTGCTCTTCAATTCTTCCACAAATTGTGGAAGAATTGGATCACTGTACAATTCATAAAATTTCTTCATATATCTGAGATTCGAACTTGATAAGCCTTGAACCCTTGCAAAATCATTCTCATATCTTTACTTAAATTAACAAAAAATCCACTGCCCACTTACTTTCAGCCGACTTTTCTACAATATCTCTTCCTATAGACCAATAGAAACCAATCATTTCCTGATTAACAGAAACAGATGCCTTAACCTGTCTCTGTTTATAACGTTTTCCTATGTCCTCAATCCACTTCCTATACTCTTCATCCATTTTTATAAGTTGATTCATGTAAACCCTCTTTCAGAATTCTGTTTTTTCCCACATTTCTTTATAGGCATTGACATAAAAATTTATACATCCAGGATATGTGTATACAAATTTTCTGCACAAATCTTAATACAATTCCAGCATACTCGCATCATCTGCGAAATCTAATAAGTAATCGAGACAATGAGACAATTCTTCTTCTGATACCTCTCTGTTGCACAATTCCTCCACTATGGGTAAATATATTTCATATTCCTGCTGTCTAATCTTGTTGAGCTCAATTACCGCGCTAAATATATCATTTCCCATTCCATTTGACCTCCAAATAACTGATATAATTTCTTCAATAGTTATTATAATCAAAGCTCACAGTAAACAACATATAAATAACGCTCATATTAAATCACCCCAAAATGTTTTAATGCATCCTTTATCGCTTCTACTTTCTCCGCCGTCGGATGCCTTCTCGGCTGTTTCAACTCTTCTACCATTTTAGGTGCACCATACATCGGCAATCCTAAATTTCTTTTACCTCTGCGATATATGCCGTATGTACTTTGAAGCCATATTTTTCTTCAATATATTCTTGTATCATTTTATATGTAACCCTTGGAGCCGGCTGATATTGCTTTGCCCGCTCCGCAATTTTATCTAAAGGTACCTTTTCTTCACCTTCTCCAAATTCAACTTTCACATCTATATGGCTATCTGGTGACTTGTGGGACAAGAGCACGATGCTTTCAACGGTATTACCAGATTCCCACAAAGCTTATAGTTTCAACTTTTTTAATGTTTCTGCGTATTTTCTATAACCAACTATTGTATCTTGAAAATCTTTTTGAGCTTCTTGAGGTAAATCTTTAATAATCTCTTTCTCAACAAACTCTGCTATTTCTTTCATAGCATCGGATATGTCTTTTATTATCTGTTCAAATGTACTATTTAAGGTATAATGCATCAATCGATTTCTATATTGATAAATATGCATACTGGCAACGAATGTATATTCCATTTCACATACATTCTTTAACCTCAAAATCCCCGATTTAACATCAACACTTACAAAATCTCCTGCCAAATAATCTGAATATTTAGCCTTATTCAAATCAGAAAAAATGAGCGTCCAATGTTCTTGCTCTAACCTATATTTAACAAGTAATTCCAAGCAATTTGCCAAATTCAATATAATATGTTTCATGGTTAATTCATCAAAATCACCCTGACTAGATAAATCCAAAAATGGATCTAACTCTACATTTACCATTTCCATAGAATCATGTATATTATTCAAAAAGAAAAGTTCATATTTCATAGCCATTCACCCATCACTTTTTACCTACTTCTTATTAGATTCCACTTCTAATTTCGGGAGATTATTCAAGCTTACTGTTTCCAACGTCTGCAATTGCTGTACCGTTAACATCCGAAGCAATTCCATCCGCTCTTTCTGATTCTTATCCTGATTAATTAAAACAGCATTATAGCTTTCCAAATTTGCTAGTACCAATAATTGGTTTAGCGTTGCCGCATCCCTCATATTTCCTTTCGCAGTTGGATTTTCATCTTTCCACTGTTTTGCGGTTTTTCCAAATAAAACAACATTCAACATATCTGCTTCATTAGCATAAGTATAAGCCACCTGTGCAGGCGTTAATTCTGGCGGAATCAAATTTTCTTTAATTGCATCTGTATGTATCCTGTAATTCAACTTAGAAATCTCTCTATTTAAGTTCCAATTCAAAGACAACCGACTGTTCTCATCTGTCTTTAAACGCCTATAGTCTTTCATAATATATAACTGAAACTCAGGAGAAATCCAAGTTGCGAAAGACATAGCGATATCGCTATGAGCATATGTTCCCCCATAACGTCCTGCTTTTGAAACGATGCCAATAGCATCTGTCGCTTCTATCCATTTCTTGGGTGACATTGTAAACGCATTGGCTCCAGCCTGCTTTTTAAACCCCTCGAATTCGAGGGGTTTAAAGTCTGGATTATGTAACCTTTCCCATAATCCTAGAAATTCTATAACATCCCGATTTCTCATCCAGTTTTGAATAACCGCCGTCGGGTCATCGCTCTTATACCGGGCAATATCCGTTAATGAAATAAATTCATTCTCAAAATCCTGCGTATAAATTCCAATATCTATCCCATTTGCATGAATTGTATCTTTAATTATTTTCCCCATTGTGCCTCCTGTAATCACATCATAATATTTGAAATACCTTATTTTCTTTCCTTTTAAGAAAAATCTGCTGAATAACTATCTTCCTCTTCCCACATTTTCCAATATGCGTCAATATAACTCTTAATACAACCGGGATATATATACAAATACTTCTACACACCCTTTTATACAACTCCAATATTTTTTCATCACACGCAAGGTCCAGTAGATAATCAAGCAAATGCGATAATTCAGCCTCTGACACAGTTCTACTACACACATCTTCAACCAACGGCAAATAAAACTCATAGGCTTTTTGATGTATTTCAACTATCTGCTCTACAATCTGATAAATCCTTTCATCCATTAAATTACCTCAAAATATTTAAGTGCATCCGCTATCGCTTCTACCTTCTCTTTCGGTGGACACTTCCTCGGCTGTTTCAATTCCTCTACCGCATTAGGAGCATCATACATTGTTAATCCCAAAGACCTTTTAACCTCTGCAATATACGCAGTATGTACTTTAAATCCATATTTCTTTTCAACATATTCCTGTATCATTTTATATGTAATTTTCGGTTTCGGCTGATATTCTTTGCCCGCTCTGCAATCGCATCCAACGGCACTTTCCCCTTACCTTTTCCAAATTCCACTTTTACATTAATAACACTATCTGGTGATTTGTGGGACAAAAGTACAATGGTTTCAACACACTTAGTATTGTATATTAATCACTTAAACACAATCCAAAATTCGTATAACGTTCCAACGAATGATTATTCACTTTAATAAACTGCCATGATTCTTTCAATGTTGTATTTATACAATAAGAGGGATCATTCATAAACTCAATAAACCCAGGTAAATCATTTGCGAATCTATCTTCAAATTCACATGCACACTTCTCTTTTTCTTCATCCGAAATATTCATTTTATTATGCAATGCATGATCTAAATTACTAGACATATAGTATGCAACGTATGGAATATCTTTTAAAACTTTGGACATAGAACTAATCTTATTTATATTATTTCGTTTTCTCTCATTTCTATCCACAATTTTGTCTATATTCTTAACACAAATGTTGCGAGTTGTATAAAACGGTTTTTCATATCTATCATCCTGTACAATACATCCATCATCAATGTAAGCTCCATCCATGTCAATCAAATGTACTACTTTAAGAAAATCCTTTTGTTTTAATCTGTTTTGAGCTATACATGCTTTAACTATTTTTCCAATCTTTGCAGAAATATTTGAAGCATTTGTATTTTTATCTGATGTAATATCTCCATGAGTAACTTCAACCTTTACATGTGAGTTACTGAAATATCGTGTTAGAATCAATTCTAGACTTCTCATATCAGACATGCCTTCAACAATAAATAGAATTACCTGTTTAGCAGCCACTCATTTCACCAGCTTTCCTAAATGCATAAGAAATCTCTGCATTCTCAGTTAGATCATAAACATCATCATTTAAAGCAATATCTCTATAATAGACATCTCTTAAATTATTATTTGCCGCAATATTCTTTAAACGAACATATCTATTTTTTGAATCTGTAGTTGTAAATGCTACAAACTTCTTATTAATTGTTTCTAACGGACGTAAATTATGAGAAGTAAAAATCAATTGACCTTTTCCTTGTTCACCAATAATTTTTAATAATTCTCCTAATAAATACTCATAAATTCCTGCATCCAATTCATCAATCGCAACAACAATTGATGGCTGATTATATACCTCAATTAAAAGTTGTAATATAGATATAATCTTCTTTATACCTTCTGATTCATACTTTAAAGGAATTGATTTACCATTCTTGTTTGAAACTAATTCAACGCTATAGCCAATCTGATTATCCTTCAATAATTCTTTGCCCAACTTTCTGATTTCTATTGTAAGATTAGGAATCAATTGTTGAAGAACAATATTCATATTTTCAATAACTCTATTTGCTATATTTAAAACTGATTCTGGCACCAATGAAACTTGTTCTAAAGGAATCACAAACTGACCTATTGATATAGATTCATTTTCTTGGATATGAAAAGATAATGGTAATGCACCTAAACTTATAAAACCAGTATTTTTTGTATCAATAATAAACATTTCATGATTCGCAAAATGCACCAAAGTTTCTAAAATATAGACATGTCGTAAAAACTCTTCATCTTTACATTCTTTCGCTCTATTTCGAATAACATCTAAAAATCCATTTGAAAAAATAAATGACTTTGATTCATTACGAACAATTTTTTTTGCAACCATTAAATTCAATTCGTCTAATTTAGAAGTTCCAACCAATGACTTATATTTTGATTTAGGGCCAAAAATTGCAGAATTCGTAGTATCAATTAATTTTGATTTAATAATTTTCTTTTGATCATCATTATATGCATAAGAAAGAACCTCATCAAAAATCACAGCCTTTTCTTCCCAATCTACCTCACTATTCGAATTCGATTTTTTATCAATCAATTCTTTTTTTAATTTAAAAGAATATTCAACATCACTATGAACTTCCTTTTCATCTATAGTAAACTGCACTACAATTTTACAAAAGCCTGCATCTACATTAATATGATTTGCAAAATCTAAAGACACACTTTGCCCACATAAAACAGTTTTGACCAAAGATAATACTTCAATCAAAGCTGTTTTACCAGAACCATTCTGTCCATACAAACCCAGTATAGAATTCTTAAAATCTAATTCGGCTCTTTTTATATTCTTAAAATTATATATCTCAATCCTACTCAATCTTTTCATGATTTAATAATATTACATTTTCTATACATTT
>ERZ869979.556-NODE-556-length-11428-cov-4.142983_pt1 | contig 11428 bp, 8 predicted proteins | sample MGYA00521269_ERZ869979 | MGnify/ENA primary metagenome ERZ869979 (study PRJEB32232, sample SAMN07284974) | human gut metagenome | biome: human-associated habitat; material: feces | host: Homo sapiens | place: Tanzania | collected 2014-04-05 ... | reverse complement strand
ACTTGCCTCCCACTTTGGGAAAGACTCCCTCCGGCCGGAGGGAGATGTCGCGTTCGCGACAAAGGGCGGACGGTGGCATCGCGCAGCGATGACGGAGAGGGCAAGCCTGTGAAGGGCAAGCCCATGAAGAAAGAGCAAAAAACCCAAAGATAGGAAACAAACAACAATGATTCTGGTTCGGGATATCCGTCTGCCGCTTTCCGCCGGGGAGCCGCAGGCATTGGAACAGGCACTGCGTCTGGCACGCATCCCGCGGGGAAAGGTCGGCCACCTCGGTGTGGCAAAACTTTCCGTGGATGCGCGCCATGGCCAGCCCAAATTGGTATACACCGTTGCGGTAACGCTCAAGGACGAGGGTGAGGAATCTGCGTATGCAGGGGCCTCGCCCTGCGTTGCGTTGCGCGGCAGGACTGATTTTTCGGTGCAGAACGGCACCCAGCCGATGGCACACCGGCCGGTGGTCTGCGGTCTGGGGCCGGCCGGTCTGTTTGCCGCGCTGCTGCTGGCCCGGCAGGGCTACCGCCCCATCGTGCTGGAGCGCGGCCCGGCTCTGGACGAGCGGGTACGGGCGGTCGAGCATTTTTCGGCGACCGGCGTGCTGAACGAAAACGCCAACATCCAGTTCGGCGAGGGCGGTGCCGGTACCTTTTCGGACGGCAAGCTGACCACCCGGATCGGAGACGCGCTCTGCGGCTTTGTGACTGAGGTCTTTCTGGAACACGGGGCACCCAAGGAGATCGCATGGCAGCAGAAGCCCCATGTCGGCACCGACCTGCTGCGGGGCGTCATCACCTCCATCCGCCGAGAGATCGAAGCGCGGGGCGGCGAGGTGCATTTCAACACGGCTCTGACCGGTCTGGAGCGAAAAAACGGACGCCTGACCGGGGTCGTGACCCCCAACGGCAGCTTCCCCTGCGAGACGCTGATCTTTGCAGTGGGGCACTCGGCGCGGGATACCTTCGGGATGCTGATGGACAGCGGCCTTGTGCTGGAATGCAAGCCGTTCAGCGTGGGCTTCCGGGCTGAGCATCTGCAGACCGAGATCGAAAAGAGCCTTTATCACGAGGCGGCAGGGCATCCGGCTCTGCCCCGCGGGGAGTACCAGCTGTCGCAGCACGTCGGGGATCGCTGTGTCTACACCTTTTGTATGTGCCCGGGCGGTCAGGTCGTGGCTTCGGCCAGCGAGACCGGACGGGTGGTGACCAACGGCATGAGCTACCACGCCCGCGACGGCAAAAATGCGAACGCGGCGGTGGTGGTCAGCGTCGGCGGAGCCGATTTTGCAAACGATCCCCGCAAGGCCATTGCATTCCAGCGGGAGCTGGAAGCCCGCGCCTACGCTGCCGGACAGAAAGGCGGTGCGTATGCGGCACCGGCCGAGAACATCCAGAGCTTTCTGGAAGGGCGGGGCCGGCTGGACATCACCCGGGTGGAGCCGACCTACGACCGGGGCGTGGTCGCCGCCGATCTGGGGGCACTGCTGCCCGATGCGCTGGCGCAGACGCTCCGCGCCGGTCTGCGTGCCTATGAGCGGAAGATCGCGGGCTACACCGCACCCGAGGCCATCCTGACCGGGCTCGAGACCCGTACCAGCAGCCCGGTCCGGCTCAAGCGGGAAGAAAATCTGGAGTGCTCCCAGCTGGCAGGCCTGTATCCCTGCGGAGAGGGCGCAGGATATGCGGGCGGCATCATGAGTGCCGCCGTGGATGGCTTGCGGGTGGCCCGCGCCATCATCAGCCGGTACAGCCCGGCAGAGGAATGAGGAAAGCATGAACAAAAACCACTACACAGAAGAGGAACGGAACCGTGCCGACGAAGGCCGGCAGGTGCAGGATGAGCTGGAACGGCAGATCCACGCCTTCGGCGATGCCATGAACGACGCCTTCCGCACCGGGTTCGAGGGGCGCGGCGAGGAAATCGGCGACCGGGCATGGGATGTGGGGCGCGCCGCCTTCCACGCCGCCGGTTACGGCATCAACGAGGCAAGCCGCGCCTTTCAGGAAGGGGCGCAGGAATACCGCCGCCAGCGCGGATCCCAGCATCAGGCACAGGAAGATCGGAACGCCGCCCAGCCCGGGATGCCCGGCTGGGCCAAGCAGATCTTCGGTCTGAGCCGGGATACCACCCCGGTGGGCGAGATGCGGGAGAGCGCGAAGAAACGCCATGACGCGGGCTGCGTGCTTCTGGCCGTCGGCATCACCTTTGCGGTGATCTTCGGCGTTTCCGGCGCGGGCTGCCTGATCGGGCTGCGGCTGTTTTTGGGCACATGGCTGTACGACGCAGTGGGCGTCACCAGCAGCCTGCTCTTTCTGGCCATGGCGGGCTTCCTCTGGATGACCGCCGCCGGTGCTTCCCGGATGAAGGCCGCCAAGGAGCTGGGCGCATTGGCGGATACGGCAGAAGGCTTCGATCTCAAACACGGCATCCCGTTGCAGACGCTGGCCGACCTGACCCATCAGAAGCCGAAAAAGGCGCACAGGCAGCTGCAGAACTTCATCCACAAGGGCTGGCTCAAGGGCTGGCTGGACGAAAAAACGGGCAGACTCTACCTGACGGCAGAGGATTACCGCGCCGCGCAGACGGCGCAGGCTGCCCGGCCGGAGCCGAAAAAGCCGGAGCCGCAGCCCCGGAAAGACGCGCCGAAGGCCGAGGACGTGCCCCGCAATCTGGAGATCGTCCGCAGTTTTGCCACGGTGCTGGCACAGGAAAAAAGCCTGATGCGGGATGAGCAGGCCGTGGAAGAGCTTGACCGGATGCAGAAGACCACCGAGACCATCTGCGACTGGCTGGAGACCCACCCCGAAAGCTTGCCGAAAGTGCGCAAATTCGCAGAATATTATATTCCCACCACCCTCAAGCTGCTGCACACCTACAACGATGTGCAGGGGCAGCAGGGCGACAACGCCGAGAGCATCCGCCGGGATATCGCCGGGATCCTGCATACCCTCAATCAGGCGTATGACAACCTTTACAACAACCTGCTGTCGGACGTTGCACTGGATGTGTCCAGCGAGATCGCGGCCCTGCAGGGCATGATGGCCAACGACGGCCTGACCGGGGAGGCACTGCAATGACCTACCGGGCATGGGAACTGAAAGAGCTTGACCGCGCCGCTGTGCGGGAGCTGACCCGCGCCATTGCGGAGCAAAACACCGAGGAACTGGAATACCGCTCCGACGAGCCGTGGAGCGAAGAGCGCGTGCAAAAGACCCTTGCGGCGCAGCAGAAGGAGAGCGGCCTGCTGGCCGGGATCCTGGCGGCGCGGGGGATCACGGATCCCGCCGACGCCCTGACGCTGCTGGCCGGAGAGGAAGAGCTGAGCGACCCGATGCTCCTGACCGATATGGACAGAGCCTGCGCCCGGATCCTGGAGGCCATCGACCGCGAGGAGACCATCGTGGTCTTTGGCGATTACGACGTGGACGGCGTGACCGCTACGGCTCTGCTCTACCAGCACCTGAAGGGGATGGGAGCCAGCGTCAAGTGTATGCTCCCCAGCCGGGAGGGGGATGGCTATGGCCTGTCCAAGAACGCCATCCAGTCCATCCACGACAAGGGATACCGGCTGATCGTGACGGTGGACAACGGCATTTCCGCCGTGGACGAAGCGGCGTTTGCGGCTTCGCTTGGGGTGGATCTGGTCATCACCGACCACCACCTGCCGCCGGACGCTCTGCCGCAGGCGGTGGCTGTGGTGGATCCCCGCCGGGAGGACGACCGCAGCCCCTTCAAGGGACTGTGCGGCGCGGGCGTGGCGTTCAAGCTCTGTGCCGCACTGGACGGCTGCACGCCGGAGGAAATGCTGGATTACTGCGGCGATCTGGCCGCAGTGGGCACCGTGGCCGACGTGATGCCCCTGACCGGCGAGAACCGCACCCTCGTCAAGGCCGGCCTGCGCCAGCTGTGCCAGACCGACCGGCCGGGCTTCGTCGCATTGTTGGACGAGGTCGGTCTGAGCGGAAAACCCATCACTGCGGAGAACATCAGCTATGCCATCGCGCCCCGCATCAATGCGGCAGGCCGGATGGACAATGCCGTTACAGCGTTGCAGCTGGTGCTCTGCGAGGACGAAGAACGCGCCGGAGAGCTGGCGCATAAACTGAACGAGATCAACGCCGCCCGGCAGGAGACGGAACAGGAGATCGTCAAGGCGGCGCAGGAGCAGCTGGACAAAGAGCCGTCTCTCCTTGAGGATCGGGTCATCCTGCTCTGGGGACGGGATTGGCACCCCGGCGTCATTGGCATCGTGGCCTCCCGTCTGGTCGAAAAGACGGGCCGCCCGGTCATCGTCGTCTCGGTGGATGCAGACGGCGAGGGAAAAGGCAGCGGCCGGAGCGTGCAGGGCTTCAACCTGCACGCCTGCATCGGCTCCTGCGCCGATCTGCTGGTTCGGTTCGGCGGCCATGCCATGGCAGCCGGGCTGTCGGTGCGGGAAGAAAATCTGCCCGAACTGCGCCGCCGCCTGAACGAGTGGGCGGCGCGGGAGTGTCCGGTGCTGCACACCCCGCCGCTGACCTGCGACCTGTCCATCCACCTCGACCGGATCACGGTGGAAAGCGTCCGCCGTCTGGAACAGCTGGCTCCCTACGGAGCCGACAACCCGACGCCGGTGTTCCTGCTGGAAAAGGCCGTGGTGGAGGGTATCTACCCGGTGTCGGAGGGCAAGCACAGCCGCCTGCGCCTGCGGCAGGGCAACGCCAGCATCTACGCAGTCTGGTTCGGGATGCGCCCGGAACAGCTGCCCTACACGCAGGGCGACGCGGTGGACGCAGCGTTGAACCTTTCGGTCTACGAAGCCCCCCGCGGGGCGCAGCTGTCGGGTCGCATTCTGGAACTGCACCCGGCGGGGCTTGGCACCACCGCATCCCAGCAGGCCGCACTGGTGCAGGCATTGCGCCGTGGCACGCCGCTGACGGCGGAGCAAAAGCAGACGGTGGCTCCGGCGCGCAGCGACATCGTCGCCGTGTACCGGGAGCTGCAGACCCGGCGGTGGCACGCCGATGATCTGCAGCCCCTGTTTGCAAAACTGGGCGAAGAGAATACCGGAAAAATTCTGGTGGCGGTCGCCGCGCTGGAACAGGTGGGGCTGATCGCAGCCAAGGAGCGCGATGGGATCCGGTTCTGGGAGCTGGTGCCGACCGCAGGCAAGAAGAACCTTGCCGACGCGCCGATCCTGAAATGTTTGGAGGAACAGTAAGATGCCAGAGGGAAAGAAACCGGCTGCACCCGCAGCCGTGAACAGCGAAGATTCGTACTCGGCCAAGACCCATCTGCACCAGCGGGTGCAGGAGATGGCGACGGTGGCCGCAACCGCTTTGCCGGCCAACGCCCCGGAGGGCACCCTGCCCTCGGAGGTGCGGCCTGAGATCGTGACCTACGACAAGCTGGTGGAGGCCATCAAAGCCAGCGGCAAAGCCTATAATATGGAGATGATCGAGAAGGCCTACAGCATGGCGGATCAGGCGCATAAGGGCGTCTGCCGCCGCAGCGGGGAGCCCTACATCTGCCACCCGCTGGCGGTGGCCCGGCTGGTGCTGGATCTCGGCATGGACACCGAGAGCATCGCGGCGGCTCTGCTCCACGATGTGGTGGAGGATACCCCCACGACGCTGGACGACCTGAAAGCCGCCTTTGGCGAAGAAGTGGCTCTGCTGGTGGACGGCGTCACCAAGCTGACCAAGATCCAGTTCTCGAACATCGAGGAGCTGCAGGCCGAGAACCTGCGCAAGATGCTGCTGGCCATGAGCCGGGATGTCCGGGTCATGATCATCAAGCTCTGCGACCGGCTCCACAATATGCGCACCGGCGACGCATGGCCGGAGCAGAAACGCCGCGACAAGGCGCGTGAGACCATGGAGGTCTATGCCCCCATCGCCAACCGCCTTGGCATCCTGAACGTCAAGGAAGAGCTGGAAGACCGCAGCCTGCATTACCTCGACCCGGTGGGCTACGAGGAGATCAACAAGATGCTCAGCGAACGTTCGGGCGAGGAGTTTCTGGCCAGCGTGTCCGGGGTCATTGAGCGTCGCCTTGCGGAGAGCGGCATCGAGGGTGCGACCATCAAACGCCGGGTCAAGAGCATCTACGGCATCTACCGCAAGACCATCATGCAGAACAAGTCGTTTGACGAGATCTACGATATCTATGCGGTACGGATCATTCTGGATACGCTGGCCGAATGCTACAGCACGCTGGGTCTGATCCACGATATGTATCATCCGCTGCCCAACCGCTTCAAGGACTATATCTCGACCCCGAAGCCGAATGGCTACCAGAGCCTGCACACCACCGTCATCGGGCACGAGGGCATCCCCTTTGAGGTGCAGATCCGCACCCGCAAAATGGACGAACAGGCCGAGTACGGCGTTGCCGCCCACTGGAAGTACAAGGAAGGGCTCGATGGCCACGACAAGCTCGACGAGCGGCTGGCATGGGTCAGCCAACTGCTGGAAAACCAGCGCGTCAGCGAGGACTCCGGGAATCTGCTCCACGACCTCAAGAGCGACCTGCTCCCGGAGGAAGTGTTTGCATTCACCCCGAAGGGCGATGTCATCAACCTGCCGGCCGGTGCAAACTGCATCGACTTTGCCTATGCCATCCACTCTGCCGTCGGCAACCGGATGGTGGGCTGCAAGGTCAACAACCGCATGGTCCCCATCGACCATGTTGTGGCGACGGGCGAGATCATCGAGGTCATCCTCGGCCCGGCCGACAAAGGCCCCAGCCGCGACTGGCTCAAGATCGTGCGCACCAGTGAAGCCAAGAGCAAGATCCGCAACTGGTTCAAGAAGATGCGGCGGGAAGAGAACATCCAGCAGGGCCGCGATACGCTGGCCAAGGAACTGCGCCGGGAGATGATCTTCATCCCGGACGACAAGCTGGACGAATTTGTGGGCAGCTGCAGCCGCCGCCTGCGCCAGAACAACGCCGAGGAGATCTATGCCGCCATCGGGTACGGCGGCATGACCATCGCCAACTGCCTGCCGAAACTCAAGGAAGAATACCAGAAGCTCAAGGCCGCAGAAGCCGCCGAGAACAAGAATGTGGAGGATCTGCCCAAGGTGGATCTGAGCAAGGTCCATGCGACGGACGGTGTGGTGGTCGAGGGCTTTGACAATACCCCCATCAAGTTTGCCAAGTGCTGCTCGCCGCTGCCGGGAGACCCCATCGTGGGCTTCATCACCCGGGGCTTTGGCGTCTCCATCCACAAGCAGAGCTGCGCCAACGCCATTTCCAGCATGAAAGACCCCACAAATGCCCCCCGCTGGGTCAAGGCGTACTGGGCCGACAGCGTCAAGGACAGCTACAAGGCCGGGCTTGAGATCATTGCCCTCAACCGGAACGAGCTGCTGCAGGATGTGCTGGCGGCTCTGTCGGACATCCGGGTGCCGATCTACGCACTGAATGCCCGTCAGGTCGAAAACAACTGCGCGGTGGTCAGCCTGACCATCGGCATCAACAACACCGAGCACCTCAACCGGGTCGTTGCCCGTCTGTCCAAGGTCAAGGATGTGCTCAAGGTCACAAGGAGTTAAACCATGCGAGCAGTCATTCAGGCAGTCTCTTCGGCCAGTGTCCGGGTCAACGGCGGCGAGCCGCGGCCCATCGGCCCGGGTCTTGTCATCCTGCTGGGCGTCAAGGACACCGATACGCTGGATATCATCCCCAAACTGGCGGAAAAGTGTGCGGGTCTGCGCATTTTTCCGGACGAAGAGGGCAAGCTGAACCTCAGTGCGAAGGATCTGGGCTACTCGGCTCTGGTCGTATCGCAGTTCACCCTCTACGGCAACACCCGCAAGGGGTTCCGCCCCAGCTTCATCAAGGCAGCCAAGCCCCCGCTCTCGGTGGACGCCTACGAGCGGTTCCTCGCGGAGATGGAGCGGCAGGGTCTCAAGGAGGTCCAGCATGGTGAGTTCGGCGCGGATATGCAGGTGGCTCTGGTCAACGAAGGCCCCTGCACCATCGTCATCGACACCGACGAATGGAAACAAAAGGAATAAAAGGAGCAAGTTTGATGCAGGCATTTCATCTTCTCGGCCCTGCGCCGTTTTATACCAACAGCTTTCTGCTCATCAGCGATGCGGGGCACGCAGTCGTCATTGATCCGGCGGCAGAAGTGCAGGACTACGATAAAATTCTGAACGAACACCACGCGGCTCTGACCACCATCTTCTGCACCCACGGCCATTACGACCATGTGGGCAGTGCAGGGGTGCTCCGCCGGGAGTGGAACGCGAAGCTCTACTGTGAGCCGGCCGATTGCAAGGGCGTCCAGCTGTTTCCCCTCAAACAGGCCGACTGCGGCTACACCGAGGGGGAGACCATCGCGGTGGACGAACTGACCTTCACGGTCTGGCACACGCCGGGGCATACCGAGGGCGGCGTGGTGCTGCTCTGCGGCAGGGAGTATCTCTTTGTGGGGGATACGGTCTTTCAGGGCAGCATCGGCCGCACCGACCTCGAGGGCGGCAGCAGCCGGGTAATGGACGACAGCCTGCGCAAGCTGGCCGCGCTGCCCATCCCGCGGGAGGCGCAGCTGCTGCCCGGCCACGGGGATTTCTCGACCTTCGGCGATGAGCTGGACAACAATTTTTATATCAGACACGCGCTGAAAAACGCGTGACGGAAAAAGGGATCATCCATGAAGATTTATATCACGGGTCTGCCCTCGGGCTATGAGGTCGAGCATCTGATCCGGCTGTTTTACCCGATGGCACCGCTCACCCTGACCCCGCCCGAAGCGGGGGAGGACTGCGTCTGGGCAGAAAAGACTGCCGACGGCCTCCGCGCCATGGTGCGGGAGAAAGGCGAGACCAGAACCGCCGAAGCCCCGCTGCCAAAGCCGGTGGAAGAGGGGGGCGAGACGCCCGAATTTTCCCTCGCAAGCTTGACCTACGATCTGCTGCGGAGCTGGACGGGGATCCGCCCGCCGTGGGGCAAAATGACGGGCGTGCGTCCGGTGCGGCTGATCCACGATAAGCGGGCGGCGGGCTGGACGGAAGCGGAGATCGACCGCTTCTTCCTCGGCCGGTTCGACTGCTCGGAGCAGAAATACACGATGGCAAAGCAGATCGCGGATCTGCAGGAGCCGATCCTGAAGCGGGGCTGCCAGCCGAAGGCATACAGCCTCTACATCGGCATCCCGTTCTGCCCATCCCGGTGCAGCTACTGCAGCTTCGTCAGCTGCAACCTCGACCGGGACCGCAAGATGGTGCAGCCCTATGTGGACTGCCTCTGCCGGGAGGTGGAAGCCATCCGGCGGGAGGCCGACAAAGCCGGGCTGGAGCTGTGCAGCATCTACATCGGCGGCGGCACGCCCACCAGCCTTTCGGCGGATCAGCTCCGCCAGCTGATGGGAACGGTGCGGGACAATTTTGATCTCTCGCGCATCGCCGAGTACACGGTGGAGGCCGGCCGCCCCGACTGCACCGACGCCGAAAAACTGGCCGTCATCCAGGAGTACGGTGCGACCCGCATCTCCATCAATCCCCAGACCTTTTCGGACGAAGTGCTGGCCAACATCGGCCGGAAGCACACGGCACAGGACATTCTGGACTGCTATGCCGACGCCCGGCGGGTGGGGCATGACGACATCAATATGGATCTCATTGCGGGTCTGCCCGGCGACACCGTCGAAGGCTTTGAGAAGAGCCTGCGGCAGGCCATCGCGCTCGACCCCGAAAACATCACCGTCCACACCCTGACCCTCAAACGGGCATCCCGCATCGTCATCGAGGATCAGAAAGAGAATGACTACGCAGATGTGGCGGCCATGCTGGAAAAATGCCGCCTGCTGGCCGAGGCAGGCTATCAGCCCTATTACCTCTACCGGCAGAAGAACACCCTGCAGAATCTGGAAAACGTGGGTTGGTGCAAGCCGGGTCACGAGGGATACTACAACATCTATATCATGGAGGAAGTCCAGACCATCCTCTCCGCCGGTGCAGGCGGCAGCACCAAACTGGTGGCTGACGGCGGCAGGCGGATGCAGCGCATCTTCAATTTCAAATATCCGAACGAGTATATCCAGCGGTTTGCGGAGGTGCTGGAACGGAAAAAAGGAGTGGCTGAATTTTATGATCACGATTTGGGTGCCGAAACGACTGGTTGAAGTGGGGCTCTACAACGTCGCGGCCAAAAGCCCGGAAGCACTGGCCCGGATGTGCGAACAGAGCTACCGCCAGCGGGTGAGCTACGCAGCCCAGAAGGTGCGGGATTCCGGCGCGAAGATCGTCATGCTTACCGGCCCGTCCGCCAGCGGCAAGACCACCTCGGCGCATAAGCTGGCCGAAGAGCTGACCCGGCAGGGCACACCGGCGCAGGTGGTCAGCCTTGACAACTTCTTCAAGGGTGCCCAGTATTACCCCAAAATGCCCGACGGAACGCTGGATTATGAAAATCCCGACACCCTTGACCTGCCCCTGATCCGCCAATGCCTGCGGGAGCTGAATGAGACAGGAAAAAGCGATCTGCCGATCTACGATTTCACCCGGGAAGCCCGCTCAGAAGAGACGGAACCGATCGACCTGCACGGCGGCGTCTGCATCGTCGAGGGCATCCACGCCCTCAATCCGGAGCTGACCAGCCTTGTGCCGGACAACGAGATCTACCGCGTCTACGCAGGTCTGCGGGAGGAATACTGCGTCGATGGCCGCCGCAGCATCAGCACCCGGGATGTCCGGCTCTGCCGGCGCACCCTGCGGGATGCTGCCGCCCGCGGACGCAGCCCCGAAAAGACCCTTGCCATGTGGGAGCGGGTGCTGGACGGCGAGACCCGGTATATCAAGGGATTCAAGACGACTGCGGATTTCCTGCTGGACACGTCCTTCACCTACGAGCTGGGTCTGATCGCGCAGCTGCTGCGTCAGGTGCGCCAGCAGTTCACGCTGGAAGGCCGCTGTGCCGAGCTGTGGGATGAAACGGCCCGCCGCTTTGAGAATGTGGCACCCGTGGAGCTGGATCTGCTGCCCGCCGACAGTATGCTGCGGGAATTTTACGCAGGACAGGCAGAATCCGGCAAAAGTCTTGTGTAAATGCGAAAAAAATGTTTCCAAATCCGCACGAAACTGTAAAACTTGCGGCGGATTCGTTGCAATCGCAGGCTCGGTGCGTTATAATGAAGCCATCCCCAGACGCACAGGGAAGACACCCGTGTGCAGCGACCGAGTTTCAGGAGAAACGCCCTGTTGGAGGGCGGAATAGAGAGAGGTGTCTGATTATGGACTTCAATAAGATCAAGGAAATGGGTCTCGAGTACGCCGAAAAGGGCAAGAATGCCGCCATGGATCTGGCCGAAAAAGGCAAGACGCAGGCCAAGATCGTCAGCGCACAGACCAAGCTGGTCAAGGCGCAGCGGCAGCTGGGCGCACTGGTGTACAGCCTCGCCAAGGGGCATGAGGAAAACCAGCCCCTCGTGGATAAATACATC
>ERZ869979.551-NODE-551-length-11457-cov-3.089982_pt1 | contig 11457 bp, 7 predicted proteins | sample MGYA00521269_ERZ869979 | MGnify/ENA primary metagenome ERZ869979 (study PRJEB32232, sample SAMN07284974) | human gut metagenome | biome: human-associated habitat; material: feces | host: Homo sapiens | place: Tanzania | collected 2014-04-05 ... | reverse complement strand
AGAGTTTGCAGAAGCAGATGAGGGAGGAAGCCTGTCTTTGCAGTCAGCTTTGGAATCTATGGTACTTCTCAAAAATGATGGCATTCTTCCATTGGATAAGAAGAAACTCAGAAAAATTGCGGTGATTGGTCCGCATGCAGACAATGCAAGGATGTTTTTTGGTGGTTACACGCATATGTCCATGATGGAATCTGTATATGCAGTGGCAAACAGTATCGCTGGGGTAGCAGGTATTGAGAACAGAAGTGGAGAGGAAATCCCTACCGTGCCAGGCACTCATATCCAGCTTGACACAGGAAAAATATATGATGAGATTTTAAAAACACAAAAACCGCAGTGCAGATCGCTTGTGGAGTATTTAAGAGAAATCCTTCCGGATACAGAAATTGTATCGGCTTTCGGTTATCCAATCGCAGGGGAGGATGAGTCCGGTTTTGAAAAAGCCCTTAAGACGATGGAAGGCGCAGATATTGTACTTCTTACTTTGGGCGGAAAATACGGCACCTGTTCCCTTGCATCCATGGGTGAGGGAGTTGATGCGGCAGACATAAATCTTCCACCTTGTCAGGATCGGTTTATTCTGGCAGCTTTGGAGAAAAAAATTCCACTGGTAGGTATTCATTTCAATGGAAGACCGATATCAAGTGATGTGGCAGATATGCATTTGAATGCAATTTTGGAGGCATGGAATCCGGCGGAAATGGGTGCAAGAGCAGTATATGAGGCTTTGTTTGGAATTCATAATCCATCCGGCAGACTGCCGGTTTCCGTGGCATATAGTGCCGGACAGATCCCGGTATATTACAATCATCCATGGGGTTCTGCAAACCATCAGGGAGAGAGTATCGGATTTGTCAACTATCTGGATATGCCGCATACGCCGAGATACTGTTTTGGATATGGACTGAGTTATTCGGATTTTGTCTATTCTGATTTAACCATAGAAAAAGAAGAAGTACTGCCGACAGAGACTGTTTCTGTTTGGATGAAGGTCACAAACCAGTCAGAAACTGCCGGAACAGAGATCGTCCAGCTTTATCTGTCCGACCGCTATGCATCGAGAACAAGACCGGTGCAGGAGCTTGCCGGATTTACAAGAGTATGGTTAGAGCCGAAAGAGAGCAGAACTGTTATTTTCAGGATACAGCCTTCACAGATGGCATTTCTGGATAAAGATATGCGATGGAAAATTGAAAAAGGTACGGTTGATGTGAAAATTGGAAGCTCCAGTGAAGATATCCGGTTGAAAGGTGAGTATACCGTCCGGGAAAATCAGTGGATTGAAGGAAAAGACAGAGCTTTTTGCGCGGAGGTGGAAGTTTTATGAGATATTACTGCAATCCGATCAATGTACCATATGCATACCAGTTTAAGAAAGATCCAAGAGATAAATATCAGCTCACTGTGAACCGGGAAGCTGCAGATCCTTCCATGGTGGAATATCATGGAAAATACTATCTGTTTGCATCAATGAGCGGATCCGTGTGGGTATCCTCGGATATTGTGCACTGGGAGAGTTATCCGCTGCCGGAGAATGTACCGGTTTATGACTATGCGCCGGATGTACGCGTGTTCGGTGACTGGATGTATTTTACAGCATCTGGAAGGGGTGAGGCGTGTGATTTCTACCGGACGAAAGATCCTATACATGGTCCCTATGAGAAAATCGAGGGTGTGATGGATTACTGGGATCCGAATCTGTTTGCAGATGAGGATGGCAGAGTTTATTTTTACTGGGGATGTGCCAATGCAACACCAATCTGGGGTATTGAATTAGATCCGGATACGATGCATCCGATCGGTGAGAAGAGGAAACTGATTTTTGGAAATCCGTGGGAAAACGGCTATGAGAGATTTGGCGAAAACAACAGTGAAAATCCGAAAACAGAAGAAGAGATTGAGGGCCTGTTCGCTGCCTTTTTGAAAGAGTGTGGGGAAGATGCGAAAAATCTTCCGGAGGAGAATAAGAAAATCATCCGTGCAACATATGCGGGAATGCCATACATCGAAGGTGCGTGGATGACAAAATATCAGGGAAATTATTATCTGCAATATGCGTGTCCGGGAGCAGAATTGAATGTTTATGCAGATGGTGTTTATGTCGGAAAATATCCATTAGGTCCGTTTCATCTGGCAGAGAATAATCCGTTTTCCTATAAACCGGGCGGTTTTCTTCCGGGAGCAGGCCATGGTTCTACGATGGAAGATATAACCGGACATTTCTGGCATACGGCAACAATGAGGATCAGCAAAAATCATGTGTTTGAGCGGCGTGTAGGAATCTGGCCGGCAGGGTTTGATGAGGAAGGAAATCTCTTCTGCAACCAGAGATATGGAGACTGGCCGCAGGACGTCGAAAAATTCAGAATGGATCCGTGGGCAGAGCCGGAATGGTTTTTGTTAAGCTATGGCGCAAAGATGACAGCATCCGGTTATGAAAAAGATCACGAGCCATCGCTTGCAGCAGACGAGAATGTACAGACGTGGTGGATGGCAGATACCGAAGCACCGGGAAGTTTTCTTACAATGGATCTGGACACCTGTGCAAACGTGCATGCCATCCAGATTAATTTCGCAGATGATCCTTCCAGTCAGATAAAGTGTCCGGGGGAATGGAAGAAAACACCGGATATGGAGCGCTATATAGACCGGAAGGCAGGTTATACAAGATGGATGTTAGAAGGATCTTTAGATGGAGAGATGTGGTTTGCACTGGAAGATAAGAGAAATGCAGACACTGATTTAAGCCATGATCTTGTTGTGTCAGAAGAGGGATGGAAGCTACGCTTCCTGAGACTCACAATAGAAGAGGTGCCTTACCATGTGAAACCGTGTATTTCAGGACTTCGTGTTTTTGGAAGGGCAGAGAGAACACTTCCGGAAGTGCCGGAATATGAAGTCAGACGGACAGGATATCTTGATATGGAAGTTTCCGTAGAAGAGCAGAAAGCGGTATCCGGATATCTGATCCTGTGGGGAAATAAACCGGAACAGCTCTATCACAGCTGTATGGTTATGGGAAACTGCATAAACTACCGTGTAGGAGCTCTGGTAAAAGGAAAAATGTACTATGTCAGAGTGGATGCTTTTAATGGTTCCGGAATTACACATGGAGAAGTAAAAAAGCTGGAGGTGTTTAAATGAAAAAACAGTTATTGCGGCAGGCAGATGGATCACCATGGATAGCGATTGCTGGCGAAGCTCATAATTCGAGTGCATCAGATGCCGTTTACATGAGCGGAATCTGGGAAAAGGCAGAAGAACTGGGATTGAATACACTGCTCCTTCCGGTGAGCTGGGAACTGATCGAGCCGGAGGAAAACAGGTTTGAATTCACGTTGGTGGATGAGCTTATCATGCAGGCAAGAAATGCGGGCATGCATATTATTTTTCTGTGGTTTGGAACATGGAAAAATGCACAGTCAACTTATGCACCGGAGTGGGTGAAGAAAGATTTGCAGCGTTTTCCGCGTGCGGAGCTAGAACAGGGAAAACGGAAAATCATTCTTAAAAATTTTTATAATATGCCATATACAACCCTTTCTTATCTGGGCGAAGAGACAAAACATGCAGATGCGAAAGCATTCGCAGGATTAATGCGCCACTTAAGGGTAATTGACGGGAAAGAGCGGACAGTGCTTGCAGTCCAGGTGGAGAATGAGACTGGAGTGCAGGGAAGTGCAAGAGAGCATTCCACATTGGCAGAACAGCTGTTTGCAAAAACACCGCCGCAGGGGCTTGTGGATTATCTGGAAAACCATACAGATGAGATGGATGAATCTTTGAAAAATGTATGGCAAAATCAGAATGCCGGGGCAGAGAGAAAAATAACTCCAGACAGTGGGCAGGATGGTATGGAAAAATGCGGAAAAGAAAAAGGATGGAGAGAGGTTTTTGGTCTGGCAGCAGATGAAATTTTTTCTGCATATCATATTGCAAGTTATGTAGAATATGTCGCAGCAGCCGGAAAAGCAGAGTATGATCTTCCGATGGCGGTCAACAGCTGGCTGACACAGGGGACAGAGCCTGGAGTATATCCATCCGGTGGACCGGTTGCCAAAATGATGGAGGTGTGGAATTATGCAGCCCCGTCCATTGATATCTATGCACCGGATATTTATGTACATAATTTTACCGATATCTGCGAGGAGTATACAAAGCTTGGCAATCCACTTTTTATTCCGGAAACGGCAACACATTCCCACTGTGCGCCAAGGCTTGTGTGTGCAATCGGACATTATCATGCAGTCTGCTTTGCACCGTTTGGCTTTGAGGATATGGGAAAACCGTTCAACTCTGCCACAGCACATCTCTTCGGGGTGGATGTGAAAGACCCATTACTTTCCATACCACAGGATGTAAAGGAGTACCATTACTGTGCGTCAACGTTAGGAAGCATGATAGATCTGTTTTCGGACAATTATGGAACAGACAATCTTCAGGCAGTGATTGCAGAAAACTGTAAAGATGGTACAGGAGAAATGTTATTTGAAGATTACAGATTCCGCGTGCAGATGGCGGTTTCAGGGCAGGGAGAACAAAAAGGCGTATGTCTTATTTTAAAGGCAGAGGAAGATACTTTTTATATGTTTGCAAATGCATGCCAGATAGAAATCTGTTCGAATGACAAGACGCGGGAGCACTGTGATATTTTATCTTATGAGGAAGGAGCTTTTTCGGAAGGCATCTGGGTGGCAGGCAGAAGATTAAACGGTGACGAAGCAGCAGCGATTACATTTGAGGAATACCGGCTGGTGAAGATAAAACTCTTTTTATATGGAAATGAATAGAAGATGAAGCTCTTACGATATAGGTATAAATAAAGAAATAGGCGAGAATAAGTAAAAACTGATATCAGATTGTACTCTTCAGAAACCGTACCTGCTGTGGTATAAACCAGAAGCCGTTGTCGTAAAATGTGGTAAGAAAATCAGACGAATATATTTTTCCCTGTAAATGTTCATGGCTCATAGTGTTCACAAAATTTTCACAAATAATTAGCACTCGACTCTTGACGTGGCTAATAGATGGTGCTATATATATGTTATACGAAGTGTAGAACAAATAAGCATCTTCGGGTTAGGAGGAACTTATATGAATATAAATAAATTTACGCAAAAGTCATTAGAGGCTGTGAACAGTTGTGAGAAACTGGCTTATCAGTATGGCAGTCCAGAAATTGATCAAGAGCATTTTTTATACAGTTTACTTACCATTGAGGATAGTCTGATTTTAAAGTTGATTGAGAAGATGGAAGTGAATAAAGAAGCATTTCTGTCACAGGTACAGCAGGCAGTTGAGAAGAAGCCAAAAGTGTCCGGTGGACAGACTTATATCAGTAAGTCTTTGAATCAGGTACTTGTGAGTGCGGAGGATGAAGCGAAGGCAATGGGAGATGAGTATGTTTCTGTAGAGCATCTTTTCCTTTCTTTAATGAAGTATCCGAATACAGAGATTAAGAAATTGTTTCAGGCATATGGAATTACAAGAGAGCGCTTTCTTCAGGTATTATCTACGGTAAGAGGAAACCAGAAGGTTGTCAGTGATAACCCGGAAGCCACTTATGAGACATTGGAGAAGTATGGTTATGACCTTGTAGAGAGAGCTAAACAGCAGAAGCTTGACCCGGTTATCGGACGAGACAGCGAGATTCGTAACGTGGTTCGTATCCTTTCAAGAAAGACAAAGAATAATCCGGTATTGATTGGTGAACCTGGTGTTGGTAAAACAGCCGTTGTTGAAGGTCTTGCACAGCGAATCGTGAAAGGTGATGTGCCAGATTCTTTAAAGGATAAGAAGTTATTTGCCCTTGATATGGGTTCATTAGTTGCCGGAGCAAAGTATCGTGGTGAATTTGAGGAACGTTTAAAAGCGGTACTGGAAGAAGTCAGAAAGAGTGAAGGAAAAATCATTCTGTTTATTGATGAACTTCATCTGATTGTAGGTGCTGGTAAAACAGAAGGCGCAATGGATGCCGGAAATATGTTAAAACCAATGCTTGCAAGAGGTGAACTGCATTGTATCGGTGCAACCACTCTCGATGAATATCGTCAGTATATTGAAAAAGATGCAGCTCTTGAAAGACGATTCCAACCGGTTATGGTAAATGAACCGACTGTCGAAGATACGATTTCAATTCTTCGTGGATTAAAAGAGCGTTATGAAGTATTCCATGGTGTAAAGATTACAGACAGCGCCCTGGTTGCAGCAGCAACATTATCAAATCGTTACATTTCGGACCGTTTTTTACCGGATAAAGCAATTGACCTGGTAGATGAAGCCTGTGCATTGATTAAAACAGAACTGGATTCCATGCCGGCGGAACTCGATGAATTAAATCGTAAATTGATGCAGATGGAAATCGAGGAAGCAGCACTGAAAAAAGAAAATGACCGTTTGAGTCAGGACCGTCTGGTGGAACTGCAGAAAGAAATGGCAGAACTGCGTGATGAATTTAATGGAAGAAAAGCCCAGTGGGATAATGAAAAAGCTTCCGTTGAGAAATTATCCAAACTGCGTGAACAGATTGAGGATATGAATAAACAGATTCAGAAAGCGCAGAGAGATTATAATCTCGATGAAGCAGCAAGACTTCAGTATGGAGAAATGCCGAAACTGCAAAAACAGCTTGAAATCGAAGAAGAAAAAGTAAAAAATCAGGATTTATCTCTGGTACATGAAAGTGTAACCGATGACGAAATCGCAAGAATTATTTCAAGGTGGACCGGTATTCCGGTAGCAAAACTGACCGAAGGAGAAAAAACAAAAATCCTTGGTCTGGAAGAGGAACTGCATAAACGTGTTATTGGACAGGATGAAGGGGTTACAAAAGTAACAGATGCCATTATTCGTTCCAAAGCCGGAATTAAAGACCCGACAAAACCAATCGGTTCATTCCTGTTCCTTGGTCCAACGGGTGTTGGTAAAACAGAGCTGGCTAAGACTTTGGCGGCAACGCTGTTTGATGATGAGCAGAATATGGTGCGTATCGATATGAGTGAATACATGGAGAAATATTCTGTGTCTCGTTTAATTGGAGCGCCTCCAGGATATGTTGGATACGAAGAAGGTGGTCAGCTGACCGAAGCAGTCAGAAGAAAACCATATTCCGTAGTTTTATTTGATGAAATTGAAAAAGCGCATCCTGATGTCTTTAATGTATTGTTACAGGTATTGGATGATGGTCGTATCACAGATTCGCAGGGACGTACCGTAGACTTTAAAAATACAATTTTGATTATGACATCCAACATCGGCTCTCCTTACTTGTTAGATGGAATCGAAGAAAATGGTGAAATCAGTCAGGATGCAAGAGAAAAAGTAGATGCAGAACTGCGTGCTCATTTCAGACCGGAATTTTTGAATCGTCTGGATGAAATTATCATGTTCAAGCCATTGACAAAAGAGAATATCGGTGGAATTGTTGATTTACTTGTGGCTGATTTGAATCGCAGATTAAAAGATCAGGAATTATCTTTACGCTTGACAGATAAAGCAAAAGACTATATTATTGAGGGCGGATATGACCCTGTATACGGCGCTCGTCCTCTGAAGAGATATCTGCAGAAATATGTGGAAACACTGACCGCAAAACTGATTCTTTCCGGAAATGTAAGAGCGGAAGATACCATCGTCATAGACGTAGAAAATGGAGAATTGACTGCGAAGCGTGAAGAAGGAGTAAAGTAAAATGATACCAAAAGACCCGATGATTTTGTTAAGTTTTGTAAATTTGAAACTGAGAGATTTCTATTCTTCTTTAGATGATATGTGCCAGGCAATGGATTTGGACAAAAAAGAATTAGAGAAGAAACTGGGCAATATTGATTATACTTACGATAAAGGATGTAATCAGTTTGTATAAAAACTGAGAAAACGGCTTTCAAGCAATGCGCTTGAGAGCCGTTTTTTATTTGCTGCATTTTCGTCAATCGTCGCAGTCACCGCTACGCCTCATTTCTCTGACCTGTATAGGAGAAAATCGTTCGGCGTCAATAGAGCAGCTGCTTAATTTACGCTGTTTTAAACTTATTTTGTCACTTCTATTATAATTTCATGTTCTTTACAGTAATCCAGATATTTCTGTTGTGGCGTAGTATCCGTAATCAAATATTGAATTTCACTAAGTGGACAATAAGTCATGAGTGCAAATTTCCCAAATTTTGTATGGTCAGAGAGTAAAAAGCGGGTCTGGCTGTTTTCTACGACCGTTTTTTTTATTGCATATTCATCGGCAGAGGCATTGGTCAGACCGTTTTGAATACTGACTCCGGTAGATGCCATAAATGCTTTTGTAATGTTGTAAGTGCGCAGATAGGTTGGAATTTCACTTCCGACAAAGGATAATGTATCCCGGTTTAGTCTGCCGGGAAGAGAAATAATCTGCAAATCCGGATATTGTACAGCTTTCATAAAAATCCTCAGGCTGTTTGTAATAATTGTACATGGAACATGTGCCAGATAATCGACCATATTTAAGCAGGTTGTTCCGGTATCAATGTAAATAATGTCGCCTTCTTTTACAAAAGAGGCGGCTTTTTTTGAGATGTTATCTTTTTCTGTATTTAAGACAGTGTGGCGTTTTTCATAAGGAACGAGTGGGGTATCGGATGGCGGTGCTTTAAAGGAAACACCTCCGTATACTTTTTCTACGACGCCTTTTTTTACCAGTTCTTCAATGTCGCGGCGTATGGTGTTTTTGGATACAGCGAATTTTTCACAGAGTACATCTAAGGAAACCAGTTTTTCTTCTTCTATATAACGTTCAATTAAGTCAATTCGTTTGGTTCTCATATTAAACCCTCTTTCAAAAAGTTGTTTTGTGAGTATTATTGTATAATATTTTGAGTAACTTGTGAAGCAAAATTTAAAAATTTTGAAAAAGCTATTGACGAATCACCAAAAAGATGATAATTTATAATCAAGAATTAACCAAAAGATATTCAAAATATTATCAAGAAAAGAAGAGGGAGAAGTTATGAAAAAAGAAAGGACAGGAGCGGTTACAAAATATCTGATACTGGTATTTGGTGCGTTTGCCATTTTCTTTACTGGTTATCCACATATCTGGTCGATTTACCAGCCGTATGCAATGGAATTAACCGGATGGAGCCAGGGTCAGACATCGATGTGTTTTTATCTGAGTTTTGTCACATTTGTACTCGGAAATATTGTAGGAGGGAGAATTCAGGATAAGAAAAATCCAAAGATTGCAATCGTATCGGGCGGTGCAATTTTTACAGCCAGTATTTTGTTAAGTGCACTGGCACTGAGACCATCACCGATCATGATGTATATCACGTATGGATTGTTACAGGGGTTTGGACAGGGAATGATTTATACAACCATTCTTTCTACCGCACAGAAATGGTTTCCGGGAAGAACCGGATTTTCATCGGGCGTGATTGTAACGGCAAACGGTCTGTTTGGATTTTTCATGGCACCGGTTTCGAGAAGTTTGCTTTCTGGAGTTGGAATTGAAAAAACATTTTTAGTAATCGGAACATTAATTGGAATCTCCTGGATTTTGGCAAGTATCTTTATCCGAAATCCAAAAACAGAGGAAGTTGGAACAGGCAGTGCACAGGCAGGTGGAAAGCCGGTGTATACAGGAAAACAGTATACATCCGGAGAAATGTTTCGTACAAAGAAATTTTACTTCCTGCTTGCAACTATGATGTTTGGTTTGATTCCATATTTGATTTTATCTCCATTGTCACAGACGGTACAGATGGACAGGGGAATCAGTGCTTCCGTTGCAGTTGCAGCGGTTATGGCAGGTTCGGTCTGTAATGCAGCTACAAGGCTTTGTCTGCCGACAGCAGCGGATAAAGTAGGAAGAATTATCTGTGTAAAAGTAGTATTGGTAGTAGCAGTGATTGCAATGTTACTCTTAGTATTTGCACCGGCAGGAATTACAACTGTATGCGTTGTGATGATGTATGCCTGCTATGGTGGAATTATGGGAAGTTTCCCATCCTTATCAAGCTCTATTTTTGGAATGAAACATTCCGGAGAAAATTATGGATATGTTATGTTTGGTATTGCGGTGGCAACTCTAAGTGCACCGGCAATTACCAATACCGTGCTTGGAAATGGATATGACATTAATGTTGTATTTGCTATTGGAGCATTCAGCGCAGCACTCGCATTGATGTCTTTAATTTTATTAGAGAGAGAAATTAAAAAAGAAAAAGTAAATGCATGTCAGACAGCAGTTTGTCAGGAAGGAGAATGATTATGTCACTTGTAAAAATGAAAGAATTACTCGAAAGAGCACAGAAAAATAATATTGGATGCGGAGCATTCAGCGTTGGAAATATGGAAATGGTACGAGGTGCAATTCAGGCAGCAGAGGAATTAGATACACCGATTATTCTTCAGATTGCAGAGGTGCGTCTGAAACATTCTCCACTTCATCTAATGGGACCAATGATGATTCAGGCTGCAAAAGAAGCAAAAGTAGATGTTGCAGTTCATCTGGATCATGGTCTTACCTTTGAGACGGTACAGAAAGCGCTGGAACTTGGATTTACTTCTGTTATGTTAGATGCATCCACACTTCCGTTTGAAGAAAATATTGCAAACACGAAAAAAGTAGTAGAGTTGGCAAAACAATATGGAGCAACCGTAGAAGCAGAACTTGGTCTGGTTGGTGGAAGTGAAGATGGAAGCTGTGATCATGGAATTCGTTGTACAGACCCGGATGATGCAAAAGTATTTGCCAAAGAGACAGGAATTGACGCATTAGCAGTTGCAATTGGGAATGCACATGGGAATTATCCGGTAGCTCCAACACTGGCATTTGATGTGCTTGAAAAGATTCATGAGAATGTAGATATTCCACTGGTACTGCATGGAGGAAGCGGAATCACAGACAAAGACTTCCAGAAAGCAATTTCACTTGGAATCAGAAAAGTAAATATTGCGACAGCAAGTTTTAACAGTTTAACAAAGAAAGTAGAAGAATATATTGCTTCAAATGAAAAGCATAACTATTTTGACTTAAATACAGCAATGACAGAGGGAACTTATGAAAATGTCAAACGACATATTCAGGTTTTCAATACACCATTTCAGCAGGAGTAGTAAAAAAGCCTGTCGAAATAAAGAATCCATTTGGTAAAAAGATGTTCTAAGAAGGAAAAGCCGGTTTTCGAGGTAGAAAACCGGCTTTTTCTTCTATATTATTAATAATGTAGTTGTGCTATATTAATAATGTAGTTGTGCTACGAATCAATTATAAGATAGAATGGGTCATTCCTGATTGGAAAACAGACTTAAATGTTCTTCGAGTAATTCCTGATAAAGCTGAGAAAAAGTCCAGAAGCAGTTTTGCGGTGTCAGGATTGCTTTTAAATCAACAGCAGGAGTTTCACCGTTTCGAATAGATGCAAGTAAAAGGTCGAGATGGGTATTTGGAAAATAGCAGAGAATCATCACATCCTGACAGACGGC
>ERZ869979.549-NODE-549-length-11478-cov-11.150601_pt1 | contig 11478 bp, 8 predicted proteins | sample MGYA00521269_ERZ869979 | MGnify/ENA primary metagenome ERZ869979 (study PRJEB32232, sample SAMN07284974) | human gut metagenome | biome: human-associated habitat; material: feces | host: Homo sapiens | place: Tanzania | collected 2014-04-05 ... | reverse complement strand
GATTCAAATAGATTTACACTTGTAACTCCAAAGTCTGAAAATGATGTACGATTACAAGCTACACTTGGCAATCAGAATCCCACGGACTTGCCCGCGGGAGTAGTCAGATAGAAAAAATGAAGCCAATATCCGCAGCAGACTGGGTAAGTGAAAATCCAATTCCAACAGTTGTTGCTTATGGAACTTATGATAAAATGCAGCCATTTCCTGCTTCATTGAGATTAAAAGATGCTTTAGAAAAGAATAATGTGGATTATAAATATTATGAATTACCACATTCAGGACATGGACTTCAGAATGATAATAAGATTTCAAGAAAATGGATGGAATCAATAGAACGATATTTGAATAAGTATATGCCGGTGAATTAGTATGGAAAAGAAAGATATCTTTATTATGTTAGCTATAATAATGAGTGCCATAATATTAGGTGCAATATGTGGCAAATTATTATTAGACAATATTATATGAAAAAGAGAACTAAAGTTCTAATATATGTTACTACATTTATTGTTGTATTTATTATCAGTGCTCTAATAAGAATCAATCTATTAGGAAGTGCACCAGAAAGACTGATAAGAGTAGATTGGAACAAAAATGTAGGTAAGATATATCGTAATCTAGATTACAACAATGAGAATGGAAATCAATATGATTTGTATATACCATCAGGTTTAGATAAGTCAGTTAAACAGTATTTGATTTTATATATTCATGGAGGTAGTTTCAATTCAGGTTCAAAAGAAGATGGTGAAAGCTGGTGTAAATATTATGCTTCAAAGGGGTATATTACAGCTTCTGTAGATTACACTCTTCAGAATCATGGGAAAGATGCATCAATTAATATAATCAATACAGAAATTGAAAATGCTGTCAAGGCAATCAAACAAAAGACAATGAAAATGGGATATAGTGTTGCAGGGATGGCTCCTTGTGGAGTATCAGCAGGTGGTACACTCGCAATGAATCTTGCCTATAATGAGAAGTCTGTCATTCCAGTTAAGTTTGTTTTTCAATTATCTGCACCTACATATTTTCTCCCTTCTGAATGGTCATTACTTATGAAAGTTGATAAATTGGATTCAGAAAATGAATTCTGTAAAATGATGACAGGAAAAGACTTGAATAATTATGATCAAGAGATTCAAAAGATTTCTCCTGCATGTATAGTAAATAAAGATTCTGTTCCATCATTAATTGGATATGGACTTATTGATCATTGTGTACCTTTGAGTCAAAAGTATTATTTGATGGATGCATATGATAGGTACAATGTTACGTATGATTATATTGAATTCCCTAAGTCTAATCATGGGATGTATAATGATATGGATAAATTACAGGAGTTTTTAGATAAATCTATTGAGTATGCAAATAAGTATTTCACAAAGTAATGTAAAGATGTGAACTTCTTGCGAAAACGCAAGAAAAACGCAAGGTTTTAATCATGTGATTAGCCTTGCGTTTTTTTTATTCTATAAGTGTCGAAGGGAGGTTATGACTATGGTGTATAGCGACTTTATATTAAGATTAGGACTTTCGGTTATTCTCGGATTTCTTATTGGATTAGAACGACAGCTTACAGGACATCTTGCAGGAATACGCATTAATGTATTGATCTGTATGGGAACATGCTTCTTTACACTCTTTCCGCTTATCTATGGCTCAGATGAAGTATTCCGAGTAGGAAGTAGTATTATTTCAGGTGTCGGTTTCTTATGCAGTGGTGTTATTTTTAAAAAGAGTGGCATGGTTAAAGGAATGAATATAGCAGCTACTTTGTGGTGCAGCGCAGCTATTGGTATACTTGCGAGTACCAATCAATACGCTTATGCCATAATTGCGACAGTTATTCTTATTTTATCTAATTTATTACTACGTCCTCTTGCAAGAAGACTTGGTCCTATTGCCTCAGGAGATGAATCAGAAAAACAATATTGTATTACTGTTGTATGCTTGGAAGACCTAGAACAAGAGATTCGACTCTTACTTATCAATAGTAATCCTTCTAAGACACTGTATCTCAATCATCTAGAAAGTGGTGATGTTATTGGTGATAAGGTAGAAATCATTGCCCATTACTGTTCATTAAGACATTCTAAAAACAATATTCTAGAAGGGATTGTAGGACAGATATTAGAAATCCCAGGAGTCATTAGTGCCGGCTGGGAGACATTATAGGAAAGGAGAATAGTATGAATCAGTACATCTTATTTGGAACATTGTTTACATGTGCAGGATTATTATTTGCCTGTGGGAAAGGACATGCTTATATGCCTTCATGGAAGACTATGACACGTGAGGAACAAGAAAAAATTGATATCAAACCGTTATGTCGTAATATCGGAGAAGTGATTGCTTTAAATGGCTTGATTTTCTTATTGAAAGGATTGTGGCCTGATTTCTCAACTAACTATTTTGTTGCGGCAATATTTGCCTGGATGATTGTGGCAGGAATTGATGTCTTCTATATTGAAAGAAGTCAACATTACAATAAATGAAGGAGGGATACAAGATGAAAAAGGAAAAGCGTATCGCAGTTCATCAGGCAGTATCGCGTGATGAACTCAATCAGCGCATTCAATATGCAGCTGTGACACCTATCAAGGAACTCTTAAAAAATCTTCATACAACATTACGTGGTTTAGATGAAGAAGGGGTTTCTATTAGTTCTATGAAATATGGTTCTAATAAAGTAACCCATGAAAAGAAAAAATCATTTATTAAAAGACTCACTGAAGCCTTTATCAATCCATTTACGATTGTATTATTTGTGCTTGCTGTTGTGTCTACTTTGACAGATATTATCTTCCCATATTTTAGCATGTTGGGCAGTTCACCTGATGATTTTAATCCATTGACAGTTATCATTATTCTTACAATGGTCCTTATTTCTGGAACGCTTCGTTATGTACAGGAATCACGTAGTGGGAATGCGGCTGAAAAGCTTCTCGCAATGATCACGACAACTTGTACAGTGACTCGAATGGATCAGGAAAAAGTAGAAATTCCAATGGATGAACTTGTAGTAGGTGATATAGTTCATCTATCTGCAGGAGATATGATTCCTGCTGATATTCGTATTATTGATGCTAAAGATTTATTTGTCAGTCAGGCAAGCTTGACAGGTGAAAGTGAACCTATTGAAAAGACACGTTTCACCAATGCAAAAAATGAAACGGGCACAGATTATACAAATGTTGCCTTCATGGGAAGTAATGTCATCTCAGGAAGTGCCATGGGTGTTGTTGTCTGTACAGGAGATCATACATTATTTGGATCTATGGCATCTGCGATTGCAGGTGAAGCAGTAGAAACAAGCTTTACTAAAGGTGTCAATGCAGTGTCATGGGTACTAATTAAATTCATGTTTGTCATGGTTCCTCTTGTCTTCTTTATTAATGGTATGACAAAAGGAGATTGGTTAGAAGCATTCCTTTTTGGTATTTCTATTGCGGTCGGACTCACTCCAGAAATGCTGCCAATGATTGTGACTACGTGTCTTGCCAAGGGTGCTGTTTCAATGAGTAAGAAACAGACGATTGTTAAGAACCTTAATTCTATTCAGAACTTTGGGGCGATTGATATACTATGTACGGATAAGACAGGAACATTGACTCAGGATAAGGTTATTCTAGAATATCATTTAAATGTGAATGGTGAAGATGATACACGTGTTTTACGTCATGCTTATTTAAACAGCCATTTCCAGACAGGATATAAGAATTTGATGGATTTAGCTATTATTCATAAGACAGAGGAAGAAGAAGCACAAAACAAAGAACTATTAGATTTATCTGAAAACTATATCAAGGTCGATGAAATTCCTTTTGACTTTAATCGCCGACGTTTAACAACTGTTGTAGAAGATCAGCAGGGCAAGACACAGATGGTCACAAAAGGGGCTGTAGAAGAAATGTTATCTATTTGTAGCTATGTGGAATGTGATGGAGAAGTACAGCCTTTAACTTCAAAACTACGCCATCATATTCTAGAAACAGTTAATGAACTGAATGATAAAGGATTCCGTGTTCTAGCAATTGCTCAGAAGAGTAATCCTTCACCTGTCAATTCATTTGGTATCAAAGATGAATGCGATATGGTGCTTATGGGTTACCTTGCATTCTTAGATCCACCTAAAGAATCTACTGCCGATGCCATTGAAGCATTAAAAAGTCATGGTGTGACAACTAAAATACTCACAGGTGATAATGATAAAGTGACACGTACTATATGTAAGCAGGTAGGACTTGAAGTAAGAAATATGTTACTTGGTAGTGATATCGAACAGATGTCAGATAAAGAACTTGCAAAAGCTGCAGAAATCACAGATGTCTTTGCAAAACTTACACCAGATCAAAAATCAAGAGTCGTTTCAGTACTTAGAGACAATGGCCATACAGTCGGTTTTATGGGAGATGGCATCAATGATGCAGCTGCTATGAAGGTCGCTGATATTGGTATTTCTGTAGATACTGCAGTCGATGTAGCTAAAGAATCTGCAGATATCATTCTATTAGAAAAAGATCTCATGGTCTTAGAAGAAGGTATTATTGAAGGGCGTAAAACATATGCGAATATGATTAAATATATCAAGATGACTGCTTCATCAAACTTTGGAAATATGTTCTCAGTCCTAGCAGCTTCCGCATTACTCCCTTTCTTACCTATGATGAGTGTTCATCTTATCTTATTAAATCTCATTTATGATCTTTCTTGTACAACTATTCCTTGGGATAATGTCGATGAAGAATTCATTGCAAAACCACGTATCTGGGATGCATCAAGTGTAGGAAGCTTTATGATCTGGATTGGCCCTACAAGCTCTATCTTTGACTTTACAACCTATATATTCATGTATTTTGTCTTCTGTCCACTCTTTGTATCCCATGGTGTACTCTATAATGACTTAGCTGCTCATTATTCTGGTGCTCAGCTTGCATTAATGCAGATGCAGTACATTGGTATGTTCCAAGCAGGATGGTTTGTAGAATCTATGTGGAGTCAGACACTTGTGATTCATATGATTCGTACACCTAAATTACCATTTATTCAATCTCGTGCGTCATTGCCTGTGACTTTACTTACTATGACAGGTATTGCAGTACTCACTATTATTCCTTTTACACCATTAGGTACTGCACTTGGCTTTGTTGCACTACCTATAAGCTATTTTGTATATCTTATTCCATGTATTCTCTTATATATGGTACTTGCAACAAGCTTAAAGAAAGCATATGTACATCACTATGTTGAATTATTATAAGGAGGTTTACTTATGACTTTAAAAGAATTATGGATCACTTTATTTCATACAACTGATTGGTTAGGGTTGAATATTGGTTTTTGGTTTTCTATGCTTATTGTATTAATTATAGTACTTATTATGAATGTCGTATTCTGGAGTATGCCACGTAAAAAGAATTAATATAATTGTGACGAAAAACTTGATGTAAGAGGTTACATAGACTATACTCTTACATGAGATGGATTGTTACTTTAAGTAGGCAAGACCAGACACATTAAAGCATGCGCTGCATCATGTCTTTTTGTGTTTGGTCTTTTTTTGTTGAAGGACAATCAATCAGAAAGGAAAGTGAAAATCGTGGGAAGATTTAAGAAAGTAATGGCTGGACTATTTTGTGCAAGTATGATTATTTCTAGCTGGAGTATGAGCGTTGTTCATGCGGATACAGAAAGCAACCTTGCATTAAATAAGAAGGTCACAACAAGCTATGCATGTTCTGGATTTGGTGCAGAAAAAGCAGTAGATGGTGATAAGTCATCACGCTGGGCAACTGAATTTGGTGAACATGCTTCTACTAACCATTGGATTGATGTGGATTTAGGTGCACAATCTACGATTTCATCTTTTAATATCCATTTTGAGAATCCTAAAGATGGTAATCCTCTACAAAGAGTACGTAAATTTAAAATCGAAGGATCACTCAATGGTACATCTTATGCAATGATTCATGATTCAAAAGATAAACCAGAAGGATATGGCGTAGATGAAGTTGTCACACTTGATACACCAGTTCAGTATCGTTATGTAAGATTAACAGTAGAAAAGTTACGTGATGGTGCTTATCCAAGTATTTCAGTGGCAGAATTTGAAGTTATGGGTACTCAGGAAAAGACTGAGACACCTACGAATGTCAATTTAGCGTTAAACAAGGATGTAGTAGTAAGTAGAGAATATTCTACTCTCCCTAAGAAACATCTTACAGATGGTAATGAAAGTACAAGATGGTCTACAGAAGCTGCACCAGTACAGTGGTTCTATGTAGATTTAGGTAAGTCTCAGTCTTTTAATCAGATGAAGATGGTTTGGGAAAGTGATACTGTGTATGCTGGTTCTTATAATATCTATGCAACAGATGATACAAATAACTGGGGTGAAGCTATTGTAAAGAGAACAGATAACAAGAAACGTACTTCTGTAGAATACTTACAAAATGCTAAAAAAGCACGTTATGTCAAAGTTGAAATCACAAAGATGGAAGGCTATAACAGTGTATCATGCTGTGAATTTGAAGTATTGAATTCATCAGATAAAGCACCTCAGAACCCTACAGAAAATGTGGCTTTCAAAAAGAATGCAGTGGCTTCTTCGGTAGAAGCAGGAACTCAATTTACTGCTGATAAGGCATTTGATGGCAATACTAAAGGGACTTCACGCTGGGCATCTGGTGTTAAAAATGCACCTCATTGGATTTATGTGGATCTTGAAGATGTATTAGATGTCAAGACTGTACGCTTAACTTGGGAAACAAGAAAAGCAACAAAGTATAGAATCCAGTATGCCACTGAATTAGATAATTGGATAGATGCAAAAGTATTTAACAGCCGTCCTGCTAATAAGACTCAGAAGATTGTCTTAGATCAAGCAGTGAAGGCACGTTATGTACGTTTGTATATTGATGCCGTGGATCCATTAGATCCAGATACAGGCATTAACTGGAATAATATTTCTATATATGAAATGGAAGTATATGGTGGAGAGCCAACAGTTGATGTGAATGAAATGATGGATTCTATTACAGTGGCAGAAGTGAAGAAGGGTGATCAGAAGGTTAATGTAACTCTTCCAGAATCTGAAGATTATACAATCACATTTAATGGTGCTGATTATGAACAGCTTGTTGGTGATGATTTGAGTATCTATCAGCCTTTAGTTGATACAACTGCTACTTTATCTTTCAAAGCAACAAACAAGAAAGATAAGAATGATTATTTATTCAAAGAAATTGCAGTGAATATTCCTGGTAAATATAAAGTCGAACAGGGAGATAATGCAGCCCCTATCGTATTACCAGAATTAAGAGAATGGAAAGGTCATATAGGTACATTCAACTTTAATAAGAACGGTCGCATTGTAGTACGCAATTCTAAATTGAATGAAATGGCGAAAACATTCCAGAGTGATTTGAAAGAAATTACAGGATCTAAGTTAGATATCGTTACAAGTGGTGAAACAAAAGCCGGAGATATTGTTCTTGATCTTGTAGATAAGAAAGAGAACCTAGGCTTAGATAAGGAAGGTTATATTTTAGAGATTGGTGATAGTGTATCAGTAAAAGCTGAACAGGAAACAGGTGCTTTCTGGTCTACACGTACTATTTTACAGATCTTAAAGCTTAATAAATTAACTATGCCTAAGGGTATGACAAGAGATTATCCACTCTATTCAGTGAGAGGTCTTATTCTTGATGTAGGACGTAAGACATTTACTATGGATAATCTAACAATGTTGATGAAGGAAATGTCTTGGTATAAATTAAATGACTTCCAAGTACATTTGAATGATAACGTTATTCCTCTAGAGAACTACTCTAATGCAGGTAAGGACCCTATGACAGCTTATTCTGGATTCCGTCTTGAATCTGATATCAAGAAGGGTGGTAAGAACCAGGCTGACTTAACAAGTACAGATGTATTCTATACTAAGAAGGCATTTAGAAACTTCATTAAACAATCAAGAATGTATGGTGTAAATATTGTTCCTGAAATTGATACACCAGCACATTCTCTTGCACTTACTAAGGTGCGTCCTGATTTACGTGCTGGTACTTATGGTCGTGACAATGACCATTTGAACTTAGTGACTAAGTATGATGAATCAGTGGCTTTTGTACAGGAAATCTTTGGTGAATATATGAATGGTTCTGATCCAGTCTTTGATTCTAAGACAACTGTACATATTGGTGCGGATGAATATACAAAGGATCCAAATGCATATCGTCGCTTCTGCAACGATATGATTGATTATGTTGAAAACTCAGGACGTAAAGCGCGTCTATGGGGAAGCTTATCAAGTCTTAAAGGTAATGTGACTGTAAAAGCTCAGAATGTAGAAATGAACTTATGGAACTACGGCTGGGCTAATATGGATAAGATGTATGAAGAAGGCTTTGATTTGATTAACTGTAATGATGGTAACTATTATATTGTACCAAATGCAGGTTACTACTATGACTATTTGAATAACTCAACAGTATATAACTTACCAATCAATGAAGTGGGTGGTAAGCATATTCCTGCTGGTGATAAACAGATGCTTGGTGGTTCATTTGCGGTATGGAATGATATGACTGACTACCTCAATAACGGTATTACTGAATATGATGTTTATGATCGTATCCAGGCTTCTGCAGCATTATTTGGTGCTAAGCTCTGGGGTAAAGGATCATTAACTCAGAGTCAGGCTGAAAATGCAGCAGGTTTATTAGGAGATGCTCCTGGTACTAACTTTGCCTATAATGTAGAAGACAAAGATGGTGTTTATGAAGTGATTGACAACAATACTTCATATAAGGGAGTGAATGCTGATGTAGAAGATGTTGATTATAAGAAAGCTATTCACTTATTAGGTGACTCTTCTTATGTAGAAACTAAACTTCATACAACTGTAGGATTAAACAACAGCTTAAGATTTAAGGTAAAACGTACTTCATCTTCAACTAAAGAAGATCAGATTCTATTTGAATCAAGTTATGGTTCTATCAAAGGTGTTCAAAAGGGTACTGGTAAAGTAGCTATCTCAAGAGAAAACTTTGATATTACATTTGATTATTCACTTCCAGTAGGACAGTGGGTTGAAATAGAAATCAAGAACCCAGATAACGGACGTAATCGCAAGTATGCTGAACTTTATGTCAATGGCAAACTTGTAGACCGTAAGGGTGATGATGAAAAGGTTGAAGGTAACAAACTTATTGCGACTACAATGATTCCATTTGAAAGAGTGGGAAGTAAGACACATGCCTTTGTAGGTTATGTGGATGATATTGTACTTGCGAAGAATAAGGACTATGCTTCAACAAGTGAATTAGATAACACATTATTGATATTACATGCATTAGAAGCAGATAAGAAAGTAGATGCTTCTAAGAAGGATGCAATGAGATCATTAATCAAAGAAGGAGAAGCCCTCACTTGTCAGGCTGATCCAGATGCAGCGCGTATTGCAGATGTAGTAAAACGCATGAAGGATTTGATTGCGACAGTGACTTATAAGAAAGCTGATTACAGTGCAATTGAAGCAATTCTAGCAAAGATTCCAAACACTGATTTGACTAAGATTTATACAAAAGATTCTTTAGATGCCTTAGAAACAGCTAAGAGTAATATTGTATATGATTTACCAAGAGGTATGCAGGAACAGGTTGATGCGTATGCGAAAGATTTACAGAGTGCATTAGATCGTCTAGTATTATTGGATGTAACTGATTTATATTACTATCAGGGTACAATGACAGGTACTGCTTCTTCACAGGAAACAGCAAATGAAAAAACACCTGCTTCTAATGCTTTAGATGGTAACCCAGGTACATTCTGGCATACATTATGGAATGGTGCTTCTTTACCACACTGGTATATGATTACTATGGGTACAACTGAAAAGGTAGATGGACTTTATTATTTACCACGTAGTAATGGTGGTAATGGTACAGTGACTCAGTATAGTATCGAAGTAAGTACTGATGGTGAAACTTTCAATAAAGTTAAAGAAGGTACACTTCCATTAAATGCAGAAGGTAAACTTATTAGTTTTGAAGCAGTAGATGCAAAGTATGTAAGATTTAATATTCTTGCATCTAAGGGTGGATTTGGCAGTGCAGCTGAATTCAAGATTCATTATGTACCAGCAACTAATGGTGTAGAGGAATTAGAAACACTTATTAAACATGCAGAAGGATTAGATCGTACACTTTATACAAAGGAGTCATTAGAAAAGTTAGATGCTGCGTTAGATAGTGCAAAGGCTGTATTAAAGAAGGAAGATGCTTCAGCAAATGAAATCAATGAAGCAAAAACAAATCTTTATGAAGCTTTATTAAAGGATTTGATTGCGAAGACACCAGTTATTAAGGAAGATGCGGATACCAAGGAATTAGAAGACCTGGTAGGTTCTATTGATTATAATCAGAAGGATTATACAACAGATAGTTGGAACACTCTTCAGGATGCGTTAAAGAAGGCTCAGACTGTTTTAGATAAAGAAGATCCTGAACAGTCTGAAGTTGATGAAGCTTATAAGAATCTTAAAGATGCAATTGATGGATTAGAAAAAGTTAAAGATCCAGTCATTACACCTGATAAGCCTTCTACTCCAGATGAAAATAAGCCTAGTGAATCTAAACCTAATGAAACAAAACCAAATAAGAAACCACAAACAGGTGATTTAACACCACTTGCAAGTGTATTCAGTTCAATCTTTGTATCATTAAGTGGTATTTATTTTGTAATGAGAAAGAAAGACTATTAATAGTAAGAGAGGACTTCAATTGAAGTCCTTTTCTTTACATAAAATACATATAAAAAACACATAGACTCCATAACAATTACATATCTAAATATTATACTAGTAACCATTGAGGTGATAGAAATGGATTGTATATTCGTATTTTTAGAAAGCTTTTTTAATGTAGTAGATGAAGACGAATAACATTTAGTTATTAATCTTCTGGTGGGGAATTATATGTTTGATGAAAGTATTTTATGTTGGTTAAAGAATAATCGTGCACCTGTTCATTCTATAAGAGCTAATGTACTTACAAAAGAAATGAGTGGTCATAAGTTATATGTTTGTTTTGGATTAGAGGATGGACAGATGAAGAGATTTCTTATAGATTATTATGCTTATATATCTCTAAAAGAAGGAGAAAAAGGTATATTAACTTATAAAGGAAATAGATTTATTAGATATGACAGAGGTGGAGAATAATATTTTCTTCACCTCTTTTATTGACGAAAATAAATTTAAATGTTAATCTATTCGTGTAAGATAATTTCATGGGTGGGAGATGAATGAAAATGAAGAGAAGAAGTGCAAAAGCAACTTTAGAGCTTATTGAAGATGGTATGGTTGTTGGACTTGGTGGAGGAGAAACAATTGGTTATAAATTTGTGGCGAAAAACCCACACGCTTGCGTGTGGGATGAAAGCCACATTTCACTTGATATATACTTAGAA
>ERZ869979.548-NODE-548-length-11494-cov-4.455549_pt1 | contig 11494 bp, 10 predicted proteins | sample MGYA00521269_ERZ869979 | MGnify/ENA primary metagenome ERZ869979 (study PRJEB32232, sample SAMN07284974) | human gut metagenome | biome: human-associated habitat; material: feces | host: Homo sapiens | place: Tanzania | collected 2014-04-05 ... | reverse complement strand
TTTTTTTTTCAAGCAGAAGACGGCATACGAGATTCTCCGGAGTGACTGGAGTTCAGACGTGTGCTCTTCCGATCTTGTGCTGGACTTCGCGCTGCGGGGCATCCTGCCGGGATCCCTGCGGGGCGGTTACACCGGCAGCGCGGATGAGATCGACTGCCACGAGGAGCACGACGATGCCGAGGGCAAGCCGCAGCCCATCTGGAGGGCAGCACTCCGCCATACGCTGGAGATCTTCGTGTTCATCTTCGCGTTCAGTCTGGTGTTCGGCCTGATCGTCGAAGGGGTCGGCGAGGACGTCTTTGCCGATCTGCTGGGTCAGATGGGATTCTTCCAGCCGGTATTCTCCGCGCTGGTGGGTCTGATCCCCAACTGCGCGGCTAGCGTTCTGCTGACGCAGCTCTATGTCGAGGGGGCTCTCCGCTTTTCGAGCCTCGTGGCGGGGCTCTGCACCGGCGCAGGCGTGGGTCTGGCGGTGCTCTGGCGTGCCAACCCCTCGTGGAAGCAGAACCTGTTCATCACCGGTCTGGTCTGGGCTGCCGGTGCTGCTGTGGGCGTCGGGATGCAGCTGCTCGTGGCTCTGGTGGGATAAAACCAATACGAACGCTTGAGAAAGCCGTTCCGGAATTGTCCGGGGCGGCTTTTTGTGTTATACTCATTCTGAATCATTCTTTTGAGAAAAACAGGAGACGTTATGAGCTATCAGATCTTGGCAAGCGATTACGATAATACGCTGGTTCCCTTTGGTGAGCCGCACCCCCGCCCGGAGGTCGTGCGGGCGATCCGGAAAATGCAGGCGGCCGGAGGCCGCTTCGTGCTGAGCACCGGCCGCGCGTACCCTTCCATCCGGGAAAAAGGGCAGCTGGGCGGCCTTCGGTACGATTACGCCATCACCTGCAACGGTGCCTGCGTGGTGGACAAAAACGGCAGCATCCTTGCCGAGCATCCGCTGACCAACGAGGAGATGTACGCGCTGGTGGATTTCTGCGAGGACTACAACTACCCGCTCCAGTTTGATTTCCGGGATGCCTGCTATGCCTACTGCGAGTACGACTATCTCCACCGCCGCTATGCGCAGATGAACAGTGCGGGTCTGCACTGTCTGGACGGCGAGGATCAGGATCGGCATCTGCTGGATATGCCCCATGCGGCCTTTGCCGCGATGCCGCCGGAGGCTGCCGCGGCGTTTGCGCAAAAATACGGCTACCTGAATCTGCACTTCATGATGGTGGGATCCGATACGCCGGAAGGCTACCGCTTTTTCGACATCGTGCGGGGCGGCATCGACAAGGGCGTTGGGCTGGCCGACCTGTGCGAAAAAATGGGGCTGACCCTCGCCGATGCGGTGGCTGCGGGCGACTCGGCCAACGACGTCGGGATGCTGAAAGCGGCCGGTCTGGGCTGCTGCATGGCCAACGGCACGGCGGACGCCAAAGCTGCCGCCGACCGGATCATCGGCGATGTGCGGGAAAACGGCCTTGCCGACCTCATCGAGGAACTCTGGTTCCACGGCCCGGAGGCGCGGCCTTCCGGCAGAGACCTCGGCTCTGCATGGGATAAATTTGAGAAGGAAGCGGTGCAGAAATGAGCTTTGCACCGGTCTGCAATGCACAGAGCCGTGCCCTGATCCTCGGCACATGGCCCAGCCCCAAGAGCCGGGAGATGGCCTTCTACTATGGCCATCCGCAGAACCGGTTCTGGCCGATGCTGGCGGCACTGACCGGCGAACCGGTGCCGGAGCGGGAGGACATCGACGCCAAAAAGCAGATCATCCTCCGGCATGGGCTGGCTCTCTGGGATACGCTGGAAAGCTGCACCATCACGGGGGCGTCGGATGCGTCCATCAAGGATGTGGTGCCCAACGACATTGCAGCCCTGCTGCAGATCGCCCCCATCGAGGCGGTGTTCTGCAACGGAGCCACAGCCTACCGGATCTATACCAAATATCTTGCGCCGGTCAGCGGGATCCCGGCGGTCAAACTGCCCAGCACCAGCCCGGCCAATGCCGCCTGCCGCCCGGAAACCTTGAGGAAAATTTGGGGCGAGGCCCTTCGGCCTTGGCTGGTAAAATAACAAACGGTTTCAAACCTGTAAATTATTCGTGAAACCCTTGCGTTTTTCGCAAAAGGCCGTATTATGGAGAGTACAGGGGGAGAAGGCTTCCCCGGAAAAGGAGAAACAGGATGAGCAAGATCATTCGCACCCGAAGACCCAGTGTTCTGCCATGGTATGCCGGGGCACTGGCGTTTGTGGTGCTTTGCGCCCTGCTGCCGGTCTACCGGCTGTGGGCGTTGCTGGCGGCTCTGGGCGGCGCGCTGGCAATGTTCGGCGCGGCGCGGAAGGTCTGCCCGCCCCGGGTGGTGGAGACGGAAGTGCCGTTCCACACCGGCGTGGACGATGTGGATGCGATGCTGACCGACATGCAGAACAAGCTGGATGCCCTCCACGCCCTGAACGAAGCTCTGCCCGACCCGCAGCTCTCGGCGGCGATGACCCGGATGGAAAAGGCCGGCCGCGCCATCGTGGAGACGGTGGAGGGCGACCCCGCCAAGGCCAAGCAGGTGCGGCGGTTCGCCAATTACTACCTGCCCGACGCGGTCCATGTGCTGGAACAGTACGCGAAGCTGGCGAAGCAGGGGGTGCGCGGCGCAAATGCCGCCTCCATCCGCGCCGAGGTGGAACGGAACGCCGGATCCATCGCCACGGCCTTTGAAAATCAATTGGACGCCCTGTATGCGGCGGAGAGTATGGATCTCTCAGCAGACCTGACCGTGCTGCAGAATATGCTCCGAGGACAGGGTCTGAGTCAATAAAACGGATATCTGGAAAGGAAGGAATCCCCATGGCTGACAACACTACTTTGAACTTTGATCTCGACGCCCCCGCAGCCCCGACCCTGACGCTGGATCCCATCGCCGAGGAGCCGAAGGCCGAGGAAAAGAAGCCCGAACCCGCACCTGCCGAGGCACCGCAGGTCAACCTCAGCCCCGAAGAGCAGGCGATGGTGGACGCCTTTGCCGAGAAGATCGACATCACCAACAGTCAGCAGGTGCTGCAGTACGGCTCTGCCTGCCAGAAGAAGATCGGCGATTTCTCCGAGGCAGCCCTCTCCAAGGTGTCCACCAAGGATCTGGGCGAGGTCGGCGATATGATCACCAACCTGATCGGTGAGCTGAAGAATTTCGACGCCGCCGAAGAGGAAAAAGGCTTCCTCGGCTTCTTCAAAAAGAAGAGCAGCCAGCTGGAGCAGCTCAAGACCAAGTACAACAAGGCCGAGACCAACGTGGAAAACATCCAGTCTACGCTGGAGGGGCATCAGGTGCAGCTGCTGAAAGACATTGCCATGCTGGATAAGATGTACGAGCTGAACATGGCGTACTTCAAAGAGCTGAGTATGTATATCCTTGCCGGCAAGAAGAAGCTGGAAGAAGTCCGCAACGGTGCGCTGCAGCAGGCCATGGACAAGGCCAAACAGTCCGGCCTGCCCGAGGACGCCCAGAAAGCCCGCGACCTTGCCGACCAGTGCGAGCGGTTTGAGAAGAAGCTCTACGACCTCGAGCTGACCCGGAACATCAGCCTGCAGATGGGGCCTCAGATCCGCCTGCTGCAGAACAACAACGCGATGATGGCCGAGAAGATCCAGTCCACCATCGTCAACACCATCCCGCTGTGGAAGAACCAGATGGTGCTGGCGTTGGGTCTGGCGCACAGCCAGCAGGCAATGCAGGCCGAGCGTGCCGTGACCGACATGACCAACGAGCTGCTCAAGAAGAACGCCGAGACCCTCAAGATGGGCACCATCGAGACGGCCAAGGAATCCCAGCGCGGCATCGTGGACATCGAGACGCTGCAGCAGACCAACAAGAGCCTCATCGAGACCCTCGACGAGCTGAACAAGATCCAGAGCGAGGGTCGTGCAAAGCGGGCCGCTGCCGAGCAGGAGCTGACCCGCATCGAAGACGAGCTGAAACAGAAGATGATGGAGATTCGCAGCTGAAATGGCTAACGCAGATTTTTCGCAGAATCAGAATACCCCCAACACGGTGCCCGGCGGCTTTGACGCGGGCAGCTACCGGGCCAAGGCCGCGCCGGAGCAGGCGGTGCGCCTGACCCCGCTGCAACAGAAGCTCTCCGGCCTGGAGCAGGCACTGCCTGCCGCCCTCGGCACGAAAGGCGTTGCCCTCGTCCTGAGTGCGGTGGTGATGCTGGCTGCGTTTTTCGGGTTTGGCGGTGCCAAGCTGAAGGGCAAGGCCAACGCCGCCGCCCAGTGGTACACCGTGGGCGTTTCGGCCGACGGCGGCTACAACCTCAGCGAGGAGCTGACCACCCGGGAAAACGCCGCGGCCAATATCCTGACCACAGCTTCCAACACCCTCGGCGCAGACACGGCCGAAGTGCAGACGGCGCAGGACGCCCTGACCGCATTCCGCAACGACTTGGACGGCCTGAACGCCGGAAAGACCCGGATGCACGCAGTCTATGAGGACGACGCAGCCCTCGGCGCGGCCATCGACCAGCTCTATGCCAAGCTGCAGGAGCAGGCCGCCGACCCCATGAAGATGGGAGCTGTGCAGGGGCAGTACGGGCAGTTCAACAGCGCAGGCACCGTCATCGGGAACCTGAGTTATAACGAGGCCGTGGCTTCCTACCAGAAGGAGACCGGCGGCTTCCCGGCAAGCCTGCTCAAGGCTCTGTTCGGGATCAAGGAGGTGGAACCCTTCGCATGAAAACGAGGATAAAATGTTCGCAGAAGCTCTTTGCCCTGCTGCTGGTGCTGGCGGTGGGGATGGCGGCTCTCTGCCCGGCGGCGTTTGCCGCCAAAGCCCAGCTGCCCGACCTGCCGACCGATCAGCGGGTGGTGGATGATGCCGGGGTGTTGAGCAGCACCACCACCCAGACCATCGAGGATCTGAACCTGCAATTGCAGAACCAGTGCAAGGGGGCGCAGATCGGGGTGCTGACCGTGCAGTACACCGGCAGCCTCTCCACCGAGGACTACGCCACCGAAGCCTTCAACACATGGGGCATCGGCAGTTCCAGCGAGAACAACGGTGTGCTGATCCTGCTGGTGATGGAGTCGCCCGACTATGCCGACGGCGATTACTACCTGACCTACGGCATCGGCTTCCGGAACACCACGCTGGACAAACAGGCCAGTGCCATCGCCCAGACCATGGAGAAGGACTTCGCGGCCAAGGATTACGATGGCGCAGTGGTCACCTGCGCCCAAAATGTGGCGCAGACCATCGCCGACCTCTACGGCGTGACCCTCTCGGGTACTTCCGGCAGCGCGGGCACCGTGACGACCCAGCCCGCAGCCCCCGGCTCTTCTTATGAGGCAGAACCGGCAGGAGGTTCGCTCCTGAGCGGTCTGACCACGCTGATCGCCACCATCATTGTTGTGATGGCTCTGTTCTATATCTTCATCGCGCCCATCGGCCATGGCTTTGGCTGGTACTGGGGGCCGTTCGGCTGGTTTGGCTTCCGCCGCCGCGGACCCCGTCCTCCGCGTGGTCCGCGCCCGCCTTATGACGATTGGGGCGGCCCCAGAGGGCCTCGCGGTCCGCGTCCACCTCGTCCGCCGCGCGGCGGCATGGGTGGCCCGCGTCCTCCGCGTGGCGGCGGCTTCGGCGGGTTTACCGGCGGCATGGGCGGCGGTCGCTCGGGCGGCAGCTTTGGCGGCGGTTCGTTCCGCGGCGGCGGTGGCCTTGGCGGGATGGGCGGCGGCCGAAGCATGGGCGGCGGCGGTGGCCGCGGCCGCTGAGCGGTCCTGCAGCATCCTGAAAACAACGCATGACAAAACGGCTGGCACATCACTGGTGCCAGCCGTTTTTGCGTGAATTTTGCGTTTGAATTTTAGAAATGTGTATCCCATTGGCCGCAGAAGACGGTTTCTTCGTATCGGCCGGTGAAGGGCGAGTCACCCATCAGCTTCCGGATCACCAGCTCGATGGTCTCGGGGCGGTGGTTGTAAGCGTTGATGAAGATGGGCACCCGGGGCACGTCGATCATGTGGTTGGTCAGGTTGAGGGAGATAAACGCCACCGGCACGCCCTCGGCCACATACCACGGCATGATGTTGCACATGGGGCTGGGCCAGACCAGACGCATGGCGTTGGTGGTGGCGAACTGGCTGACGTCCGCAAACAGAAGCACCGCATCAAACCGGTGGGCAGACTCCTTGGTGACGCCCTTGAAGGAACCGGGGATGGTGCCGTACCTGCGGGTGCCGAACACCTCATTCGACCAGATCGTGACCTCAAAGCCCTGCTTCTCGAGGATGCCCTTGATGAGCTCGGGCAGGCCGGACGCGCCGCCGGAGGCCACGCCGGTACCAAACAGGCTCTTGCTGGCGGCACCGCCCAGCACATGGAGCAGGATCTTTTTGTGGGTCTCGGGGCGGATGGGCAGCTGGCGGCGGGTGTCCTTGACCAGCGTGATGGCCTTATCCGCCGCGCGGATGGCCGCCTGCCGGTGCTCCTCGGAGCAGATGCAGGCCAGCTGCTCTTCGGGCGGGGTCAGAGTGCCGTACTCAGCCTTGCGGCGGTGCAGGCCGATCATGGCCTTGGCACCCAGAATGTGGTAGAGGGCGTCGTTCAGCCGCTCGGCGGTGATCTGGCCGCTCTGTACGGCCTCCTTGACGCAGGCAAAGTCCTCGTCCACATCGTTGATGCCAAGGATCATGTCGCAGCCAGCCTCGATGCAGGCGGGCAGAGCCTTGGTGCGGGGCAGGGAGTAAAAGCCCATCATGGTGGTCTGGTCGGTCACCACAAGGCCATGGAAGCCCAGCTGCTGCCGCAGCAGGCCGGTGATCAGCTCTTTCGAGGTGCAGGCGGTGGTCATGTCCGCATCCTGCAGGGCAGGGTTCAGTTTTTTCTGGTAGGCCGGCAGGGTGAAGTGGCCGACCATGATGGTGGGCACACCCCGGTCGATGCAGTGCTGGTACACCTTGCCGAAGGTGGCATCCCACTCCTCGCAGCTCAGGCCGTTGTTGCCCTCGACGATGTGCTGATCCCGCTCCTCCCAGCCGTCGCCCGGGAAGTGCTTGAGGCAGGGCAGGAAGTTGTTGTCCTTGGCGGCCTGCAGGAACTGATCCACACAGGTGATGACCCGATCCGGATCGCTGCTGAAGGCGCGGGTGTTGACAAGGCAGTTGCGCCAGTTGAGCAGGATGTCGCCCACCGGCTCAAACGCCCAGTTGAAGCCGACCGCACCCAGCTCTTTGCAGGCAATGCTGCCGATGTCGTAGGCGGTCTCGCCGTTGTCGGGCGCAGCACCGGCCTGCGCCGCCGTGCCCACCAGCGTGCCGGTCCGCAGGCGGCCGTCAGCACCGGTGCCGCAGTCGGCGGTGATGAGCATCGGGATCTTCTGGGCATCCTGCACGGCACCCAGTATTTTGCGGGCGGCGGCGTTGTCGAACTGCCCGGCTCGGAAAGGGCAGGCACCCAGCGGGTGCTCGGCCAGAAATGCGATCAGGTTCTCCTGATCCCGCCCCATCAGCGGGTCGGCAAAAAGCTGCCAGATCTTTTCGTCCTCGGTCATGGCGGCAGCGGTCTGCTCGACCCACTGCACGTCTTCGTCGGAGAGAAAATACGGATTTGCACGCAGATCTACCATGGGGGAAATTTCCTTTCTTATCTTACAGCGTGACCGCCTGCTGGATGCGGGCGGAATTGTAAATGCCCTGCACGATGGCAAGGGTCTTTGCGGCATCCTCGGGCGTCCATGGGATGGGGCGGCCTTCCCGCAGGGCGGTGTAGCACTCCCGGAGCTGGATCTCGTGGAAGGCTCCCCAGTACCCCTCTCCGTTCAGGGCGGGGGCAGAGTCGGGATGGATCACCTCGCGGCGGCCATCGGCCCAAGTCAGAACCATTTCGTCATAGGTCAGCAGGGCGGTGCCCTTTTCGCAGGCGATCTCCACCCGGATGGGGCTGTTGGTGGTGTAGTAATTGCAGGCAAAAAAGGAGTAGACGGCTCCGTTGGAGAGGGTAATGGCAGCATCGGCTTCGTCCTCGACCTCGATGGTCTTGAGGATGCGCCGGGCGGTGTGACCCTGCACTTCCACCGCTTCCAGCCCCGTCATGTACCGCACCAGATCAATGGAGTGGATGGCTTGGTCGATGATCACGCCGCCGCCCTCGGTCTCCCAGCGGCCTTTCCAGTCGCACTGGTAGTAGCTGGCGGGGCGATACCAGTTCAGGGTCGAAAAAGCACCCTTCACTGCGCCCAGTTCGCCGCTTTGGATCCGCTGGCGGATCTGCTGCACGCCGTCGATGTACCGGTTTTGGAAGATGACGCCCAGCTGTTTGCCGCTGGCATCCCGGGCGGCGATCATCCGTTCGGCGTCTGCCGTCGAGAGGGCGATGGGCTTCTCGGTCAGGACGTTCACGCCTTCTTCCAGCGCGGCGATGGCGTAGGGGCAGTGGAGGTGATGGGGCAGCAGGATGTGGAGCAGGTCGGGCTGATACTCCCGCAGCAGGGCGCGGAAGGACGCAAAGTCCACGGCGTCACTGGCCGTGCAGCCCGGGAACTTGGCGGCAAAGCTCTGGGCGCGGTCGAGGTGCTTGTCCAGTGCGAGAACCGGCACCGCCAGCTCCTGCAGGTTGGCGAGGGCCGGCCCGTAGGCCGAGGTGATCCGGCCGCAGCCGATGACGGCAACGCGCAAACGATCCATTCAGCGGCACCTCCCTGCGTTACAGCATATCCCGCACGCCGTGCAGATAGCTCAGGGCGCGGAGATAGCTGTTCTGATCGAAGTTGCCCAGCTCGTATTCCACGATGGCCCAGTCGTCAGGGGCAAGGACGGTGTTCAGCTTCCGCATCAGGCGGGGGTAATCCATATCGCCGGTGCCGAGATCGACAAAGCCGCTGTGGACGTCCTCAAATTTGAGAGCCATGGGGTCGGCGGAGCGGCGGTAATCCCGCAGATGGACGTAGTGGAAGCGGCCGGGGTATTGGTCCATCAGCTCCACGGGGTCGAACCCGGAGGCAGCGGCCCAGCCGGTATCCAGCGCGAACAGCAGGTCGGGAGCTTCCTCGGCGAGGGTGTACCAGATCAGGCCGTTGTCGCAGAACTCCCAGCTGTGGTTGTGGTAGTGGATCTGCACGCCGTACTGCGCTTGGATGTCCTTGACGATGGCGTTCAGGTTGCGGGCGATGGTCTTGACGGCCTCGGGGTCGTGCAGCGCGGGGGCGGCGGCACCTTCGCCCAGCGTCCGCCCCTGCACGCCGTCCATGGCACCGGGCATACCGGTGGCGATGACGTTTTTATCGGGCAGCGGAGCCACGAACTTGGCCACATTTTCCAGCGCGGTGCGGCTTTTTTCCGGCTCGTGCAGCAGCTCCATCAGATTCAGGTGATTGGCGTGCATTCCGGCCAGTGCGAAGGAATGCCTGTCCAGTACGCCGGTCAGCTTGGGGCGGTCGCCCACGCTGAAAAAGCGTTCGCCCAGCTCACAGCCCTCGGCACCCGCCCAGACTAAGCGGGAGATGACGGCGTCGGGATCGGATGCGATCTCGGGGCCGTACAGAACACAATGCGCACCCAGTTTCATTTTATTCCACCTCCGTGACCGAGACCATCTCGCCGCTGTCGGCGGCAAACTGCGCTGCGTCGATGAGGGTCTGGATGTAGCGGCCCCGCTCGAAGGTCAGTTTGCTGGGCTTGCCGCCCTGAATCGCGTCGAGGAACTGGCGGATCTCATAATAGAAGTTGATGGCAAAGGGAATGCGAGGCGCGTTGGTGTCGCCGCCGAAGCACTCTTCGGGCACAGGCACGACCTCGGGGCGGCTGGCGTAGCCGCCGTTCTTGTCTTTCAGCTGCAGGGTCAGCTGGAAGGGGTTGGCTCCGTCAAAGAGCATCTTGCCGCCCTCGCCCACGATCTCGAGCAGAAAGGTGGCACCCACACGGCTGGCGAGGAAGCTGTACAGCACGCCGCCGGTGGTGCGGCAGTTCCAGCAGGCCACATCGTCGTTGGTCACGGCACCGTACTGGCCGGGCTGGTGGATCCGCTCCCGCTCCGGGATGCAGGTGGACTGCATACACTGGATCTGCTCGATGGAACCGCAGCTGTCGCGCAGCAGGTAGTCGCAGATGTCCATCATGTGGCTGCCGAAGTCGGCCAGTGCGCCCGGGCCGGAGAGGAACTTCTGCATCCGCCACTCCAGCTGGACGTTGGGGTTGGCGATGCGGTCGCCGCCCTGCTCCTCGCGGACGAAGAAGATCTTGCCCAGCTTGCCGGCGTCGATCAGCTGCTTCATGTAGACGAAGCCCGGGATGTCGCGGTAGCACAGGCCGATCATGCAGACCTTGCCGGTCAGTTCGGCGTACTTCACGGCCTCGTCGCAGTCTTCTGGAGTGGGGGCAAAGGGCTTTTCGCAGAGGACGTGCTTGCCGGCCTTGAGTGCCTGCACGGTCAGCTCCACATGGGTGGCGTTGGGGGTGCAGATGCTCACAGCGTCGCAGAGGCCGAACAGCTCTTCAAGGCTGGTGCAGGCCTTGGCGTCGTGCAGCTCCATCTGGTCGATGGTCTGCTGTGCCCGCTCGCTGCGGATGTCGTACACGGCCGTGACGACGGCATCCGAGCAGCATTTGTACGCTTCGATGTGATTTCTGGCGATGCCAATGGTGTTGCCAACGCCGATGATACCGATCTTGACCATAGAAAATTTCCTCCGATTTTATGTTGAGCGGTGTTTCTTATGCGGTTTCCGGTGCCATGCATTTTTCCAGCCATGCCTTGCCGTCCAGCAGACCGTTTTCCACGGCTTCGACGCTGCCCTCGTAAGCGGCGTCCTCGTGCTCGAGGCTGAGGGTGCCGTCGTAGCCCTCGGCGATCAGCTGCCCCAGCAGCTTCCGCCAATCCAGCTCTCCGCGGCCGGGGATGCGGTAGCTCCACCAGCTGAAATCGGTCAGGATGCCGGTGCGCGCCAGTTTGACCCGGTCGATGGCGGTGTCCTTGGCATGGACATGGAAGATCTTGTCCTTGAACTCGAGAAGCGGGGTATAGGGGTCGATCATCTCCCAGACCAGATGGCTGGGGTCATAGGCCAGACCGAGGTGGTCGCTGGGCAGCCGCTCGAAGATCTTCTTCCACATCACGGGGGAGATGGCGATGTTGCCCATCAGGGGGCAGTTCTCAAAGCAGAGACGGACGTTGTTCTTCTCGGCCAGCTCCACCAGCGGCCCAAAGAGATCCACCACCCGGTCAAGGCTTTGGGCGGGGATGCGGCGGATCAGATTTCCGCGGTCGCGCAGGGCGGGGTCGCGGTCATACAGACCTTCCACAACGGACTTGTCGATGCCGGTGGAGGTCACCACCTTGTCAATGCCCAGCGCACCGGCAAACACGATCCGCTCCCTGAGGGCGGCGAGGTGCTGGGCGGCTTCTTCGGGGTCGGTGCTCAGGTAGTTGCGGCAGTAGATCAGAGCCGAAATGCCGATCCTGCCCTCGCCGAGTACCTGCTCGTAGGCGGCGCGGTCCAGCGGAAGCATCGG
>ERZ869979.547-NODE-547-length-11494-cov-4.568100_pt1 | contig 11494 bp, 6 predicted proteins | sample MGYA00521269_ERZ869979 | MGnify/ENA primary metagenome ERZ869979 (study PRJEB32232, sample SAMN07284974) | human gut metagenome | biome: human-associated habitat; material: feces | host: Homo sapiens | place: Tanzania | collected 2014-04-05 ... | reverse complement strand
CCATGCAGTAATCGTAGAGGGTGCCGTCCGCGTGGGTAGAAAGATACTCGTAGATGACCTTAAATGCCTCCGGGCCGTAGTAATCGTCGGCGTTGATGACGGCAAAGGGGCCGTCGATGAGGTCTTTCGCCGCCAGCACTGCATGGCAGGTGCCCCACGGCTTGACCCGGCCTTCCGGGATGGCAACGCCCTCCGGCAGATCTTCCAGCTGCTGGAAGGCGTACTTCACCTTCATCCTCTTGGACACCCGGTCGCCGATGGCGGCGCGGAAGGTCTCTTCCAGCTCCTTTTTGATGACGAAGATCACCGTCTCGAAGCCTGCGCGGTGGGCGTCGTAAAGGGAATAGTCGATGATGACCTGTCCGTTCGGCCCCACCGGGTCGATCTGCTTCATGCCACCGTAGCGGCTGCCCATGCCGGCCGCCATGACCACCAGTACCGGTTTGTTCATTGTTGTAACCTCCTGCTTGCAGAACTTTTGCTCCATTATACTCCAAATCCGCCCCGGCAACAAGGCCGGGGCTCTGTTTTTTCCTTCCATCCGCTTTACTTTCGGCAGAAAAGGCGGTATTCTTTATACATTGTATGGTTACAGCATTTTTCAGGAGGGACCCATGGACATCCGCCAACTGCATTATTTTCTGGTTCTCTGCGAGGAGATGAACTACACCCGCGCAGCGCAGCGGCTGTTTTTGTCGCGGCAGGCACTGCGGCAGAGCATCACTGCGCTGGAGGCCGAGCTGTGCGGCCCGCTGTTTGTCAGTGCGCACCACAAACTCTCCCTGACTGACCGGGGGCTGAGCCTGCAGCGGCACGCCGCGCCGGTGGTCGAGCAGTTCCAGCAGATGCAGGCCGCGCTCCATGCCGAGATCCAGTCCGCCGAGCCCATCCGGATCGGCATCAGCGTCTCGCTGGTGCCCGACTATCTGCCCGGCCTTGAGACCCAGCTGGACAAATTCCGGCAGCAGTATCCCCACATCGAGATGCGGTTCCGCCTGCTGGACAACGACGCCGTGGCCGACGGCGTGGAGCAGGGCGAGCTGGACGCCGGACTCGTGATGGACTTGGGTTGTGCGGCCAGCGTCCTCGCCCGGACGACGCTTCGGGCAGACCCGGCCTGCCTGCTGGTGCCGCGCGGCCACCCCTTCTGGGAAAAAGAGAGCGTTCCCCTTGCCGAGCTGCGCGGCCAGCACATCCTGCTGCCCAGCCTGCGGCAGGATCTCTTTGCGCCCCTCTGGAACACCTGCGCCCAAGCCGGATTTGCCCCCGACGCCGAGGTCGGCCCCAGTTTCTATCAGGCCTATTACCTCGTGCAGGAGCAGCTTTGCACCTGCCTGACCCGGTATGAGCCGGGTGCCCGCCGGGAGCTGGATCGGGTGCGGGATGTGCTGCTCGAGGATCTGCCGCCGCTCTGCGTCTCGCTTGTCCAGCGGCGGGATCATAGCTCGGCCTACATCGACCTGCTGCGCAGCTACCTGATGGAGGTTCTGGGTGGCTCGGCCTCCCTGCCGCCCCGCCGCGGCCGGCCGGCCAAGCCCTTTTACAACCTGCCCGTCCTCTCCAGCAGTGCCGAAAAACCGGTGCCCGCCGTTTCCCACCCGGCTCCCGGGGCGCAGCTGCCCTTCGAGGGCGGCCACAATTTCCGGGAGCTGGGCGGCTATGCCGCCGACGAGGGCAAGACCGTCAAATGGGGACAGATCTTCCGGGGCATCCCCACCAGCCTGCTGCAGAGCGACGCCGACCGGAAGCTGCTGGACTCGCTGGGGCTGCGGCTCATCCTCGATCTGCGCAGCGAGGCCGAAGCCGCAAAGCAGCCCGACGATGTGCCGGACGGTGCGCGTCTGGTGCGCATCTGCGGCCTCTGCCACCCGGACGGAAGCGAAATCGCCTTCTCGCCTGAAGACAAGGAAAAGCTGCTGCAGGGGCGTCTGGACGAGGATCACAACATGGCCGACGCCATGTACCAGCAGATGCTCTTCGGCAACAAGGCATTCAAGGAGCTGTTCCGCGCACTGGAAGCCGGTGAAACGCCCATCCTGTTCCACTGCTCCGCCGGCAAGGACCGCACCGGCGTCGCCGCCATGCTGATCCTGCTGGCTCTCGGGGCAACGGACGAGGTCATCTCTGCCGATTTTGTGCAGAGCAACGTCTGCCGCCGCCCGGAGCTGGAAGCCGCGTGGAGCAAACACGCCGACGAGATCGCGGCCGACCCCACCATGAAAGACCATTACCTCGGCATCGTCGGCGTTTATCCGGAGTCGGTTCCCTTCGTGCTGGGCATCATCCGGCAGAAGTTTGGCAGTGCAGACGCCTATCTGGAAGCCGAATACGGCCTGACCCCCGCCCGCCTGATGCGCCTGCGCCGGATGTATCTGGAGTAGCCCTCTCCGTCTCGCTGAAATTCTGTAAAAAACTTCTGCGATTACTTGACATTCCGCCGAATCTCTCGTAATATAAGAAGTAGTATGGAATTCATGACGCTGTATGCTGAGCGTTCTGCGAACAAGTTTCAATGGGGCTTCATCTGCCCGTTTTTATAAGAAGACCTTGTAAATCTCAAAAAGCCGCACCAAAGACCTGCAGACCGGGCAACTGGCCGATCTGCCTGTATTTTGTTGTCTCTTTTCCGTTGAAAACTGCATCATAGAACCCTGTTCCCGCGCTTTTGCACTGCAGCGTCTCCAGAATTTAGTTGAATTTGAATTTTGACTGTAAGGAGAGTGAACACGATGACCCCGATCACTTTGATCGTGGCGTTGATCGTAGCTGCCGTTGGCATCGGCGCGGGTTATTTTATTGGTTACAACAACCGTAAAAAGACCGCCGAGGCACAGATCGGCAGCGCCGAAGCCGAGGCGACCCGCCTCGTGAACGAAGCGATCAAGACCGCGGACCAAAAACGCAAAGAAGCCGTTCTGGAAGCAAAGGACGAGGCTTTCCGCCTGAAAGCGGAGGTTGACGCCCAGAAAGCGGAGGCCGACAAGGAGATCAAGCAGCGTCGCGCTGAGATCACCCGTCAGGAGAACCGCATCGACCAGAAAGAGACCGCCCTCGACCGGAAGACCGAAGCCTTGGAGCGGAAAGAAGAAGAGCTGAAAAAGAAGAACGAAGAGGCCGACGCACATCTGGCCGAGATCGACGCCCTGCGCGCCAAGGAGATGGAGCGTCTGGAGACGCTGGCCGGCCTGAGTCAGGAAGACGCCCGCGAAGTGCTGCTGCACAAGGTGGACGAGGAGCTGACCCACGAGAAGGCCGTCCGCGTGGCCGCCTATGAGACCGACCTGAAGGAGAACTGCGACAACATCGCCCGCAACCTGATCGGTCAGGCCATCAGCCGCTGCGCCGCCGACCACTGCAGCGAGACCACCGTCAGCGTCGTGCCGCTGCCCAGCGACGAGATGAAGGGCCGCATCATCGGTCGTGAGGGCCGCAACATCCGCGCCCTCGAGACTGCGACCGGCGTGGATCTCATCATCGACGACACCCCGGAGGCCATCACCCTGTCCTCCTTCGACCAGACCCGCCGCGAGGTCGCCCGGATGACGCTGGAGCGTCTGATCGGCGACGGCCGTATCCACCCGGCCCGCATCGAGGAGACGGTGGAGAAGTGCCGCCACGACCTCGAGCTGCAGATGAAGCGCGAGGGCGAGCACGCTGTGATGGAGCTGGGCATCCACGGCCTGCACCCCGATCTCATCAAGCTGATCGGCCGCCTGAAGTACCGCACCAGCTTCGGCCAGAATGCCCTGACCCACAGCATGGAAGTGGCTTGGCTGGCCGGCCTGCTGGCCGGCGAGATGGGCGTGAATGTCACGCTGGCACGCCGTGCCGGTCTGCTGCATGACATCGGCAAGGCACTGGATCACGAGATCGAGGGCAGCCATGTCCAGATCGGCGTCGATATCTGCCGCAAGTACAAGGAGAACACCCAGATCATCCACGCCATCGAAGCCCACCACGGCGACGTGGAGCCCAAGACCCCGCTGGCCTTCATCATTCAGGCCTGCGACGCCATCAGTGCCGCCCGCCCGGGTGCCCGCCGTGAGAACGTTGAGAGCTATGTCAAGCGTCTGGAAAATCTGGAGGAGATCTCTTCCAGCTTCGAGGGCGTCGAGCAGGCGTTTGCGGTGCAGGCCGGCCGCGAAGTGCGCATCATGGTCAAGCCCGACGTCATCAGCGACGATCAGGTGATCCTGCTGGCACGCTCCATCGCCAAGAAGATCGAGGACACCCTCGATTATCCCGGCCAGATCAAGGTCAATGTCATCCGCGAGAGCCGTGCCATCGAGTACGCAAAGTAAGATCCGTCCTTCCGAGGCCGCTGTGGAAACCCACAGCGGCCTCTTTTTTTTGTATTTTGTGCTTGACAAGCTGCGGCAAAAAGAGTATACTGCACCTCACAATCCAACAAACATACAGTACATATAGGTTTTGTGGAAATTGGAGGAATTGGATCATGTCTGTCTCACTTCTGGATCTGGGGGCCTTGGCCCTGAGCGCAGTGTTCTTTGCGCTGCTGTACTACCTGCACAAGAAAAAGCACGTGGATTTCGGCGTCCGCACCATTCTGGCCGTTGGTCTCGGCCTGATCGTAGGTCTGGCCTTCAAGGGGCATCACACCTATGTTGCGGCGGTCGGCACCATCTACGCCCATGTCGTTTCGGCCGTGGTCGTGCCGCTGCTGATCTTCAGCATCATCTCCAGCATCACCAACCTCGGCAATTCGGTGCGGCTCAAGAACATCGGCCTCAAGACCGTATTCTTCCTCGTGCTGAACACCTTCTTTGCCAGCCTCATCACCCTGATCGCCGGCGTCGTCACCCAGATCGGCCGCGGCGTCCAGTATGAGCTGGCCACCGACTACACCGCCAAGGAAGTTCCCACCTTCGTGGATACGGTGATCGGCCTCTTCCCCAGCAATCTGGCTGCACAGTGGGTCAACGGCGAGGTGGTCCCCATTGTCGTCTTCTCCATTCTGGTCGCCGTCAGCTACAACAAGCTGGCTGCCAAAAAGCCCGAAGCGGCTGCCCCGTTCAAAGCCTTCATCGACGCCGGAGATCTGGTCATGGGGCGGGTCGTCAGCTATGTCATCTCCTTCACGCCCTATGCCGTTCTGTCTCTGATCGCCCGTGCGGTCAGCCGCTCTTCTCCGGCCGATCTGATCCCGCTGCTGAGCGTTCTGGTTCTGGCTTATGTCCTGTGCGGCATTCAGATCTTTGTGGTCGAGGGTGCGCTCATCCGGCTGGTGGGGCATCTCAGCCCGCTGCGCTTCTTTAAGGGCATCTGGCCTGCCGCCACCGTCGCCTTCACCTCGCAGAGCAGCGTCGGCACCATCCCCGTCACGGTCAACCAGCTCACCCAGAAACTGGGCGTCAACGAGGACATCGCTTCCTTTGGCGCAAGCCTCGGCGCAAACCTCGGAATGCCGGGATGCGCAGGCGTCTGGCCCACCCTGCTGGCCGTCTTTACCATCCATCTGCTGGGGATCGAATATACGCCTGTGCAGTACGCTTTCCTCGTCGTGCTGGCGGTCGTCGTTTCCATCGGCACCGTCGGTGTGCCCGGCACGGCCACCATCACGGCCACCGCGCTGTTTGCAGCCGCCGGTCTGCCGGTGGAAGCCATCATCCTGCTTTCGCCCATTTCCAGCATTGCAGATATGGCCCGCACCGCGACCAATGTGGTCGGTGCTGCCGCCGCCACGACCCTTGTTGCCGCGACCGAAGGCCAGCTGAACGAGGCCGCCTACAACGGCAGCGTGCCTGAAACCACCTGATCTGCACGCTTCTGCGTTTCAGACTCCCCTTTTTGCGCCCTCTGCACCCGGAAAGTGCAGAGGGCGTTTTTCTTTACAAAACAAAGCTCCTGCGCATCGCTGTATTCTCACCGTGGACAAGTCATACTCTTTTTGGACGCATTGTATTTTCATGGCGTACAGTACAGGGGCAAAACTATACAAAATTCAATGCAGATTTTCGGCAGGATGTTGGTCAAACCACAGAAATCCCTAAAAACTACTCGGATTTTCGGCCAAACCTCTTTCTTTTTCGATTTTCGCGGAGTATAATGCAGCCATCGCACAAGGGTGTGTGAGCTCCGGAGGGGGAGCGAAGTGACCTTGTGCATTTTTCAGAACCGCGCGCTTTATTAAGCTAAAGCGGTGAAAAGAGGGGAAAAGATATTATGAGATTCGATCGTCGTATTTCGCGCCGCAGCTTTCTGGCAGCTGCCGGCGTCACCACTGCTGCTCTGGCACTGACTGCCTGCGGCGGCTCGTCCAGCACGGCAGCTTCCTCGGGGGCTGCTTCCACCGGCGCAAGCTCCGCAGCAGCTGGCACTGCAGCGGGCGGCACGCTGAACATCATGCTGGAGACCGAGGTGCAGTCTCTGGATCCGCAGGTGGCCACCGACGGCACCTCCTTTGAGGTCATCGCCGATTACACCGACGGCCTGATGCAGATGGATGCCGACGGCTCTGCGATCCCGGCCATTGCCGAGACCTACGACATCAGCGAGGACGGCAAGACCTACACCTTCCACCTGCGCGACGCCAAGTGGTCCAACGGCGACGCCGTGACCGCTGCCGACTTCGTGTTCGGCTGGCAGCGTGCCGTCGATCCCGCAACGGCTTCCGAGTATTCGTATATGCTGTCCGACATCGGTCAGGTGGTCAACGCCGCCGAGATCATTGCCGGTGAGAAGCCCGTCACCGATCTGGGCGTCACCGCCGTGGACGACAAGACCCTCGAAGTCCAGCTGAACGTTCCCGTCAGCTACTTCCTGAGCCTGATGTACTTCCCGACCTTCTACCCGGTCAACGAGGCCTTCTACAACACCTGCGCTGACACCTTCGGCACCAGCCCCGCCACGGTGCTGTCCAACGGTGCCTTCATCCTGACCGATTACCAGCCCGCTGCCACCGCTTTCACGCTGGAGAAGAACCCCGATTATTACGATGCCGACAAGATCGCGCTGGATGGTCTGGCCTATCAGGTCATCAAGGACAGCCAGCAGGCTCTGATGAGCTATCAGACCGGCGCACTGGATATGACCCTGCTGAACGGCGAACAGGTCGATCAGGTCAAGGACGATCCCGAGTTCACCAGCGTGGGTGCCGGTTATCTGTGGTACATCAGCCCCAACATCGACGGCGTGCCCGAGCTGGCCAACGAGAACCTGCGCAAGGCCATCACCTTCGCACTGGATCGTGACGCCATCACCGACGACGTCCTGAAGGATGGCTCCGCCCCCTGCTACACCGCCGTTCCGCCGCAGTTTGCCACCGGTCCCGACGGCAGCGACTTCTCTGCCGACCAGACCAAGTTTGCCGACTCCTGCGCATACGATCCCGACAAGGCCAAGGAGTTCTATGAGGCCGCCAAGAGCGAGCTGGGCAAGGATTCCTTCACCTTTGCCATGGTCGTGGACGCCGACGATGCACCCCAGAAGGTCGCACAGGTCGTCAAGGAGCAGCTGGAGACCACGCTGGAGGGCTTTACCCTGAACCTGACCGTCGAGCCCAAGAAGCAGCGCGTGCAGGATATGCAGGACGGCAACTTTGAGATCGGCCTGACCCGCTGGGGTCCCGACTACGCCGACCCCATGACCTACCTCGGAATGTGGGTCACCGGCAACTCCAACAACTACGGTCTGTGGAGCGACGCCGACTACGACGCCATCATTGACGAATGCACCACCGGCGATCTCTGCACCGATCCCGAAGGCCGCTGGGCTGCCCTGTACGAGGCCGAGCAGATCGTCCTCGAGCAGGCTGTCATCTTCCCGCTGTACGGTCAGTGCAACGCCGAGATGATCTCCAGCAAGGTCACGGGCGTCGAGCATCACCCCTGCGCTCTGAACCGCGTGTACAAGAACACCGTCAAGAGCGAGTAAGCAACAACTGAACAGCTGAACCAAAGGCCGCACAGTGGCCCCTGCAAAAGCCACTGTGCGCCTTTTTGCCATCACAGCTGTCCGCGGCTGGCGAACGGTTGGCCGTGGAAAACGACAATTCCAAAACCCGGACAAAGGGGGATTACCCGACGTGAAAAAATACACACTCAAGCGCATCCTCACCTCGCTGTTCACCCTGCTGGCCATCCTGCTGGTGTTGTTCATCCTGATGCAGCTGATGCCCGGCTCGCCGTTCAACGACGAGAAGCTGACCGCCGATATGCGCGCCGCGCTGTACGCCAAATACGGCCTCGATCAGCCCATTTACATCCAGTTCTTCCGCTATGTCGGCAATATGCTGCGGGGCGATCTGGGGGTAAGCTACAACATCTCCAAGAATACGCCCATCTCCCAGCTGGTGGCCGCCCGCCTGCCCGTCTCCATCCAGATCGGCGGCATGGCCGTCACGCTGGGCGCACTGGTGGGTCTGGTGCTGGGCATCATCGCCGCCCTCAAGCGGGATACCATCTTTGATACCATCGCCACCATCATCTCGGTCATCGGCGTGTCGGTGCCGTCCTATGTCTTTGCGCTGGCGTTGAGCTACACCTTCGGCTTCAAGCTGCAGTGGTTCCCGATGCTGTTCTCCGCCAAGGACATCTTCGGCTCCAGCGTCCTGCCCAGCGTCTCGCTGTCCATGTTCACCATGGCGTCCATCGCCCGCTTCACCCGCAGTGAAATGATCGAAGTCCTCGACTCCGACTATATGCTGCTGGCCGAGAGCAAGGGCATCTCCGGCCCGGCGTTGATCTTCCGCCACGCGCTGCGCAATGCCCTGATCCCCATTATCACCGTGCTGGCCCCGCTCATCGTCGATCTGATGACCGGCTCGCTGGTGGTCGAAAAGATCTTTGCGATCCCGGGCGTCGGCAGCCTGCTGGTGACGGCCATCCAGTCCAACGACTACAACGTGGTCATCGGACTGAGCTTCATTTACAGTGCCATGTACATTGGTATCATGCTGGTGGTCGATCTGCTGTACGGCATCATCGACCCGAGAATTCGTCTGGCAAAGGGGGATGACTGACCATGGCAGAAAAAGCGATCCGTCTGGGCGGCGAAAGCACTGCTGCCGCCATTACCAAGGCCGTCAACGATGCGTTCCCGGAGCATACCTTTGACGCAGCCGATTTCACCCGCAAGCACAACGACGCCGAGATCGCCGTGGATACCAACTTTGCGGCGCAGAGCTTCTGGAAGGACGCCCGCATCCGCTTCTTCCGCAAGAAGAGTGCCGTGCTGGGTCTTGTCCTGATCGTCGTCATCGTCCTGCTGGCCGTCCTCGGCCCGGGCATGAACCGCTACACCTACTCCGGGCAGGATCTGAGCCAGAAAAACTTTGCGCCCCGCGTGCCCGGCATCGAGCAGTTCGGCATTCTGGACGGCAGCGAGAAGATGAGCACCACCACCGGCTCCAAGATCATCAACAACTACGTCGAGAAAGAAAAGACCGACGTCTACTACTGGTTCGGCAGCGACCTGTATGGCCGCGACATCTGGACCCGCACTTGGGAAGGTGCCCGGGTCTCCCTCATCATCGCCGTGGCCGCCGCCGTCATCGACATGGTGATCGGCATGAGCTACGGCCTGATCTCGGGCTATTTCGGCGGAAAAGTGGATATGCTGATGCAGCGGTTCCTTGAGATCGCCAACGGCATCCCCCGTCTGGTCATCGTGACGCTGCTGCTGTTGGTGCTGCAGCCCGGTATGCTGACCATCATCTTTGCCCTGATGCTCACCGAATGGGTCGGCATGAGCCGCATTGCCCGTGCCGAAATGCTGAAACTGAAGGATCAGGAATTCGTGCTGGCTTCCCGGACGCTGGGCGCAGGCAGCTTTTTCATCATCTTCAAGGAAGTGCTGCCCAACATCATCGGACCCATCATCACGCAGGTCATGTTCAGCATCCCCACCGCCATCTTCACCGAGGCGTTCCTCTCCTTCGTGGGTCTGGGCATCCCGGTGCCCCAGTGCTCGCTGGGCTCTTTGATCAGCGAGCTGTACAACAGCTTTACCACCCATCCGTACCAGATCATCCCGCCCATCGTGGTCATGAGCCTGCTGATGCTCAGCTTCAACCTCGTGGCCGACGGCCTGCGGGAAGCTCTGGACCCCAAGATGAAGAGTATGTAAAAGGAGGCAGCACACCATGCCTGAGAACAAAAAAGAACAGGTTCTGTCGGTGCGTGACCTCGACATTACCTTTAAGACCACCGCAGGCCCCGTCCACGCCATTCGCGGCGTGAACATCGACCTGTACAAAGGCGAGACGGTGGCTCTGGTGGGCGAGTCCGGTTCGGGCAAGTCGGTCACCATGAAAGCCGCCATGGGCATTCTGGCACAGAACGCCGTCGTCAACAGCGGTTCCATCCAGTTCAGCTACCATCACGCCGACGGCAGCCCCGAGACCGTGGATCTGCTGCAGAAAGACAAGAAGTGGATCCGCCGCCACATCAACGGCAAGCGGATCGCCATGGTCTTTCAGGATCCCATGACCAGCCTCGACCCCACCATGCAGATCGGCAAGCAGATCATGGAGGGAATGCTCTGGCACTTCAAGATGCCGAAGGCCGAAGCCTACAAGAAGGCCGTGGAGCTGCTGGAAGAGGTCGGCATCACCGACGCGGAAAAGCGGATGAAGAGCTACCCGCACCAGCTCTCCGGCGGAATGCGGCAGCGCGTGGTCATCGCCATTGCGCTGGCCTGCGACCCCGACCTGCTGATCTGCGACGAGCCCACCACCGCGCTGGACGTGACCATTCAGGCCAAGATCCTCGAGCTGATCCGCTCCATCCAGAAGGATCGCGGCATCTCGGTCATCTACATCACCCACGATCTGGGCGTGGTGGCCAAGGTCGCCGATTATGTGGACGTCATGTACGCCGGCAAGATCGTCGAGACCGGCACCATCGACGAGATCTTCTACGACCCGCGCCACCCCTACACATGGGGTCTGCTGTCGGCCATGCCCGATCTGGACACCGCCGACGACCGCCTGTACACCATCCCCGGCTCGCCGCCGAACCTGCTGCATGAGAAGCCGGGCGACGCCTTTGCGCCCCGCAACCAGTTCGCCCTCAAGATCGACGACGAGGTAGAGCCGCCCATGTTCAAGATCAGCGACACCCACTATGCAGCCACCTGGCTGCTGGATCCCCGTGCGCCCAAGGTCGAGATGCCGCCGGAGCTGCAGCAGCGGATCGCCCGGATGAAGGCCGAAGCAAAAAAGATCGAGGAGGCGGAGTAAAATGGCAGCACAATCGGCTACCCCTCTGCTGAAAGTCGAGGGTTTGAAACAGTATTTCCGCGTCAACAAGAATTTCACGGTCAAAGCCGTGGACGACGTGAGTTTTGAGATCTATCCCGGCGAGACCTATGGTCTGGTGGGCGAGTCCGGCTCGGGCAAATCCACCATCGGCCGGAGCATCATCCGGCTGTACGACCCCACCGCCGGCAAGATCACGTTTGACGGGCAGGACATCAGCGGCCGGCTGACCCACGCCCAGAACGCCACCCTGCGCACCCAGATGCAGATGATCTT
>ERZ869979.543-NODE-543-length-11532-cov-5.305543_pt1 | contig 11532 bp, 8 predicted proteins | sample MGYA00521269_ERZ869979 | MGnify/ENA primary metagenome ERZ869979 (study PRJEB32232, sample SAMN07284974) | human gut metagenome | biome: human-associated habitat; material: feces | host: Homo sapiens | place: Tanzania | collected 2014-04-05 ... | reverse complement strand
AGACAATCTGAAGCATTTTTTTTGTAATTTACTGAACCTTCGTATATGGGGAAGTTAAGGGAAGTTAGAGAAGTTAGAGGGAAGTTAAGGGACAAATGTCCTACGTTTTACGCAAGAAAACTATTGTCTCTTAACTTCCCGAACGACCGTAGGGAGTGATAACTTCTTTAACTTCTATCAATTCCTCTAGATGTAATATTCCGCAGAATCTACCAGTCCGGCACGAAGTGCGTACTTTGTTGCTTCGTGCACATTGTTCACCCCGAGCTTTCTGAAGATATTCTTCCGGTGGGTATTCACGGTATGGAAACTGGAGAAACGCTTCTCGGCGATTTCCTTGGTAGTCATACCCAGGGCGATATCCTTGAGAATCTCGGTTTCGGTCTTGGTGAGATTCACCTTTTCTTCTACTTCCTGCCGTGGAGTAAGGAGCACCTCCATCATTCGCTGGCAGACAAACCGCTTGCTGTCCACGCAGAAGCGTATCGCCTCCTTGATTTCCATCAGCTGACTCTCCTTCAGGAGCACGCTGAACATGCTGCTGCTGGCGATGAGCACACGCACGAAATCGGCACTCAGGTCTTCGCTGAACAGCAACCATCGGGTATAGGGAAAGCGCTGGTTGAGAATGAGCAGTTCGGCGGCATCATTGATATCGAAAAGCGTGTAATCGAGTATCACCACCGTATCCTCATTTTCCCGCAAGGCAAGCATCAGTTCCGTCTTGTCTTCTACGTACTTGGTTTCCAATCCTTCCATTTTCTCTATCACGTATATCAGTCCGGCACGCGTGATATCCTGCTTATCTGCCAATAGAATCTTCATAAGCAAATCTCCTTCTTTTACGTTGTTATATACTCTTTTATGACCAAACTTTTATGAAGGGAGAACATAGTCTTTTTGCTATGTTCTCCCTGTTTTATCTTTCCTAGAATGACATGAGGAATCCCATTCGGATGCCCCACTTATCTACATTGGCATGATTCAGGTAGTTGATACGGCGCACATAATCGATTCCGAAGAACTTGAAGATGTTGTGCACACCGGCTACCACCTCCCAATATGGCGTGTTGCCAAAGGTATAGGAGTTGTTAGGGAACTTGAAGATCACGTCGTCCGATGTATTCTTCACCGGATTGTTCTTGTCGGTGAGCTGTCCCCATACTCCCTTCACGGCTACATACTCGCGCCACTTCAGCTTCTTGATGAGCGGAATGCGGTTGAGAAGCTTGCCGTTCATATCCCAGGCTACCGACCAGAAGAGCTGGCGGTCGCTCAGGAACTCCCAGTCTTTCATCATACTGATGGTTGCCTCCTGCTCGAAGATGGAGAGGTTGACTGGTGGCTGTACGAGCATGGTGAATGGAACCTTATTCCACTGCATCTTGCCCACAATGTTGAAATCCACATATCCGAAGCTGCCCAGCCACTGGCGCTTATAGATGCCCAGCGTGGTGAGGTTGCTCTGATACTGACCGCCCATGAATCCGTCCAGACCCATGGAATGGCGGAGGGTGAGCTCAGGACTGTCGAGATTGATAGGCAATCGCTGCTGCTTGGTGTTGACATAGGTAACACCCGGGTTGTAGTCGATGCCCACAGATGCCTCGGTGGTACGGATCTTCTTCACTTCCTCGCCCGTGTTCACCTTGAAATAATGCAGGTTGCCCACGGTGCGGTTGCTCTGCCATCTCATTCCCGCATCGAAGCGGAGTCCCCAGTCGGTCTCATAGACGAAGCTGAACTTCTGTCGCTGGTAGAGATACATCTGGTCCTGCGTAGCGGCACGGATGGTCATGAAGAAGTTATCCTTGTTGTGCAGCAGGTTGTCATCGGATGGAGAGGTGATATCGTGACCAATCTCGAAGACGAACTTGCGCATCGGGAACTCGAACGGACTGTTCTTTTTCTTGTTGAGCGAATAGGTGAAGAGATGACCGTAGTACCAGTCGTGACTCTTCGTACCGTAGGCGCCATATCCATCCCAGAAGAAATGAGGGTTGAGTGCCGCCATGGTGCGGGCTGCCAGACGCAGGCGCACGCCATCCACATAGTTGTTGGAGAGGAAGGTGTTGATAGGTCCGAGGTCGAAGAGGCTCTTTCTGCCATCCTTTCCTCCGCTTCCTATCTCTACATAGTTCTCCATAAGCGCCTTGACGCCGAAGATGATATACTTGAATCCCTTGGAATTCTCCATGCGGTGGATGAAGCTGTCCATCGACGACTCGCTCTTGGTGAGATCCACCTGTCGGTACTTGTTCCAGTAGGCCTCATCACGGTTCATCGCATCCATATCATGCCTTACCTTCGCCTTGCCCTTGAAGAGCATTTTCGGCAAAGGGTCGAAGGCGTAATCGGTGATTCGGGTGTTTCGCACCACCAGCAGGTCCTGCAGCAGCTTGTTCATGTGCATCTCTGCTATCATATCATCCTTGGTGAGCACCCACTCGCCATTGTCGAGCTTGGTGTATTCCTGCTCTATCTTCATATCCTTCACCCAGTTCACGGCTGAGTTGTGAGGCATATAGAGATTACATTTCTTGACGTGCAGTGTACTGTCGGCAAGCACATAGAGCTCGCCTCGGAATCCGAAGTCCTGACTGTTGGCTGGGATAAACTGCAGATGATAGCAGAGGTCGCGGTTCACATACACCGTATCTTCTATATAATAATGATAGAAGCTGATGGCTGTTCTGCCCAGCGGAGATGGGAACGGATACTGGAGCAGTCGCACGTAGTCATCGTAGATATCCACATCGGTGAAGACATCCTTGATGGCTGTATTCAGGATTTCTCCGGTCTGGATCACCTGTCCGATACCATTGCTCTGCTGACCCTTGATGATATCCTTCTCGCTCTTCGGGTCCTTGCGGTAAACGTGCTGCGAAACGGTCTCATCGATGCTTACAGGCAGGGTGAGCTTGCCATTGTAAGGCGAAAGCTCTACCTGGTCGAGGAGATACTGTCGCTTGCTGAAGAACTTGCCCTCCATCTGTTCCTTGGTGATATCGTTGAGGGCGAGGGTGATCTTCTGATATTTATCATACTGATAATAATCATAGTTGCTGAGGTCGCTCTTCTTCTTGGCAGCGATGACACGGCGCATGAGTTCCACGGCAGGGTTATCCTTGCGCTTGTATCTTCCCTTCTTCGATTTCACCACGACTTCTCCCAGCTTGTGGGAATCGTCCTTGAGCTTGATTTCGAGGAAGCTGGTTTTCTCATCTACCTTGACCGTAGCGGTCTTGTAGCTCAGGGCGCTGACAGTAAGCATCAGTCCCGGCTTCTTTTCGATAGTAAACTTACCTTCTCCATCACTGGAAACGGCAATCTTGTGTCCCTTGTACTGCACGCTTGCATACGATACGGCAAAGCCGTCATCATCAATGACACGACCTGTTATCTTCTGCTGCGCCATCATCTGGAGTGTAGAAACCACCAGGAGGGTGAGCACCAAATACAATTTTCTTATACCTTTCATTACCTTATTATATATAGGGGCCTTGCGCCCGTTATTAAATCTTTCTCTGATTTCAGGCTGCAAAGTTATAACATTATTTGCAAATAGCTGCAAAAACCGATTATATATTTCAGTTTTTTATGAGATTTTCAGAAATCCCTCCATCTCGGAGAGTTTCCTGATGATGCCATCGGGGATAGATTCATCCACTTTCTTCTCTTCCCACTGCAATCCCTTGATCCATAGGGTGTGGCAACCCAGCTTGTGGGCTGGGATGATATCCTTGCCATAGGTATCGCCCACTACCAGCACCTGAGAGGCAGGAAGATCGAGGGCACAGACTCCGAGGGCGAAGATGGCTGGGTTCGGCTTGCGCACACCCACTACTGCCGATTCTATCACGTCCTGGAAATAGCCGTCGATTCCTGCATCCTTCAATACCTGATTGATGTTGCCGTAGAAATTGGAAACCAGCACCATCGGATAACCATTCTGCTTCAGATGCTCCAGCACCTGCCTGTTCTCATTCAGAAGGGCAAGGGTCTTGGCATTGATATAGCGAGCCATATCCACAGCAATCTGATGGATTTCTGAATCAGAAAGGGAGAGGAAAAGGCTCTCTGATGATGCAGAAGACTCTGATAATGCAGAAGACTCTGATAATGCAGAAGACTCTGATTCTTCAGAATCATTTCCGAGATTTCCAAGCTTCGCCTGTTTCTCGGCATCATCCTTTCCGGTCTCCAGCAACTTCTTTCCTGCCAGAAAATTCAATTCCAGGATCAGTTTTTCTCTGAGGATATCCTCGAAATGGAAATCGGGAGTAACGATGGGATTCACAGCCAGGGCTCTCTCGCCATACACGTAGGCATCGCGAAACGCCTGCTTGTGGATACTTACTACAGGTTCTACTTCCTCGTCATCAGCCACGCCGATGCCGAAGTGCTCGTAGCCCTGCCACAGCACTTCCGACCAGTGGTCGCCCCTGGTATCGAGCGTGCCACCATAATCAAAGATAATTCCTTTTATATCCAGTACTTTCATTATTTTCCTTTATTAATTGTTTGCTGCTGGCTCTTCTGATCAGCCTCGTATTCTTCCTGAATCTTCTTCAGGTCCTTGTTTCCCACCTTGATGAGCAGGATGCCGATGGCTATCCATACCAGCTCACGGATTCGGGTGATGAGACCGGTATATACGCCCAGAGCACCCGTAAGATGCAGGCCATCTACCGCCAAGGCAAGGCCACCCTCTCGGGCTCCCAACTGCATAGGAGAGAAGAAGATGAGATTGCTGAAAAGCGATGAGAAGGCAAGGATGAGAATGCTGTCGGCGATGCTGATATCCGCCGCAAAAGCCTTCAGGATGAGATAAATCTCCAGGCTCTGGAGCACTCTCGCCATCACCTCGAAGAAGAGGGAACTGTAGAAGGTGCTCTTGTGCTGACCATGCAGCAGGGCTATCTGAGAATCTATCTGCTCCAGGGTCTCCTGCTTCTCCTGCGCAAACCGCCTTGCCCAGTTCTTCACGAAAGGAATATGGGTGAGCAGACGGATGCCCTTCTGCGCCATTCCCGTCTTGTAGCCACGTGAGAAGAAGTAGATGCCGAGCAGACAGAAGGCTGCGATGAAGCCCAGCATGATGCCCATAGGAACCCCTATCGGATACAGGGCGATATAGAGGAATACCGACAGGAACCAGAACCAGAAATGGGAGAAGATGTGCATCATCACATAGAGAATGACCGATGATGTAGCCTTGCTCACACCCGTGAAAGGCTTCAGCTCCATGATGCGGTAAGGTTCGCCGCCCATCAATCCGCAGGGAGTGGTATAGTTCAGGGCAAATCCGCTCACGGTGAGCTTATATACTCGCCAGAACGAGAGTCCCTTCACCCTGCCCTCGTCGTTGATGATGAGCCACCAGGAAACGGTGTTCACCCAGTAAACCACGAGCCACAGACCGAGAATCAGCGGGAAATAGATGCCCGCCTGCTTCAGATAGCGCCAAATATCGGTATAGTCCATATCCATCGTGCAGAGCATGATGATGATGGCGATGATACCGAACGCCATGAATATATTTCTGAACTTGTTATTCATAAAAGAACTTGTTATTCACAAAAAATATTTGTTATTCACAAAAAATATTTGTTATTCCCCAAAAAAGACGTTTATGCCCCGTATTCTCCCTTCAGAAGCTTCTGGTTGAGCTTCAGGCAAAGGCGCTCATGGGTTCCTCGCATGTAGAAGAAGATCAGGCTGAACACGGTGATCTCGATAGCCGGATAAAGCCATGGAAGACCTACCAGGATAGAGGTGAACAGCGTGATGCTGCGCCAGTTGAAGGTGAGGATATTAGCATATTTCATCAGTGGAAGACTGCCCGCACGGAAGTCGGCACGCAACTGCTCAGGCAACTGCTGCGGATATCTTTCGCGCAGGTTTCTCTTGAATATCTGGAAGATAGGAGTATCGCGCTCCTGTCCCAAGGTATAGTTCTTGTAGAAGAACTGGAAGAGCTTCTGCACAGGCTCCTTCTTCCACTTCATCTGCTTCCACAGCTCTACCTGCTTGCTGGCATCATCCAGTTCGCTGCCCTCCTTGCCTTTCAGGAAGAAGAGGTGAATCTGACGGTAGTAATCGGCAAGACGGCTCTGAATGGCATGGCAACCGAAACCGGCAACGATGCAGAGTGCCCAGATTTTCCAGCCCCATTCCGGCATCAGGCGGAAAGAGATAGCGAAGTAGATGCTGACAAACCAGAAGTCGCCGGCAGCACCATCGAGGATTCTGCCCAAGGCACTCTTCTGGTTGGTGAGTCGTGCCAGCTGACCGTCGCAGCTATCATATACATTTGCCCAGATGAGCAAGAAGATGCCCAAGACATTGATTGCCAGGTCATCGAAATAGAAGCAGATGCCCGCTCCTACACCGAGGAAGATGGAAAGAATGGTCACTACGTTTGGGGTGACGTGAAGCATGCGGAAGAATCGTGCCCACTGGTAACCAATGGGACGATAGAAGTAAATATCAATGTGCTCCTCGGTATCCGCAGATTTCAGAGAAGCCTTAAATTCCTGATTCATCTTTTTTAAAATTATTGTTTATTTTAAAGCTTTTGCCCTTTCAGGTCGCCAGACTATTATCTATCTATAAACCCAGGGTGTTACCCTGGGCTAGGAGCTTCTGCCCTTTCAGGGCGTGCAAACCATTTTTGTGGCGATATAGAAGGCAGCCTCATCACGGCATGGCGCAAAGCTAGGCCAGTCGTTGAAGTCGATGATCCGGATGCTGCCATCCTCGCTGACCACGCAGTCGCCGCCATATACCGGCACATTCAGCATGTCGGCAGCCTTGTCAGCCTCAGCCTTCAGAGCCTCGGCATCGAAGGCGATGCCCTGGGCATCACCATTGATTACCTCGAGTCCGAACTTGGAACGGTGACCGCACTTTGATGGATAGAACCAATAGAAGAAATCGGTGCCCGATACGCCATAGAACTTGATGAGGTCGCCCTTCAGATGCTCATTCACCACCACCGAAGTGATGCCACGCAACCAGAATTCCTTCAGCAGCGCCTCAGCCTCCTGCTCGTTCTGCACATAGCAGGTATCCTCCTTCTGCTGCGCACAGCCGTCGCCACGCTTCAGCCAGCAAGGATAGTGGATATCCTTCACCATCTCCCCGTTTCTGCCGATGATGCGGCTCTCTGGGGTGGCGATGCCTCCGGCGATGAAACGCTCGGTCATGATGCGGCGGATGCAACGGTTCACACCCAGGCTGGAGTTCACCACCAGCACACCTTCTTCCTCAATTCTGCCCAGCACATCCAACGCCTGCTTGCTGCGTGCCATCGAGAAGAAGCCATCCACGCCCACTGCCACACGGCAGCGAGGCCATCCGTAGGCTCTCTCCAGTACGGCAGCCTTGCGGCAGAATTCCTTCTCGCACATCAGCATCACCTGCGCACCCAGTGCCTCCAGCTGCTGTTTTACGGCATTCATGATGGCAGCATCGTTATCCACACAGTTAGGCGAGAACTCGTTGCCGCGGCATACGCCCACCAGGGTCTTTCCCTCCAGCGGATGGATGAAAGCCTCAGCCTTCGCAATATCCTCCTTGTGATCTACATCCAGGATCTTGTTGATAGGATAAGCCTCCAGCTTCAATCCCTCTACCACCAGCTGGCGCTGGAAGTTGCGCATGCGGCTCATGCCCTGCTCCATGCAGTGGTCGAGCACATCGAGCGCCTTGTCGCCCAGGCAGTAGATGCCACCCGAAATCAGATGGTCATCGCCCTCCTGCTTATCATGGAAGCCCGTAATTCGGGGCTTCTTGTGCAATCCCTGCTTGTCGAGCAGACTGGCACCCTCGGCATCCGCCTGCTTCTCTACGCCAACCCACAGCGGTTTTTCATCGTCCACGTATGGGGTAACAGCCATGCAGCCGTCAATATCCTTTGCCTCCTGGAAGTGGCGGATATACTTCTTGAACTCCTCCTCACGGAAGATGGTATCCACGGTGGTGAGGCAGAAGCGCTCGCCACGGAGATAAGGCGAAAGGGCATGCAGACTGTGCATGGAACTAGGAGTGGTCTTCACCACCAGGCGCAGAGGCACCGGCAGCTTCATCTGCTCCAGATGTTCACGCACCGCCGTGCTCCATTCGTTGACAATCACTACGATTTCGGTAGCACCGCAATCTACGAAGATGCGTAGAAGGCGCTCTATCATCGGTTCGCCGCATACCGGCACCAGGGGTTTAGGCTGTTCCACGCCTTCCTGTGCCAATCGGCTTCCCTCGCCTGCGGCTATAACTGCAAATCTCATTCTATTCTTTATATTTTTATTTTCTTCAAATTCCTATAATCTTAATAACTTTCGCCTGTAGGAGTAAATTCCTGCAGATTTCATCTGTAGCAGCAAATTCCTACAGTTTTCTTCTGTAGCAGCGGCGGCGACGGTGCTGCATGCTTTCCAGATACTGCCACTGGCTCTGCACTCCCTTGTTGCTCTCCATCTGCGGCATCGCCTCCGCCCATTTGAAACCATAGCGGCGATACTGCTCGATGAGGTCGGCGAAGATGAGGGCATTGGCACCCTTGCTGCGGTATTCCGGCAACACGCCGATGAGCACCAGGTCCACGGTATCGGTGGCATGGCACTTCATCACCCGCAGGAGTCGAAGCCATCCCCAAGGGAAGAGCTTGCCGTTGCGGTTCTTCTGCAGCGCCTCGGTCATGGATGGGAAGGATACGCCGAAACCGATCAGGCGGTTGTTGTCGTTGCCATCTACCACACCGGTGATGAGGTTCATATCCGCCATCTTGATATACGAATCCACATACCCGTCGATCTGTCGGTCGGTGAGCTGCTGGAAATCGTAGAGATCCTTGTAGGTCTCGTTGACAATGTGGAAAATCTCCTTGCCCATACCGCCCTGAACCAGTTCGTGCTTGGTAAACTTACGCACGTGCAGATTGTAGCGGCTCTCGATGAGCTGGGCAGTCTTGGCAAATTTCGGAGGGGTTACCTCAGGCACCTTGATGCGGTACTCCAGCCAGTCGTTGTCCTTCTGGAAGACGTCCAGTGCATCCATGTGCTTGGGATAATAAGGGTAATTGTAGTTGACGTACATGGTGGACTTCTCGTGGAATCCTTCGATGAGCATTCCTTCGCGGTCCATATCGGTAAAGCCAAGTGGTCCTACCAATTCTTCCATGCCATGCTCTCTGCCCCACCGGGCTGCGGCATCCAGCAACTTACTGGAAACTTCCAGGTTATCGATGAAGTCGAACCATCCGAAGCGCACCTGCTTCTTGTTCCACTGGTCGTTGGCACAATGGTTGATGATGGCAGCAATGCGGCCTACCACCTTCGGGATGCTGTAGTCGATGGCCAGGAAATATTGCGCTTCGCAGAAGTCGAAGGCAGGATTCTTGCCTTTGCTCAATGTATTCCACTCGTCAAAACGCAAGTAAGGAACGGCATATTTGCTACCTTCATAAAGGTCGTAATAGAACTGTATGAAAGTTCTCAATCCTTTCTTGGTAGTAACGGGTATGATTCTAATATCACTCATTGATCTGATTTTTTCTAAAACTTTTTGCTCTGATTTTTCTTTTTATAATAATGTATGATCAGAAAAACGGTGCAAAAGTACGAGTTTTTTCCGAGATGGCAAACGAAATCATTGTTTTTTTTCCTGCCAAGCGTTAAAAACCCCGAATATTTCCCCCTTTCGGAAATAAAGCAGTAACTTTGCAGGCTGGAAAGATTCAAGTTTAGTAAGTTCAGAAGTCAAAGAAGCTAAGTTTGCAAACAAGAAGAAAGAGTATGAAGAAATCAAGAGATAATTATACATTCCTGACCCATGCACCGGTGCATCGGGTAATTTTTACAATGGCGATTCCTACCATTATCAGCATGTTATCGACGAGTATGTACAACCTCGCCGACACCTACTTCGTGGGCAGCATCAATACCCAGAGCGTGGCGGCGGTAGGCGTTTCCTTCGCCATGATGGCAGTAATCCAGGCTGTCGGTTTCTTCTATGGTCATGGTTCCGGAAACTATATCTCCAGAAAGCTGGGAGCCAAGGAGGTGGAGAAGGCGAAGAAGATGGCATCCACGGGCTTCGTACTGAGTTTCCTGACAGGACTTCTCATCGCCATTCTGGGACAAATTTTCCTTACACCGCTATGCGTTCTTCTGGGTTCCACCCCCACCATCCAACCCTACACCGAGCGCTATCTCGGCATCATCCTGCTGGGTGCTCCCTTCATGACTACATCACTGACACTCAATAACCAGATGCGTTTCCAGGGCAACACGATGTATGCGATGAAGGGAATCATGTCTGGTGTGATTCTCAACCTCATCCTCGCCCCACTGCTCATCCTTTATTTTGCCATGGGCATCACGGGTGCAGCCATCGCCACCCTCATCAGCCAGTGCTTCGGCTGCGCCATGCTCTTCTGGATGACGCACAAGGGAGAGAACATCCGAATCCACCTGCGCGACTTCACGCCATCCAGGGCTTACTTCAAGGAGATTATCTTTGGCGGCACGCCTTCCTTATCAAGACAGGGCTTGGGGAGCATCGCCACGCTGGTGCTGAATGTGGCTGCCGGAGCCTATGGAGATGCAGCCATTGCGGGTATGAGCATCGTGACGAGAATCTCATTCTTCACCTATGCCGTGGTGATTGGTCTGGGTCAGGGCTTCCAGCCGCTCTGCGGTTTCTGTTATGGAGCCAAGTTGTACGACCGCGTGAAGGAGGCATTCTTTTTCTGCATCAAATGCGGCACGGTATTTCTGGCGGTCTGTGCCGTTATCGGCTTCCTCTTTTCCGAGCCTATCATCGAACTCTTCCGTGATGACCCTCATGTGGTAGCCGTGGGTTCCGTTGCCCTGAAGTGGCAGGTAATCAGCTTTCCTCTGGTTGCCACCATCGTACTGACGAATATGCTGATGCAGACCATCCGCAAGCCCGTACGTGCGAATATCGTGGCAGCAGCACGTAGCGGCTTGTTCTTCATTCCGCTCATTTTCATCCTCCCTCATTTCTTCGGATTACTGGGCGTAGAAATGTGTCAGGCGTGGGCAGACATCTGCTCCTTCCTCGTGGCGGTACCGATAGCCTGGAGTGCATTAAGGGATATGAACAGGTAGATTCACTATTTAATGTGTGGAAGCAGGACTTTTATTCCATTTATTGTCACTCTTCAGACTGGCGGCTTATCATCAGAATGACGGTGCAAAGATACGGCTTTTTTCCGAGACCACCAAGTTTCAGACGGCGATAAGGGCCGTTTTTCAGCACTTTCAATTTGAAACTTAGTTAATAATCCCAACTCATAGTTTTGAGATAGAAGAAACATAGAGTTATTGATAGCAAAACATAGTTTTTTCTGCTAAGAAGCTACAAACAAAAGACTTAGCATCGTTTTCACTTCTATTCACGCATCTTCAAAAAGTGACTCAATTACTCAGTTACTCAATTACTCAGTTTATTTCTGACCGTATGTTTCTTCCTATATAGATAGTATATTATATATTTATATATATA
>ERZ869979.542-NODE-542-length-11536-cov-7.294965_pt1 | contig 11536 bp, 8 predicted proteins | sample MGYA00521269_ERZ869979 | MGnify/ENA primary metagenome ERZ869979 (study PRJEB32232, sample SAMN07284974) | human gut metagenome | biome: human-associated habitat; material: feces | host: Homo sapiens | place: Tanzania | collected 2014-04-05 ... | reverse complement strand
CAGACCTGCCATCAGTATCCGCAATACAGGAAGCTGGACCTTCGGTTCTCCTTCTGTTCTGATGATGTTTCACCGCAAATCCGGAACCCTGAATGCGGAACTGGCAGCTATGAATGAATGTATGCCCCATTATTACAGAATCACCCAGGGACATGGACAGGGTGCGGAATTGCTTATGAATGCAGAGGCAGCATTTATGCAGGGGAATTTTTCAGATGCCCAGATCCTGCTGGAGCAGACTTATTCCACCATTGCCTCAAATGGACAGCACAATATTTCGCTCTGCTGTGATTTCCTTGCTGCAAGACTTTCCCTTTTTCAGGATGGTGTCACCTTTGTGAAGAACCCTGAAGTAAAGCGTAAAGAGCTTCTGTCTCTCCACAATATGATGTGGCTGAATATTTTTGACAGTACTTATGCTTACTACTATGCATTGATTAGAATGCCGGAAAAAATTCCTGCATTATTCAAAGACCATATGTTATCCACTGTCAGCTTTCTTTCTCCCTGCAGACCTATGATGGAAATGATCGAGAATCAGGTCTTTCTTTCACAGAAAATGTACGCAAAAGTTATAGGCAGAAGCGAAACACTTCTGCCTGTCTGTGAGAAAATGCACTATGAACTTGTGTCTCTCCACATTCAGATCCAGACCGCTTCTGCTTACGCAATGCTGGGCAAACATCATGATGCGCGACAGCTCCTGCAAAAGGCCTTAGGAAAGGCCATGCCGGATGGCTTTCTGATTCCGTTTGTAGAAAATTATAACTATATCAAGGATGTGTTGAACAGTATTAATTCCATAACACCAGAACCTTTCACAGATCGGATCCTTTCCCTTGGTTCTGTTTATGAACAACACTGTCTCCGCCTGTCCAGCCATAATTCCAGGCCTGAGATCTTGAATGTGCTAAACAGCAGAGAAGCAGAAATCGCAGCTTTGATTACCGACCGTCTGAGCAACCGCGAAATCGCAGAAAGGTTATTTCTTTCTGAAGGCACTGTGAAACAATATATCAACCAGATTTATTCCAAGTTGATGATCAACGGTGATACACGCACCAAAAGGAAACAACTGGCAGAGCTGATTTCTTCCATAAACAGTGGATCTGAAGTATAACAGGAACACTCACAGATTATTTTTTCTTTTTATTTTCTTCTATTCAGCCTTCCCCTCCGGGAAAATAATTTTAAACACAAAGAAAAAAATCACCATGGAAACTCCACCTGTAATAATTGTTACAAGCATGTTATAGACTGCCGGCGCCACATATGCAGATGCAACTGGCATCCACAGATTATTAAATCCATTACAGATCAGTGAAATTACCACCCATGCAACAAAATACCAGATTGCCTGATACACAGGATTTCCATGGCTTTTAAAAGTAATATTTCTCTGAAGAGGGAAATTGATACACTGTGCAAGAAATGATCCCAGCTCATAACTGATAAAATAACCAAGTCCACCACCGATCAGTATATTCCCCGTTGCATCACGCAATACATTATACCCCAGCAGACTCCATGTAAATTTTACTCCAAACAGATTCATGGAAACCTTTGGCCACATAAATTCTGTACCAGCCAGACCAATTCCCAAAATCCCTGGTAAAAATGTAAATACAAGATACTGGAATACTGTCACACCCATACTGAATATAACAAAATAGAATATCTGATAAAGCCATTTTGCAAAAGCAGAATGTTTCTCTTCAAAACATTTCCATATATTTTTTATATGATTCATCTGCACTTCCCTCCGGCTCCTTTTAATAATTTTTCATATTTCTTATTATTTCTTCTGTTTCTGAAATATCCGCCAACTACTTTTTTTACTCCAAGCATAAAGTGGCCATTCACAGCATCGACTATTCCATATACCATTTCCATACTGACTGCCCCGCCGGTCATCTTGGCAATCCCCCGAAACGGCATATTGTAAATAAAAAGAATATTCAAATCTGGCTTTCCCTGTGCCTCACTCTTCTTTTTCATTTTTGTGAGACATCTATATATCAGCCTTGCAAGTCGGCTTTTTGCATAATACATCTGACAGATTGCATCATTGATTTCCAGATTTCCACTCCATCTTCCGTTCGGTATCTCATGACCAAGAAGTTCACGAAATTCCTCATCTGATATTTTCTGCACGATTCCTGTATAATAGTAAGGCATTTTTGCCGGATTATACGGATACCCTTTACTGTTTCCTGTTCTCTCAGTCATACCTGTTAAACGAATATCTGCAACGCTGGCTCCTACCATAATCTGATAAGTTCCTGTTTCTATTTCCCACTGTCCTGTTTTTATATTCCAATAACGGAATGTCTTATCATCAAAGGGAATTCTGATCTGTCTGCGTTCTCCAGCCTTCAGATAAACTTTTGCAAAACCTTTCAGTTCTTTTTCCGGTCGGAACACGATTGCATTAGGAAGTCCTACATACATCTGAACAACCTCTGCTCCATCTCTGTCACCTGTATTGGTAACCGAAACTTTGATTCCATCCTCTTCTATGATAAGATCAGAATATGTAAATTCCGTATAGGAAAGCCCAAAGCCAAATGGATATTGCACCCGGACTTTTGAAGTATCATAATAGCGATATCCCACATAAACACTCTCGCGGTATTCCGATGTTTTCTCATTACTTGGATAATATCGGAATGCCGGTGTCTGTTCATAAGATATGGGATATGTTTCTGCCAGTCTTCCTGATGGATTCACTTTTCCGGTCAGAATATCCAATGTTGCAGAAGCGCCTGCCTGTCCATTCAGATAGCCATGCAAAATCGCTTTGCAGCAGGTGTGCCATGGCATTTCTATCGCAGATCCTGCACTCAGTATTCCAATAATATTTTCATTCACTTTACTGATATCCTGCAGAAGATCGATCTGATTCTGTGGAATACGCATGTGTGTTCTGTCCAGTCCTTCTGATTCGCTGATCTCATCAAGACCAAAGCAGAAAATCACAATATCCGCGTTCATAGACAAATTTAATGCAAACTTTCTATCATTCTCATCTACATCTCCATTTCTCTGATAGCCTCTTGTCATTCCCAAAATATTCAAATCATATTGTTGCAAAATCGATGACATATCTTCTACTTTTGTTGGATTGACCATAGAAGATCCTGCCCCCTGATATCTGGGTGAAAAAGCAAAATCTCCAATAACAGCGATGGATTTTTTAGTATCCAGCGGAAGAATCTGTTTTTCATTTTTCAGAAGAATCATGCTTTCTGCTGCTGCTTTCCTTGCCAATTGATGATGTGCATTTTTGTCAAAGTTTTTATCTGAAAGCTTCTTCCCTGATGTCAGTTCCATCACTGCATCCACCAGTTCTCCAACTCTTTCATCCAAATCCGCTTCCTTCAGCTTTCCGTTTCGGACAGCAGCAATCACTTCTCTTGCAGAATCGTACCCACAGGACGGCATCTCCAGATTTGAGCCGGCAGCAACACCTTTCACATGGTCATTGCTTCCGCCCCAGTCTGTTACTACAATTCCATCAAATCCCCAGTCTTTGCGCAGGATATCTGTCAAAAGATGTTTGTCCTCATTAGCATAAATCCCATTAATCTGGTTGTAACTGCTCATGATTGCTTTTGCATGACCTTCTTTAACAGCTATCTCAAAACCGGTCAGATAGATTTCTCTTAATGTCCGTTCGTCAACAACTGCGTCCATTGCCATTCTCCGAAGTTCCTGACTATTCACTGCCAGATGCTTCGGGCAGGCATAAACGCCCTTACTCTGTATTCCACGAATATATGATGCCGCCATCTTCCCTGAAAGATATGGATCTTCTGAAAAATATTCAAAATTTCTTCCACATAATGGGCTTCTTTTAATATTCAATCCCGGCCCTAGCAGGATATTTACATCCATACTTGCGGCTTCCTCTCCAAGAGCCTGTCCAATCTCTTCCCCCAGATCCTGATTCCAGCTGTTCGCAATCGTTGCTGCTGTGGGAAAACAAGTTGCTTTCAAGGATGCATTCAGTCCCAGATGGTCTCCTGCTCCTGCCTGCTTTCTGATTCCATGCGGTCCATCTGAAAGAAAGATGGACGGGATGGAAAGCCTGTCAATTTCTCTGGTCTGCCAGACAGTTTTTCCACTGAGAATCGCTGCCTTTTCTTCTATTGTCATCTTTTCAACCAATTTTTGCTGTTTCATAACTGTTTTCCATCCCACTTTCATCCTTATTCAGCATTCTTTCTTTTCTTATATCCTCTGATTACCAGTACTTCCATTCCTGCCATGAAAAGTGCTATTACAATGTCGATACCAATTCCTGCTTTTTTCCAGTTTTCCATACCTGTTTCTTCGTGTTCTCCGTCATAAGCCCAACTGCTTACAACTGTATACATGACATTTTTGCAGGCATTTCTCATCTGAAGTACAGATGTCGGATGCTCCGGATTGGCTACATTGTTCTCTTCTCCGTTGAACGTGGACAACATTGCATCTACTCCATTTGCCAAAGCTGCATCTGCATTCATAAATCCATGACCATTGTTTCGGAAGAAGTCTGTAAGCGCCATTCCCCTGAATCCCCATTCATCTCTGAGAACTGTATTCATAAGGTTACTGCTTTCTCCAGTCCATTTATCTCCAAGGAAGCTCCAGGAAACCATAACCGCATTTGCGCCACCCTGTTTTACAGAAATTTCAAATGGTTTCAGATAGATTTCCCGGATTGCCTGCTCATTTGACCAGACACTTACCATCTTTGCATTTCCCTCATACAGAGCAAAATGTTTGATATAAGAATAAACTCCATATTTTCTTGCACCTTCTACTGCTTTTGCTCCCATATTTCCTGCAAGAACTCCGTCTTCTGAGAAGTATTCATAGTTTCTTGCTCCAAATGCGGTTCTATGAGTATTCATACCTGGTGCATACCAACCCTCTGCACCCATTTCCTGACTGATCTTGCCCATGCATTCACCCCAGGCCTGTGCAAGTTCCTTATTCCATGTGGAAGCAACCACAACTTCAATTGGAAATCCAATAGAACCAACTCCTGTAAAGTTGTTATTAATTGCTGCCGGTCCATCGAAATCAAGTGTAGCCACTTTTCCCACAGAATCCATGGCTGCTGTCTGATAACCAGCCATTGCAATCATATTTGCCATTTCGTCAACAGTAAGCTGATCCAGAAGTTTTTCCCAACGAGGATCGTCATAATCAGCATCACGCATATCAGCTAATGTAAGTCCATTATCTGCTCCCGTTGTCGGCATTACATCTTCATCATTGAGGTATGTAGTCTTATCAAAGTTGCTGTTCAGATGATATTCAGAAACATATGGCTCACCCAGCTCTGCAGATGCCGGTGCTGCTGTAGCCTCTTCATAATTTGCAAAATGATCTGCACGTGACAGATATGTCACATCGCCTTTTGCATCTTCAAATACATTTGTTGCTGCAGTATCATCTGATGCTCTTTTATTTTCTCCCTCATATACTACATCAGCATCTGTGGTATAAGTTTTCTGATCCAGCACAGTGTGTGAATCGCTGTTGATAGAGATCACATAATCGCCTTTTTCAAGAACATACGCTTTTGCATTATTCTCATCATAAGAGGCCATATCTTCTATACTGAATGTAACTGTAACGGTCTGAGATTCTCCCGGCTGAAGCAGATCTGTTTTTGCAAACTCAATCAGATTTGCAGAAGATTTCTCAATTCCGCCATTTGTATATGGTGGGTTATAATACACTTCTACTACATCTTTTCCGGCAACATCTCCGGTGTTGGTTACTTCTACATCTACAGAAATCTGTCCGTCCTTTTCCTCTAGTTCGCCCATTTTCTGTTCAAATTCTGTGTAACTCAGACCATATCCAAATGGATACTGTACAGTCTTGTCGTAATCAATCGCACCTTCCTGTGCAGCTGTTTCATAGTACTTGTATCCTACATAAATGCCTTCCACATAATTGGTAAATGCCGGAGCATACACCTGCGCAGTTCCTGCGTTCATTCCTTCAACGGCCATATCTGCCAGATTTGTATACTCCGTTTTTTCTGCATTATTCCACCACGGAGCAGTCGTCATATCATAAATAAATGTATCCGGTGTTTTTCCGGAAGGATTGACTTCACCTGAAAATACTTTACCAAGTGCATTAAATCCCACATTTCCTGTTCCAGGGCACCATACAACAGATTTAATCTGAGGATATTCATCTACGAAACCAAGTTCAAACTGATTTGCTCCATTATAAATTACTATAACATCATCAAAGTTGGAGCAGACCATATCCACCATGTCTTTTTCCGTCTGAGATAGCTGTAAATAATGTTCTCCCTCTGAGAAATCGTCATACTTATCTGAATTATTATCATATGCCGCTTTACTTACATCCATAGGAATATCATTATGACCCTCACCTGCTTTTCTGGAAAGAACCACAACAGCCACATCAGAATACTCTTTCGCACCTTCAATAAGCCCATCACTGTAAGTATCTACAGGTGGCTCCGGTAATGTCCAGCTCTGTTTCTGGATAGACATTTCCGGATTATCTGCACCATAATTGTTATAAAAATCAACCAGTTCCTGGTTAATAGAAAATCCGGCATTTTCAAGTCCCTGATTCAGACTGACAATATCATACAGATCATTAATTCCACCGGAACCTGCTCCTCCGTAAGCCGGATTAATAGATTCCCAGCCAAAAATATTCAGTTTTTTTGTTTCATTTAAAGGAAGCAGGCTTTCATTTTTCAGAAGAACAATTCCGTCTTCCATTATCTCTTCTGCTACCCCTGCAGCTTCTTCATTTGTTTCATCACTTAAAGTTCCATTTCCCGTTGCCAGTCCGATCAACGTAGCCATTGGTCCAAAACAGATCATATTCACGCAGACAGCAACTGCAAGAACCATCGCAATCGCAGCTTCCCCTCTTATCAGAAATCTTTTGTCCTTGGACATTCTGCGGCATGCGATCATAATTACGATTCCAATTACAAGTACAGCAACAATACCGATAATATACGGTTTGCATAATTGTAATACCGCCAGAACATCTTCCATTTCAACACTGATCATTCTCTTTTTTCCTCCTTTGACTCTCTCGTCTTTTTCAGGTATCATTTCCTGTTGGCATTACTATAGCATGGTTATTATTTCGTGCCGTTTTTGGCACAAGATGTAACAAATATGGCACAAAATACTAAAAAAGGTCCACCGGACCTTTTTGTCGTATGCTTGGCAACAAAAATACCCAGAGCATTACAATACTCTGGGTAAAAGAATCTTTAATTCAAACCAGTTTTGCTGTACTCCAAACGCTACAGAGCCATCATATTTTTCTACAGCTGTACGAATACTCTTCAATCCAAAACCATGGTTTTTACTATCCTTTTTTGTTGTTGTAATCAGATCCTCTTCATTTTTGGAAATTTCTGCTTCACAATAATTCTCTATCTTGATAAACACAAATCCTTTTTGAGCGGATACTGTCAGATGAATCAGTCTTTTTTCCGGATCCGGAATCAAAATCACATGTTCAATCGCATTATCCAAAGCATTTCCAAATATAGAACATATGTCTGTTACATGCATATGATCCAATAATTTGCCATCTGCCACACAGGTAATCTGTATATGATTTTTTCGACAATGGAAAATCTTAGCTGCCAGAATCGTATCCAGTACCTGATTCCCTGTTCTGCTTATATTTTCAAAAGCAGCGATTTCTTTTTCCATGGAATCAATCCATTTTTTTCGTTTCTCTTCATCTGATTCCGCACGAAGTCCCGTTATCTGATGCTTCAGATCATGGTATTTCATTTGTATGAGATCCAGGCTGTCCTGATAATTTCGATATTGCTCATACTGGCTTTTCAGCATCACGTTCATCACTGAAAGTTCTTTCTCAGCAACATACTCACTGATCCTGCTCTGATAAGCATGCAGGATTGCAATTCCTCCAAAATCGATCAGTGTTCTGATAGAAAAAATATCTGCACGTTCTCTGCTCGCAAATGGTGCATTTTCATTTAAAAAGCTCAGATTACTAAAAGCAAAGATTGCAACAGCCATGGTTGCCGCCGCTGCTACTTCCTTTACTGTCATCTGTTCAAGATAATTCTGCTTCAGAAGATCTTTTTCTAAATAAATATCAATAGTAAAGCAGCCTCCAAAAATAACCATCGTGATCAGAATTTCAACCCAGATACTCTGATTTCCCCATGTCTGTACAACAGATACCATCTGCCACTGCAGCGAAGCTACAAACTCAGCAAGAACAAATGCACGGGCACAACAATAAGCCGCTCCCAGAGGCTTCATATTTCCTCCGACCATAAGAAATCCATACATCATACCTGCTGCGATCATCATACAGGGAATCCACAAAATTTCAGTTACGCTGCCTGTCAAAGTCAGAAAGATACTCTGCATTGCCAGCATGAAAAGACTGCCTGTAAGAAAATGTACAGATTTCATGTTTTCTTTTTTTAAGATATAAAGATAAACCAGACATGATCCCCACTCTGCTATTGCTGTATAAATTCTTGGAATATCCTGATATAACATAATATCCTCCATTTCACATGAAATCATTCCAGATTGATGTTTTGCAGAAGCAGAGTCATGAATTCTTTTTTTCTGGTTCTGCTGACAGGTATATGCACATTATGGATCACACAATCAGAACCAACAAATCCCTCTACATGATTCATATTTACCAGATATCCCTTTGCACATCGAAAAAAATTATGTACCGCAAGTTTTTCTTCGAGTTCTTTCATCGTAATTCTTGAACAGTAATCTCCTCTCGAAGTATAATAAATTGCGTTATGTCTCTGTCCCTCAATAAAATAGATATCTGCTATATCTATCTTTACAACTCCTTCCCCAATCGGAATCGTAAGAAATTCTTTAACCTCAGAACGCATACGCCCAACCGCTTTATCCAGTTTCTGCGAAAAAGAAAAATACTCAACTGGTTTTACTACATAATCCATTGCATCAACTTCATATCCCCGTACTGCATATTGGATCATATTTGTGATAAACATGATAATTACTTTCTGATCCATCTGACGGATTTTTTCTGCTGCTGTCATACCGTCCATAAACTGCATTTGGATATCCATCAGAATAATATCAAAACCGCCACTGTAATTCTCAGTAATATCTTCTCCATCACCAAATACCGTAACCTTTATTGATCTTCCCCTTTCCGTTTGATATTTCCGGATATACTCTGTTAATTGTTTTACATAAATTTCTTCATCTTCCACAATTGCAATCTGTATCATCCCATACCCTCCACAAGAATTGCATTCTTTGTAACTGTTCAAGCCTACACAATATAGTTCTGGATTTTTATTGTTATTTTATAAATAACTTTTATTTCAGTATATCACTGCTTCTTTCTTGCGTCAAGTGGATGTAATATTATAAATTACAGTTATATAGTCTGGTTTTCTTTTATCGTATATCCGCAGCTATCGCATACACTGTCACCAACTGTTTTCCCATCCCTCACGAATACTTCTATATTTGCACCACATTTCGGACATTTAACCTCTTCAATTGAAGTCATGTTTCTGGCATCCATACATCCTGAAAAAAATCCCATCTTTTCACCTTTTTCCTGTATATATTCTATTATTTTTTAACCTAATTTCTCTTTTATTTTTTTTATCTCATTTACTGCTGTCTGGCTGAAATCATAAGGAGAAACTCCCTCTCTGTCTGCATTCATAATTTCCGGATTATAATGAACAAATCCCAAAAGATCACTTTCCGCTATTCTGTCCCTGACAAACATTTCATCCTTTTCATCTCTGATTTTATTTGCAACAACTCTTACTTTCTTTACCCCTAGTTCTTCTGCCAGACGCTTTACATTTCTATAAGTCTGAACACTTCTGGCTCCCGGCTCTATCACAACGATAAACTGATCCATGCCTTCTGTTGTCCCTCTTCCAAGATGTTCCAGACCTGCTTCCATATCCAGCAGTACAACATCCTCTCTGTGCAGAATAAGATTATTGATGATTCGTTTAAGCATTACATTTTCCGGGCAGACACAGCCGCTTCCGGCTGTTTCTACCGTTCCAAGAATCAATAATCTGACACCATTACATAATTTTGAATACCTCTCCGGAATATCGTCAACTTTTGGATTGATTTTGTAAAATGTATTGCTTTTATCCGCTCCGGTTCGTTCTTCCACTAGCTTTCTCATTTTACTGATTGGTATAATCTCTGCCAGTTCTTCCTCTGAAAAACCTAGTGCCAGTCCAAGATTCGCATCCGGATCTGCATCCGCTGCATACACTGTTTTTCCCTCATCTGCATATAATCTTGCAAGAGTTGCAGCAATCGTGGTCTTTCCTACACCACCTTTTCCTGTTACGGCTATTTTCATTTCTTATTACTTCCTCTCATTTATTGCTTCAAAATTTTCCTTGCAAGCGTATGAATTTCCGGAATTTCCATCATTAGTTCATTTCCAAGCAGTCCCTTTCTTGCAATTTCTGTATCTTCTGAAATAACTGCCAGTACCTTACTCTGATCGTCAATGGACTCCAACATTGTTGGTAAAATCTGTCCGTTCACTTTATTTAACACAAAAAATACAGTTTTTCCAATGCTTTCCCCAAGCTGTTGGATTTTTTTCGTCAGCTCCAATGATTCAAAAGAAGGATCTACGATCATTAAGATCAAATCTACACTGTTATCTACGCCACGTCCAAAATGCTCTACACCAGCTTCCATATCCAGCAATACAACTTCATTTTCTCCTACCGTCAGATGTTTGATAAATTGCTTTAAAATACTATTCATCGTGCAGGCACAGCCTTCATTTGCCTGGTGTATTTTTCCACTTGAAATAAGCATCACACCATTGTTTCGTGAAATATATTCTTCAGGTATCTCATTCAATGTAAATGGTTCCGAATAGAACTTTTTTGCAAATACAGACAACTTCACAGTATCAAGAATCTCACCTGCCATCATTGTTTTAAAAGCTTTCTCCTTACCGCCAAAATACTCTGTAAAGTCTCTTGGAAGTTTTACTCCCAGTTGGCGATGCAGCCCATAATTTGATTCATCAGAATCAGCTACAAGGACAGTCTTTCCCATTCGTTCAAATTCTTTGGCAAGCAGTGCTGATACTGTACTTTTTCCACAGCCACCTTTTCCACATACTGTAATCTTCATACCTTCAATCCTCCAACTCACAGTCCTAACTTCTTTACAATTTCTCCCAGTGCACTTCTGACCGGAGAATCTTTCGGAAGCTGTATAATCGGCTTTCCATCACAGTCATACTGATAAACCTGGTTATCATGAGGCACCACTCCCAGCAGCTCCAGTCCCTGATTTCGGATTTCTTCCATAGTTCCGGCATCCAGTTTTCCATCTGGAACTCGATTCACGATCAATCCTGTTTTCTGTGGTTTAAAGTTTAATTCCTTCATCAGCTTTGCAATACGTCCGGCTGCCTGAACACCTCTTCTGGAACAGTCACTCACAAGAATCGCAACTTC
>ERZ869979.540-NODE-540-length-11549-cov-4.947263_pt1 | contig 11549 bp, 10 predicted proteins | sample MGYA00521269_ERZ869979 | MGnify/ENA primary metagenome ERZ869979 (study PRJEB32232, sample SAMN07284974) | human gut metagenome | biome: human-associated habitat; material: feces | host: Homo sapiens | place: Tanzania | collected 2014-04-05 ... | reverse complement strand
AGAACAGCCCGGTCTATCCGCAGGAATGCGGAAGCCGCACCGGGGTATACTGCGCCGAAGTGACCGGTAGCATTCCGGGCATCTGCTTTGAGAGTGATCCCGGCATGGTCTTCTCCGCCTTGCCTTATACACCCCATGAGCTGGAAAACGCCCGGCACCTCTACGAACTGCCCCGGGACGACTGCAAAACCATCGTGCGGTGCGCAGCCTTCCAACGTGGTGTGGGTGGCGACAGCAGCTGGGGCGCAAAGCCCCATGAAAATGTCTGCTTTGCGGCAGAAAAGGGTATGCAGTTCAAATTTACGCTGAACAAGCTGAATTGAGCGATTCACAAGCGACAGAAGAGGTGGTGTCCAAAATGAACACCACCTCTTCTGCCTATAATAGTGTAAATATATCTTGCAATCCATCGTATATTATGGTATATACATTATACGAAACAATTTTTGAATGAACGCTTTAGCGTGCAACGATGTATAAAAGTGAGGCGCTTGCCATGAATGCTGTGATCTACGCTCGCTATTCCAGTGATAACCAGCGTGAAGAATCCATCGAGGGTCAGATTCGTGAATGCACAGCCTATGCCGAAAGAAACGGCATCACAGTGGTCAGGCACTACATTGACCGTGCACTTTCTGCCAAAACGGATAATCGACCGGATTTCCAGCAAATGATTCGGGACAGTAATAAGAAGCTGTTTGAAATTGTGCTGGTCTGGAAGTTTGACCGCTTTGCCCGGAATCGTTTTGACAGTGCAAACTACAAGATGATTCTGAAAAAGAATAATGTCCACTTGATTTCGGTCATGGAACCAATTGCTGAAGGTTCGCAGGGCATTCTGGTGGAAACGTTGCTGGAGGGCATGGCAGAATACTATTCGGCTGAACTTTCCGAAAAGGTCATTCGAGGTCAGACCGAAAACGCCCTGAAAGGGAAATGCACAGGCGGCACCGGAACGATTGGATATAAAATCGACGAAGAAAAGTTCTATCGCATCGACCCGCTTGTTGCTCCATTTGTATTAGAGGCTTTTCAGCGGTACGACAATGGTGAAAAAATCGTTGAGATTCTGAACTATCTCAACGAAAAAGGCGTTCGTAATATGCTGGGTGGAAAACTGACGTGCAGCAGCATGAACACCATGTTGAAGAATCGCCGTTACATTGGAGAGCTTTCTTTCCGAGATACCGTTGTGCCAGATGCGATTCCTGCCATCGTCCCGAAAGACCTGTTTGACCGTGTTCAGAAGCGTCTGGAGAAAAACAAGCGCGCACCAGCTCGCGGAAAGGCAGATGAGGAATACTTATTGACCACCAAGCTGTTCTGTGGCAAGTGTGGAGCATTGATGTTTGGCGAAAGCGGAACAAGTGCCACCGGACGAACCTACTATTACTATAAATGTGCTACTGCCAAGCGGCGCAAAGGCTGCAATAAGAAAACCGTACAGAAAGACTGGCTCGAAAGTTTGGTCGTCCAAGAGACGATGAAGCTGATTCAGGATGATGCCATGATTGAACGGATCGTTCAACTGGTTATGGATTTTCAGAACCAAGAGAACACCACGATTCCGCTCTTGGAAAAGCAGCTCCGAGAGGTGGACAGGAAACTGGACAACCTGATGAAAGCAATCGAGGAGGGCTTATTTACCCGGACGACCAAGGAGCGTCTGGATGCCTTGGAAGCTCAGAAGGATGAACTGACTGCCAAAATTGCTGACGAGAAGTTAAGAAAGCCATCCTTCAATGCCGATTTCATCCGGTTCTGGCTGATGAAATTCAGAAAGTTCGATATATCGCAGCAAAAACAGCGCAAAGCACTGATTGAGATTTTTGTGAACGCGATTTTCCTGTATGATGACCGGATGCTGATTACGTTCAACTACAAGGATGGTTCTCAAACCATCCGCTTTGAGGATGCCTTGACTGCTGCTGAAGCAGTGGGAAATAGTTCGGATTTGTCCAGCTCTGCTCGACCACAAGAAAAGCCACGATGAACCGTTTATAAACGCGGTTTTGTCGTGGTTTTTTTGTTGTCTGCATTCTCAAATCCAGCTGAGATATGCGTTATTTGTGTGCTGAGATTGAAAATGGCGTGCAGCGTTTTGGACTGTTCAATGAATATGAAAAGTGTTATAATAAAAATAAGATCGTATAGAGTATGAATAAACGCCCGGCGGGGCAAGCAAGAATGTGTAAGATCATACATGAAAGGATCGGTGTGCTATGAGTACAAGAGAATTGGCAAGAGCACTTCTTGATCAGGTGCCGGAAAACAAGCTGCTGTATGTTGTTGCATATCTTCAGGGCGTGACAACACCGGAAGATGCAGAGATTCCCAACGCAGAGACGCTGGAAGCATTTGAAGAACTGGACAATGGCGGAGGGCACACCTATACCGGCCCCGTTGAAAACCTGATCAATTCCCTGCTGGAGGACGAAAGTGCTTGAAGTAAGATACTCCACCAAGTTCAAGAAGGATTTGAAGGTGTGCCAGAAGCGGCATTATGACATGGCCAAACTTCAGCAGGTCATTAATATGTTGGCGGTTCCGGAAACGCTTCCACCTCAAAACAAAGACCACAGCTTGACAGGCAGCTATATCCCCCACCGGGAATGCCACATTCAACCGGATTGGCTGCTGGTTTACTACCAGACGGAAACAGAGCTGTATCTGTATCGCACCGGTACACACTCCGATCTGTTTGACCTGTGAGGTGGGTGAATATGATTTGCCCGCTATGCAAAGGCGAAATGAAGCCCAGCACGACCATTCACACCGTACAGCTGAAGAACTGCGTTGTGGTCATCAAAAATGTGCCCTGCCTGAAATGCGAACAGTGCGGCGAGGTCGTTCTGTCTGCTGATACCATAGAGAAGATTGAACACATCTTGCAGACGGTAGAAAAGGCTGTGGCAGAGATCACTGTGGTGAACTACCCGGATTGCGCAGCATAACCCCCGGCGGATAGAACCAGACCAACAAAGAGGTCAAGACCTGACAAAATGGGTCTTGACCTCTTTTTCTGCCGGTTCTTTTATGGATGCCCCTGAAGCGTCCTTGGATAAATAATTAACCCAATTAAGAAAATTTCATGTGCGGGGAAGCTGAAAATCTGTTGCCTTTTCGCTGCACGAAGAGTATAATTTCTAGGCATCTTGTTTTCAAGAGAGGCGCAGGGAAGTTGGCACCCTGCGCTGCTGCGTAAATTTGGATAAGGGGGATCGGGAGCCTTTTGGCATGGCACAGGGGGCTCCTGCAAACACATGGAGCAGCTTTTGATTTGTCTTTCCGTTGCATTGATCGTCGGATTGCTGATGTCGCGTCTGGCAAAGGCCATCCATCTGCCGGCGGTCACTTCGTATCTCGTGGCGGGTCTGCTGCTGGGTCCGTTCTTTTTGGGTCGGCTTGGGCTGAGCAGCATCGGCATCGGCTTTGGAAGTCTGGAACAGGTGGACAGTTATTCCATCATCACGCAGGTGGCCTTGGGCTTTATCGCCTTTGTCATCGGCAATGAGTTCCGGCTCAGTGCGCTGGAAAGCATGGGCAAGCAGGCGATCACAGTCGGCATTCTGCAGGCGGTCGTCACGACCCTGCTGGTGGATGCGGCACTGGTGGTGCTGCACTGGACCCGGCCGGACGTCATCTCGATGGCGTCGGCCCTCACATTGGGTGCGATCGCGGCGGCGACCGCACCGGCAGCGACCCTGATGGTCGTCAAGCAGTACAAGGCGGACGGCCCGCTGACCCGTCTGCTGATGATGGTCGTTGCCATCGACGACGCCGTGGGTCTGGTGCTGTTCTCCGCGTCCTTCGGCATTGCAAACGCGCTGGAGCAGGGCCGCGTGGATCTCATCAGCGTGTTGGTAGAGCCGATCGTCGAGATCGTGTTCTCTCTGGGGCTGGGTGCGATCGCAGGCTTCTGCCTGAATCAGCTGGAAGTCTACTTCCACTCCCGCTCCAAGCGTCTGAGCCTGTCGGCGGCGTTTGTGCTGCTGACGGTCGGGTTGTCGATGGTCACCTTTGCAATCGGCCCGATCCACTGCAGCTTTTCGCTGCTGCTGGTCTGCATGATGACCGGCACAGTGTTCTGCAACATCTGCCCGACCTCAGATGAATTGATGGATCGTCTGGATCGCTGGGTGTCGCCCATCAACATCCTGTTCTTCGTCTTGTCGGGTGCGGAGCTGGATCTGAAGATCCTCTCCAACCCAATGGTCCTGCTGATCGGTGTGGTGTACATCGCTGCCCGCTCCTTCGGCAAGATCTCCGGTTCGTTTGCAAGCAGCCGGATGACCCACTGCAGTGCGAACATCCAGAAGTATCTGGGCATCACCCTGCTGCCGCAGGCCGGTGTCGCGCTGGGAATGGCAGCCGAGGCCGCAGAACTTTCGGATGGCCACATGGTGCGGAACGTCGTCCTCTTCTCGGTGCTGGTGTATGAGCTGGTCGGCCCGACCCTGACCAAGATCGCCCTGACTGCAGCCGGGGAGATCTGTCCCGAGGGCAAGACCAACGCCCGCGTACCCAATAAGCCGGAACAGCCGGTTTCGCTGAAGTAAAAACCGCATCCCAAGCACACCGCGGAGGCAAATGCCCTGCGGTGTGCTTTTTTGCACAAAAAAAGCCAAAGATTTTCGTGTATTCCGATTCTTGCATCGGGTGGAAGTAAAACGATATAATGGAGAAAACCCAAGATGTAAGCGGTTACATCTTTGAAAAAAGGGGCGGGGAAGATGAATGCGTCGATCTACGATGTGGCACAGCGGTCGGGGGTCTCGATCGCTACGGTGTCGCGGGTGCTGAACCATTCCGGCAATGTCCGGGAGCAGACCGTCGAAAAGGTGCGGAAAGCGATGCAGGAGTTGAATTACTCCGAAAATCTGCTGGCCAAAGGGCTGGCGGCGCAGCGATCCAGTTTTGTGGGGGTGCTCATTCCCGGGGAGCTGGCAGGCAACAGCACCTATGTCATCGAGTGTCTGTCCGGCATTGGGCAGGTGCTGGAAGCAGCCGGATACCATGTGCTGCTGCTCTACGAGAGCACGGGCGGAGCGGAAGCCTGTGAGCGGTATCTGCGGGAGCACCTCATTGCCGGTGTGCTGACCCTTTCGGCCTCCAGCGCACCGGAGCTGGTGGAGCGGCTGGCGCAGAACGCGGACTGCGCGGTGGGCTACATCGGTTCGCCCAAAGACAATTTTGCCTGCAATGTTTATGCCAACTATCCGGGGTATGCGTCGGAACTGGTGGAACGGCTGCAGCAGGCCGGGAAAGATAGAATTTTGCTTTTTTGCGACCAGCCGTTCAATATGAAGAGCCTCCAACGCTGCCTGTGCGAAAAGGGCATCGGGATGGAGAAAATCGAGTGGCACTGCCGCGGAGACCGATCCTCCGCCCAGTGGCGGGAAGAGATCGCCGAAGCGGTGGCGCAGGCAGCCATGGCCGGAAGCACGGCCGTCTTTACCGATTCGGTCAGCGAAGCGGCCAGCGTATTGGCGGTTTGCCGGAGCCGGGGCTTTGCTGTTCCGGAGCAGGTCTACCCCATCACAGTGGAACACAGCGCGCAGGAGGGGCGGTTGTTCGTGCCCGGGATCGACACCTATCTGGTGCCGGCACGGGAGATGGGCGAGCGGCTGGCCGAGATGGTTCTGCGCCGGATGCAGGGCATCTGTCAGGAAGAGCGGCTGCTGATCCAAGGAAAATATCATCCGTGTGAGTCGATTTGAGAAGATCCAATACAACCCGATACATAGCAATTCAACTTTTTGATGCAACAGCAACAGCGTTGAATTGCATATCGCAAATACGCTGTTTGAATGTTGCACTGATTTTTTGACTTGCGATAGAAAGGAAACCGCAGTATGAAAGCCATTATGGTCATGTTCGATTCCCTCAACCGCCATCTGCTGCAGAGCTACGGCTGCGATTGGACCCGCACGCCCAATTTTCTCCGGCTGGCGCGGCAGACGACCCAGTTCGAGAACGCCTATGTCGGCAGTATGCCCTGTATGCCGGCCCGCCGGGAGCTGCACACCGGCCGCCCCAACTTCCTGCACCGGAGCTGGGACCCGCTGGAACCCTTTGACGATTCCATGCCCGAGCTGCTGAAGCAGGCCGGCATCTGCACCCATCTGGTCAGCGACCATCAGCACTACTGGGAGGACGGCGGCGCGACCTACCACACCCGGTATTCCTCGTGGGAGTGCATCCGCGGGCAGGAGGGCGACCCGTGGAAGGAAAACCTCTGCGCAGAGCCGGAACGCCGCACCGTCTTCAAGGGCGGGGAGTTTGCATGGAAGGTGCCGCTGATGGCTGCCATGCGGACGCACGATCAGGTCAACCGCAGCTATATGGACGAGGAAGCCAAGACCGCACAGGCCCGCACCTTTGCCGAGGGCTTGGAGTTCCTTGACGTGAACCACCCGGCGGACAACTGGTTCCTCCAGATCGAGGAGTTCGACCCCCATGAGCCCTTCTTCTGCGACGAGAAATACAAGAAGGACTTCGACGGCCCGCTCCACGGCGAGGACGCACTGGGCAGCGACTGGCCGCCCTATGCCCGGGTGCAGGAGGGCGAGGAGGTCTGCCAGACCGTCAAGAACAACTACGCCGCCCTGCTGGAAAAGTGCGATGCCTACCTCGGCAAGGTGCTGGACAAGATGGATGAATACGACCTGTGGAAGGACACGATGCTCATCGTCTGCACCGACCACGGTTTCCTGCTGGGCGAGCACGACTGGTGGGGCAAGACCGCGATGCCCTGCTACAACGAGATCGCCCACACGCCGCTCTACGTCTGGGATCCCCGTTTCCCGGCCTGTGCGGGCAAGCACAGCGACAGCTTTGTCCAGATGACCGATCTGGCACCTACCCTGCTGGAGTTCTTCGGCCAGCCCATCCCGGCGGATATGACCGGAAAACCGCTCCGTCCGGTGTTTGCGTCGGACGCAAAACTGCACGATTATGTGGTGTTCGGCTTCCACGGAGCCGAGATCATCGTCACCGACGGCAAGTACCTCTATATGAACGCGCCGGAGCACCCGGAAGATCCCTACTATGAGTACACCCTGATGCCCACCCACATGAGAGCGCGCTTTGGCGTCCACGAGCTGAGCGAGATGGAGCTGGCCGAGCCCTTCTCCTTCACCAAGGGTCTCAAGACCTTGAAGATCCGCTGCCTCGGCAGTCAGGTGGGCGGCGGCAAGGAGCCGCTGGTCAGCCGTCTGTACGACATCGAGAAGGATCCCGGCCAGCTGCAGGCGATCGAGGACGCTGAGGCCGTGAAAAAGATGAAGGCCTTGATCCGGGAGTACATGATCGCCACCGACGCCCCGAAGGAGCTCTACCACCGCTACGGCATCGAGCAGTAAGAACCATCATTCTACCCAATAACGAGAAAAAGGAGAAAAACCATGAAACAGTATCTGGTGCTTGACTTTGGCGGTACCTACACAAAATACGCTTTAATGGATGAGAACGGTGCCTTCCTCGAGAAGGGCAAGGTCGATTCCCGATGCGAGGATCTGGATCGGATGCTGGCCAGCGTCGCCCCCCTGAAAGAGCAGTTTGCCGGGCAATTCGAGGGCGTAGCCGTCTCGATGCCGGGTCGGATCGACACCGCCAACGGCATTGCCTACACCGGCGGAATGTTCAAGTTCATCCGGGAGACCCCGATAGGCGCGGAGCTGGAAACGCTGTTCGGGGTGCCGGTGACCATTGCCAACGACGGCAAATGCGCCGCCAGTGCCGAAGCGTGGAGCGGTGCGCTGGCCGACGTCAAGGACGGCTTGGTGATCGTGCTGGGCACCGGCACCGGCGGCGGCATCGTCCTGAACCATGAAGTCCGGATGGGGCACAGCTTCGGAGCCGGAGAGCTTTCGGTGTTCGGGGCAAGCCTCGAAAAGCTGTCCGGCGGCATGACCATGGGGCAGATGGGCAGGTCCGACATCGTTCTGGCCAACTATCTCTCGGCTTCCGGCCTACTCCGGCTCTATGGCCTTGCAAAAGGGCGGGAAGAGGCCATCCCGGGGGTGGACGGCCTCCAGTTCTTTGAAGCGTATGATGCCGGTGAGCCGGAAGCAATCCAGACCCTGAGCGAGTTTGGCCGGTATGCGGCAGCGGCTCTCTATTCCATTCAGGCGGTGCTGGATGTGGAAAAGATCGCCATTGGCGGCGGCATCAGTGCCCGGCCTGAGGTCACCGAGACCATTCGCAAAGCGATGAAGCGTCAGCGGGAGATTATGGTCTTTACGCCGTTCCAGATGCCCGAGGTCGTTCCATGCAAATACGGCAACAGCGCGAATCTGATCGGTGCGCTGTCCTTCCACCTGAAAAGGATGCAGTTTGAATGAGCAAAAAACGCAAGGCGTCCATCTCCATCAAATATCGGATCCTGCTGGGGCTCTGGATGGTGCAGATCCCATTCCTCGGCCTGTTTCTCTATACGTCGTCCGTCACCCGGACACAGATGAATTCCCAGCTGGCGCAGAGCCAGACGGGATTGATGACCGTCTATGTCAACAGCCTGCAAAAGCAGCTGGATCATGCGGCGGAATTTCTGTTTGTGGACTGCTGGGGCAGCAATGCCTTTGCAGAGGGCAACGCACCGGAGACCCGGGATGAGGCGGTGGAGCGGCTGACCCCCATCCTTGGGAAAGCCGCAGAGCTGCTGGACAACAATCCGGAGGTCACGGCGGTGGCTGTCCGGAACCGGCAGCTGACCGTGAACCGGCTCTTCCTTCATACGGATAAAAAAGAGAGCCGCAGCTACCGGGCGCGGATGCAGCGGATCGTGAATACGGTGCTGAACGATGAGGACAACAGCGCGAATCTGGGCTGGAAGCTCTACCGGCAGGCAAACCGCTGCTATCTGGCGCGGACGGCGCGGCGTCTGGATTCCAGCGCAGTGGTGCTGATCGACCTGTCGGAGCTGGCGGAGAGTGCCCGTACCCATTACGGCATCGTGGCTTCGGTGGCTCTGCGGAACGACGCCGAGATCCTGACGGAGGCATTCTGGTCGCAGGATTACGACGACAGCATGATCACCGAGCGTGCGAAGGACGGAAGCTATTATTTCATCAAAAACCGGAACCATACCTACCTCGTCACAGAGGCACGGTTTGCGACGCTGCGTCTGGTCTGCGCGGCGGATTATCAATACCGGTGGGATTGGCTGTATCTCGAAGTCGTGCTCCTGCTCCTGTCGGTGCTGGGGTCGATCGGTGTGGCGGCGTTTTATCTGCAAAGGACGTTCGGCCGACCCTTGGACGACTTGGTGCAGGTCATGACCCATGTCCGGAGCGGACAGACCAAGACCCGTGCCCAGCGCAGCGGCAATCTGGAATTTGACCACATCAGCGATACGTTCAATGCGATGCTGGACACATTGGATGCCCTCAAGGTGGAAGCCTACGAGAGCCAGCTGCGGGCCAAGCAGTCGCAGATGGACGCACTGCGGCTCCAGATCCGGCGGCACTTCTTCCTCAACTGCCTCAAGAACATCTACGCGCTGGCCAGCTCCGGCAAGACGGAGGAGGTCAAAAAGTCCACGCTGCTCCTATCCACAAACCTGCGGTATACCCTGAATTTCCGCAGCAATGCCACCGATCTGGAGACCGAAGTGGAGATGTGCCGGGTCTATATGGAGCTGCAGGGCATCGGGCAGGACATCGGCCCGGAACTGATCGTGAAGATCGAGCCGGGGCTTGAGGACTTTCCGGTGCCGCCGGTCAGCCTGCTGACCGTGCTGGAAAACAGCTGCAAGTACGGCACCCGGCAGGACCGCGGCCTGAAAGTGACCATCACAGCCCAGCGCAGGCAGCTGGACACACAGCGGTATGTATTCCTCGCGGTGCAGGACAACGGCGAGGGTTTTCCACCGGAATTGCTGCAAAAGTTGAATTCTGAGATCGAACAGGTGCGGGATGACGGCCATGTAGGGCTGGTGAACACCCTGCAGCGGATGCAGATGCTCTATGGGGCGGAATGCCAGATCCTGTTCAGCAACCGGGGCGGTGCGCGGGTGGAGTGCATCATCCCGGAGCCGCCCGCAACCGGGCAGACAAACGCAGAAGAAGGAGAGAGACCGGGAGAATGAAACTTCTGATCGTAGATGACCAGCAGGCGACCCTGCAGGGTCTTGCGGAAAACATTGATTGGGCAGGCGAGGGGTTCCAGAGCGTGGAGACGGCTCGAAACGCCATGGAAGCCCGGCTGTCGTTCCGGCGGCAGGAGCCGGACGTCATGCTCTGCGACATCGAAATGCCGGTGGAGACCGGTATAGATCTGGTGCGCTGGGTGCGGGAACAGGGGTACGAGACCCGGGTCATCTTCCTGACCTGCCACACCGAGTTCCGCTACGCGCAGGAGGCCATCGCGCTGCGGGCCAACGATTACGTGGTGCAGCCCGCGCCCTACCACGTCATCCGCCAGCGGGTCCACAAGCTGGTGGGGGATCTGCGGCAGGTGCAGCAGGAACAGCAATTGCAGGAGCTTGGCACCACCTATGAGCCGAAACAGCAGGAGATCGGCAGCAGCCTCTGGCGCAGCTATCTGCAAAAGGCTGTGGACAGCCGGAGCCTGAAAGATCTGCCCTGCCTGCCCGATCCGGAAAAGGACGGCGTGCTGATCCTGATGCAGGTGATCCGCTGGCATACGAAAAAGCTGGCCTGCGGCGTCCGGAATGAGTACACACCGGACACGATGAAGGCTCTCGGGATGAACGACCCCCAATGGACCAACCCAAACGCCGTCTGGCCCGACGGTCTGATGACGGCGGCGTTGCAGAACATGACGTCGGAGATCTTTGAGCATAAGGCGTCCTGTGTCCTCGCCTCGGGAATGATGCCGGATCTGTTCAGTGTGGTCATCCAGCTGAAGATCGGCCAGACGCTCTCGGAGACCGAGCTGAAGAGCAAGCTGGAATATTTGCTGTCAGCCTACACGCTGTATACGCCCTGTACGGTGGCGTTCTACGTCAGCGAGCCCTGCCCCATCCGACAGATGCAGGAGACGTGGGAGCGGCTGCAAATGCAGAAAGACCGCATCCCGGCGGAGAGCGGTGTGTTTTTTGAGCGGGAGTTTGCGGATCCGGAGCCGACCGCGCTGGCCGAGGACGCCGAGGCCGATGTGGTGCGGAGCATCAAGGACTATGTGCGGAACAACCTCTGGTCGGACATCCGCAAGGAGGACATCGTGGAGCTTGTCCATCTGAACGGCGACTATGTGACCCGGCTGTTCAAAAAAGAAATGGGGATCTCCATCAAAGCTTACGTCATCCAGCAGAAACTGCTGGAAGCCCAGCGGCTGCTGCGCACGACCAACCTGACGGTCAGCAGCGTTGCAGTGCAGCTGGGGTACAACAATTTCAGCCATTTTTCCGCCCAGTACAAACGCGAGTTCGGCATTACGCCGGCCGAGGAACAGCGAAATGCAAGAGGGTAAAGGAAGAAATGAGCCGTTGTGCGCTCTGCGCATGGCGGCTCATTTTGGCAATGCCCTCTCAGTCTCGCTTCCGCTCGACAGCTCTCCCAAAGGGAGAGCCAAGACTTGGCTCC
>ERZ869979.539-NODE-539-length-11561-cov-3.541623_pt1 | contig 11561 bp, 9 predicted proteins | sample MGYA00521269_ERZ869979 | MGnify/ENA primary metagenome ERZ869979 (study PRJEB32232, sample SAMN07284974) | human gut metagenome | biome: human-associated habitat; material: feces | host: Homo sapiens | place: Tanzania | collected 2014-04-05 ... | reverse complement strand
CCGTGTTATCTTGCCTTTCAGCTGGATGGCTACGATGACGTGTTCGGGGATCTGATGGACAGCGAGCGCGCCCGCCTGTTGGAGGGCGTCAACCGCATTCTGGAGGAGATGATCGGGCGCGGCAGTGGTTTTCTGCGCCGGGTAGGCAGCGGCGGTCGTTATATCGCCGTGGTGGAGGAGCGCCAGCTGGAGCAGTTCTCCAACCGTGGTTACGATGTGCTGGATAAGATCCGCGCACTGGACCCCGGCGTGAGTCTTTCAATGTCCATTGGTATCGGACGCGGCGCACGCACCCTGCGGGAAGCGCAGGATATGGCAGAGCACGCGCTGGATATGGCGCAGGGACGCGGCGGTGATCAGGCCGCTGAGATGACGCTGGACGGCTTTACCTTCTACGGCGGCGTGAGCCACGGCGTGGAAAAGCGCAGCAAGGTGCGCAGCCGCATCGTGGCCGACCAGCTGGTCAAGCTCATCAAAGAGGCCGACCATGTGGTCATCATGGGCCACCGCATGAGCGATCTGGACGCCATCGGCGCAGCCGAGGGCGTGCTGCGCATTTGTAAGATCTGCGATGTGCCGGCGGTCATCGCCGTCCGGCGGGACGCTACGCTGGCGGCCAGCCTGATCGATGCGCTGTGCAAGGCGGGGCAGAAGGATGACTTCATCGACCCCAAGGATGCTCTGCCCATCATCTCCAAGCGCACCCTGTGCATCGTGGTGGATACATATCAGGTGGGTCTTGTGGAAAGCAAGGACATTCTGGAAAAATGCGGCAAGGTGGCCGTCATCGACCATCACCGCAAGGGCGTGGGCTTCATCGAGAACCCGGCTCTGGTCTGCCACGAGCCGTATTCCTCCTCGGCCAGTGAGCTGGTCACCGAGCTGCTGCAATACGTCGGCAGCCGGGAGAACAAGCCCAATCAGGTCGAGGCCGAGGGTCTGCTTTCCGGCATCATGCTGGATACCCGGGATTTCACCCTGCATACCGGCGTCCGCACCTTTGAAGCTGCCGCCGCGCTCCGCCGCTATGGAGCGGAGACGGAGCGGGTGCGCCAGCTTTTCGACGTGACCATGGTGGAATACAATGCCAAGGCCGCGCTGGTGGAAGCCGCGCAGATGTATAAGAACTGCGCCATCTCGGTGGGCGGGGAGGTGGCTCCCGAAGCCCGCGTTGCGGTGGCACAGGCGGCCAATGATCTGCTGACCATCCAGAATGTGGACGCCAGCTTTGTGGCAGTGCAGGTGGGCACGGGCGTGAATGTCTCTGCCCGGAGCCTCGGCGCGGTGAACGTGCAGGTCATCATGGAGAGCTTGGGCGGCGGCGGCCACCAGACCATGGCGGCGGCACAGATCAAGCACATCACCCCGGAGGCTGCCCGCGCCCGCATCCAGACCGCCATCGACCAATACCGGGAGTCGCAGAAAAAGAGCGGCCCCGATGAACTGAAACAGGAGAAACAACGATGAAACAATATGATTACCTGATCGTAGGTGCCGGTCTGTACGGTGCTGTGTTTGCACACGAAGCCAAAAAAGCAGGCAAACGCTGCCTCGTCATCGACAAGCGGGATCACATCGCAGGCAACATTTACACCGAGCCGGTGGAGGGCATCAACGTCCACCGCTACGGCGCACATATCTTCCACACCAACAACAAAGCGGTCTGGCAGTATGTCAACCAGTTCGCGGAGTTCAACCGCTACACCAACAGCCCGGTGGCCAACTACCACGGCGAGATCTACAATCTGCCCTTCAACATGAACACCTTCAACAAAATGTGGGGCGTGGTGACGCCCGCTGAGGCCAAGGCCAAGATCGAGGAGCAGAAGGCTGAGGCCGGCATCACTGACCCGCAGAACCTCGAGGAGCAGGCCATCAGTCTGGTGGGCACCGACATCTACGAAAAGCTCATCAAGGGCTACACCGGCAAGCAGTGGGGCCGCCCCTGCACCGAGCTGCCGGCCTTCATCATCAAGCGTCTGCCGGTCCGCTTCACCTACGACGACAACTACTTCAACGCGCTGTATCAGGGCATCCCCAACGGCGGCTACACCGCCATGGTCGAGAAGATGCTGGACGGGGTGGAGATCCGCCTGAACGTGGACTATCTGGCCGACAAAGCTGCGCTGGACGCTCTGGCAGAGCGGGTCGTTTATACCGGCCCCGTGGATGCCTATTTCGGCTACAAGCTGGGTGCCCTGCAGTACCGCAGCGTCCGGTTTGAGACCGAAGTGCTGGACACCGACAACTATCAGGGCAACGCAGTCGTCAACTACACCGACGCGGAGACCCCGTACACCCGCATCATCGAGCACAAGCACTTTGAGTTCGGCACCCAGCCCAAGACCGTCATCAGCCGGGAGTACAGTGCCGAGTGGAAGAAGGGCGACGAGCCGTATTATCCCGTCAACGACGAAAAGAACGGTGCGCTCTATGCCGAGTACAAGAAGATGGCCGACGCCGAGCCGAATGTGGTTTTTGGCGGCCGTCTGGGAGAGTACAAGTATTACGACATGGACAAAGTGATCGAGGTCGCCCTGTCCGTGGCGGAGAAAGAGCTGAGGTAAAACCTCTCCGTCATCGCTGACCTGCCGGAGATGCCCTCTCAGTCTGCTGCGCAGACAGCTCTCCCAGAGGGAGAGCCAAGAAACCGGCGGACAGCAATCGGCGTTGACGGAGCGGTTCAATTGCTGTATACTTAAATTACAAAACCGCACCTGACAACAGGTGAGAAGTGAGGGATAACATCATGAAAGTGATTTTGCATCAGGACGTCAAGGGCATCGGCAAGAAGGACGAGATCCACGAGGTCTCCGACGGCTATGCCCGCAACTTTCTGTTCCCGCGCAAGCTGGCTTCTGTGGCTGACGCAAGCGCAGTGAATATCGCACGCGGCAAGGAAGCTGCTGCGGATTTCCATGAGGCTGAGAATGTGGCCGCTGCACAGGCACTGGCCGCCAAGATCAACGGCAAGACCGTTGTCATCAAGGCCAAGGGCGGTGCCTCCGGCCGTCTGCACGGCAAGGTCACCGGCAAGGAAGTGGCCGCAGCCCTGACCGAGCTGTGCGGTGCGCCCGTCGATAAGAAGAAGATCGAGATGGAGACCAAGGACATCAAGGACGCCGGTGTTTTCAATGGCAAGGTTCGTCTGCACGTCGGTGTTGTTGCTTCCTTCAAGATTCAGGTGGAAGTGGAGCAGGCCTAACCTCTGCTTTGTCTGCGCCCCCTCACAGCAGGGGGCGTTTTTTGTGTAGGAGACTAGAAAACCATTATGCCGAACGAACAACGCTATTCCAATGAACTGAATCTTGAAAGCGTAGGCATCAATCTGCCCTATAACATGCAGGCCGAGCAGAGCGTGCTGGGCGCGGTGCTGCTGAAACCGGATACCCTGACCGACTTGGTCGAGATCATCAAGCCGGAGATGTTCTACATCCGTCAGAACGCGCAAATTTACTCCGAGATGCTCCGGCTCTTCACCAACGACCAGACCATCGACTTTGTGACATTGCTGGACGCAGTCGTTTCAGACGGCGTGTTCCCCAGCGCGGACGATGCAAAAGTGTACCTGACGGGTCTGGCCGAGACGGTGCCCAGCATCTCCAACGTCAAGGCCTACGCCCAGATCGTGCAGGAAAAATATCTGGTGCGCCAGCTGATGGGCGTGGCAAAGGACATCCTTGAGGATGCCGGTGACGAGCAGGACGCCGACCTGCTGCTGGAAAACGCCGAGCAGCGGATCTACGAGATCCGCTCCGGCCGGGATTCCAGTGCGCTGACCCCGCTCTCGTCCAGCATGGTCGAGACGCTGACCAACCTGCAGAAGATCAGCGGCCCCGATGCCGAAAAGTATAAGGGCATCCCTACCGGATTCCGGCTGCTGGATACGGTGCTGACGGGTCTGGGCCGCGGCGATCTCATCATTCTGGCGGCCCGCCCCGGCATGGGCAAGTCCAGCTTCGCGCTGAACATCGCCACCAAAGTTGCCATGCAGCAGAAAGTGCCTGTGGCGATCTTCAGCCTTGAAATGACGAAAGAACAGCTGACCAACCGCATCCTCTCGTCGGAGGCCGGTATCGACAGTCAGGCGTTCCGCACCGGTGCGCTGCGGGCGGAGGACTGGGAATATCTGGCTCTCGCCACCGAAAAGCTCCACGATGCGCCCATCTATATGGACGACACCTCCAACATTACCATCACCGAGATGAAGGCCAAGATCCGCCGGGTCAATCAGGATCCCGCCCGCCCCAATGTCGGCCTCATCATCATCGACTATCTCCAGCTGATGAGCACCGGCCAGCGCAGCGAGAACCGCGTGCAGGAGATCAGCTCCATCACCCGAAACCTCAAGATCATGGCCAAGGAAATGAACGTGCCCATCATCGCACTGTCGCAGCTGTCGCGTGCGGTGGAAAAGCAGGGCAACAACTCGAGCCACCGCCCCCAGCTGTCCGACCTGCGCGACTCCGGCTCCATCGAGCAGGACGCCGACTGCGTGCTGTTCCTGTACCGCGATTCCTACTATGCCAGCCAGAACCCGGATGGCTCGGATGTGGACGCAGACACGGCCGAGTGCATCGTGGCCAAAAACCGCCACGGCGAGACGAGCGTTGTTCCGCTGGGCTGGGATGGCGCACACACCCGGTTTATGGACATTGATTTTAAACGCTGAGTATAGATCGGTTTTGCCATGAAAGAACGATACAGCGATATTCAAACACGGGTGGAGCGGTTCTGCCGGGAAGAAGGGCTGTTCCGGCCGGAAAATCCGGGCACGCCGGTGCAGATCGCGGCGGCGGTGTCCGGCGGGGCCGACAGCATGGCTCTGCTCCGGCTGCTGCTGGGGCTGCAGCCGGTGTTCGGGTACGCGCTTTCGGCCTGCCATGTCAACCACGGCTTGCGGGGCGAAGCTGCCGACCGGGATGAGCGATTTGTCCGGGAGGCGTGTGCTGCGCTGGGGGTGCCGCTGCGGGTGTTCCGGGCGGCGGAGCGGGGAGAGATCCCCGCCCATCCCGGCGAGGACTGGGCGCGCCGCCTGCGCTACGGCTGCTTCGACGCCCTGCGGGTCGAAAATGGGATAACCCGGGTCGCAACCGCCCATACTGCTACCGATCAGGCCGAAACGCTGCTGTTCCGGCTGGCACGGGGCACCGGGCTGCACGGGGCGGCGGGCATCCGCCCCCTGCGGGAGGGCTTCTGCCGCCCGCTGCTCTGCCTGACCCGGCAGGAGACCGAGACGGTCTGCCGGGAGCTGGGGCAGGGCTGGGTGACCGATGAGACGAATGCGGGAGACGCCTATGCCCGGAACCGCCTGCGTCATGCCGCGCTGCCGGCTCTCCGGTCGGCCAACAGCGCGGCGGAGGAAAATCTGGCTCGCTTCTGCGAGAAAGCGGCCAAAGCCGATGCCTATCTTTCGCGTCAGGCGGAGCATCTGCTCGATGCCGCGTGCTGCGGCGAAGGGCAGTGGCGGCTGGCGGACTTGCAGGACGCCGACCCGCTGCTGCTGGAGGCGGCACTGCATCGGCTGGTGTCGCCCGAGCGGGATGCCGAGGAAAAATACATCCGCCTGCTGGCACAGATCGTCCGGCAGGGGAGCGGTGCGGTGCAGCTCACCGGGAAGGTGCGGTTTGGCATCGCGGGCGGCTGCCTGCGGCGGGAAGAACCGCCGGAACGCCCGCCCGAAACACAGGCGTTCTGCCGGCCTTTTGTGCCCCGGAATGGGGTCGAATACCGTCTGCCAAACGGCTGGAAGCTGACCGCCCGGGTGTTTCCGGCTGCTTTTCCAGAAAAAACACAGGCCGTTCACAAAAAAGACTTAAAAAATCAGGCGGATTATGCTAGAATAATGATGTTGTACCCTGCGCTTTGCCTGCGCAGCCGTCTGCCGGGCGACGGATTCCGGCCGGCCGGCCGCGGATTGCGCAAGGAGCTGCGCAAATGGATGAACGAGGCAAACGTTCCGGTCGTCCGGCGCGGGATGCTGCCGCTGCTTGCGGCAGGCAGCGAGGTGGTATGGGTCTGCGGCGGAGGATTTGCCGACGGCCTTGCCCCGGATCAAAACACGAAGAACATTCTGGAATTGGAATTGGAAAAAATGGAGGAATACGATTATGAGCATGAACGATGATATCAAGAACGTTCTGGTCTCGGAAGAGCAGCTCAAAGCCAAAGTCGCCGAGCTGGGCGCGCAGATCAGCAGGGATTATGTGGGCAAAAATCTGGTTCTCGTCTCGATCCTCAAGGGATCGGTGGTCTTTATGGCCGACCTGATGCGTGCCATCCAAATCCCGTGCAGCATCGACTTTATGGTGGTGTCCAGCTACGGCGGAAGCAACACCACCACCAGCGGCCTCGTCAAGATCATCAAGGATCTGGACGGCGACCTCTCCGGCAAGGACGTGCTGATCGTGGAGGACATCCTTGACACCGGCGTTACCCTTTCAAAGCTTGTGCCGATGCTCAAGATGCGGAACCCCAACTCGGTCAAGATCTGCACCATCCTCGACAAGCCCAGCCGCCGCAAGGCCGATATCGCCCCGGATTACGAGGGCTTTCAGGTGCCGGATGAGTTCGTGGTGGGCTATGGCCTCGACTACGACGAAAAATACCGCAACCTGCCCTATGTCGGCGTGCTGAAGCCGGAAGTATACGAAAAATAATTAGGAGTTGATTTTCTTGCAATCCAAACGTCCTCGTTTTAACCCGCTGATCCTTGCGATCGCACTGGCCGTGGTGCTGATGCTCTGGTCGGTGCTGGGCAATACCACCGGCTCCGCCAGCGGCTCGACCATGAGCTATTCCACGGTGGTCCACTACTTTGAGCACAATCAGGTCACCAGCTTTACGCTGGATCGCAACACCAGCGTCATCACCCTGAACCTGAAAGCAGGCGACCTGCCTCTGCCGGATACCACCTCGGTCTCCAGCAGCAGCGAGAGCACCGGCGGCCTGCTGAGCGGGATGTTCTCCACGGCGTCGGAGTCCACCGGCGCAGTCAAGGAGAACGACGGCACCGTGACCGTCCGCTACAAGCTGCCCTACGCCTACGTTTTCATTGAGAACGTGGACAAGTATATCGAGTCTTATGACGCAGCAAACCCCGATGCGCCCATGACCTATGATTACACCTCCCTGAAAGAGACCATCCCCTGGATGGAGATCATCTTCTACCTTGGGATGCTGGGCTGCACCGGCTTCCTGCTCTTCTCCATGATGCGGGGCGGTGCTGGCGGCGGTGGCATCATGAACGTCGGCAAGGCGAAAGTCAAGGACGAACATGAAAACAAGAAGACCGCTACCTTTGCCGATGTCGCCGGTGAGGATGAGGAAAAGGAAGAGCTGAAGGAAGTCGTCGAGTTCCTCAAGAGCCCGGACAAGTTCAACTCTCTGGGTGCGCGTATCCCTCACGGCGTCCTGCTCGTCGGCCCTCCGGGTACCGGCAAGACCCTGCTGGCCCGTGCCTGCGCCGGTGAGGCGGGGGTGCCCTTCTACTCCATTTCCGGCTCCGACTTCGTGGAAATGTATGTCGGCGTCGGTGCCTCCCGTGTGCGTGACCTTTTTGAAAAGGCAAAAAAGACGATGCCCTCCATCATCTTTATTGATGAGATCGATGCAGTGGGCCGTCAGCGCGGCGCAGGTCTCGGCGGCGGCCACGATGAGCGTGAGCAGACTCTGAACCAGCTGCTGGTTGAGATGGACGGCTTTGATGCCAACGATGGCGTCATCGTCATGGCCGCCACCAACCGTGCCGATATTCTGGATAAGGCGCTGCTGCGTCCCGGCCGTTTTGACCGTCAGGTCTATGTCGGCCTGCCCGATGTGAAGGGCCGTGAGGAGATCCTCCGCGTCCATACCAAGAACAAACCCCTCGGCCCCGATGTGAGCCTCAAGACGATTGCCCGCTCCACCGCCGGTTTCTCCGGCGCTGATCTGGAGAACCTCGTCAACGAGGCTGCGCTGCTGGCCGCCCGTCAGGGCAAAAAGGCCATCACCGAGAAGGAAATCGAGGAAGCCTCGGTCAAGGTCATGATGGGCCCTGAGAAAAAGAGCCATGTTGTCACCGATGAGGAGCGCCGCCTGACTGCCTATCATGAGACAGGCCACGCCATCACGGGCTACTTCAGCAAGCACCATGACCCGGTACACCAGATCAGCATTATCTCCCGCGGCGGTGCGGGCGGCTATACGATGTACCTGCCGGAAAAGGATCCCAGCTATGTCACCAAGACTGCGATGTTTGAAAATATCGTGACGCTGCTGGGCGGCCGCGTGGCAGAGCAGCTTGTGCTGGAGGATATTTCCACCGGTGCATCCAGCGATCTGCAGCGCGCCACCGATACGGCCCGCGCAATGGTCACGCGGTACGGCTTCTCTGAGCGGATGGGTCCTGTTGTCTACGGCAGCGATCCCGGCGAGACCTTCCTGGGCCGTGATTTCGGTCAGGGAAAGGGCTATTCCGAAGCCATCGCCTCCGAAATCGACAACGAGATCCGCGATATTGTGGACGAGGCCTATGAGACGGCCCGCCGTACCCTGACCGAGCACATGGACGAGCTGCACAAGGTCGCAGGCGTCCTGATGGAGCGCGAGAAGATCAGCGGCGAGGAGTTCAAAACGCTGATGGAGGGCGGGACCCTGCCGCCCTATGACATCGCCAGCGGTGAGACCGCCAAGCCCGAAGCACCTGCGCCGGAAAATGCAGAACCTGTGCAGCCTGCCGAACAACCCGCAACCCCGCAGCCTGCCGAGCCGGACAATGCCCAGCCCGACACGCAAGAGTAAAGAGTAGGTGTAAACTATGGATCAGAATTTTACCCTGATGGCGCAGTCCCGCGCAAACTATTACACGGCTGGCAGCCCGGTGCAGTTCGTGCGTGTCGAACTGCTGAAAGGCGATATGACCGGCGAGGTCGCAGTCTGCCTGACCTTTAAGAATGTCGGCACCGAGCCGCTGACCGGTCTGGTCGTCCACTTCAAATGCAAGGATGCCGCAGGTCAGGTCCTGTGTGAGGATGACTTCTACTATGAGCAGCTCAACGCCCAGCCCGGCGCTGTGTTCGGCAGTGATGATGCCGTTTATGTCAGCGATACGCCGGTCTCCAGCGTTGAGGTCGAGCAGGACCGCGCCTTCCTGAACGGCCGCGGCGTTGACCTGCGCAGCTATAAGCGTGTGCGTCTCAATTTGCCCCGCGTGCTGCCCGGCTCCATTGCCAAGACGCTGCAGCAGCGCACCGGCAATGCCCAGCTGACCTGCGTACCTCAGGATAACGAGTACGGCTGGTTCTGCGCCTGCGGCGCGTTCCATCCCAATGAGGAAAACACCACGGTCTGCTCGGAGTGCGGCGGTGACCGTGCCTCCATCAAGGCTACGCTGACCTCCATTCTGGAGGACGCTCGTCAGGCGGTGGAGCGCCAGCAGCAGGAGGTCAACTCGGTTGCCAGCAGTGTGGCGCCCCAGCCTCAGGTACAGCCGACCCCGGCCGCCAGCGATCCGCGTGCCACGGCAGCCGCTGTGCAGGCTGCCATCACCGGCCAGCAGGAGATCCCGCCGCAGCAGGCCTATGAGCCTGAGCAGGCTACCGCTGCCTTTGAGCCGCAGTCCGAGGACGATGAGGACGAGGAGGCTGAGCGCGTGCGCCGTTATGCCCCCAAGGGCCGTCTGTTTGACGATGAAGACGATGATGATGAGGGCACCCAGATGTTCGATTCCGAGGATCTGGATTATGACAATGATGACGATTACGAGGACCGCAAAAAGTCCAAGAAGCGTGGCCGCTACGCCGACGACGACGAGACCAGCGAGGACGATGTCATGGCAGAGCGCATCATTCGTCTGGCACCGCCTATCACGGCCATCACCTGCGCACTGATCGTAGCGCTTTCTCTGGTATACCATTTCGTTCTGGCATAAAAAAATGCCGGGCCGTCTCCCTGAAGTGGGGACGGCCCGGCATTTTTCTTTTTAAATAATGGCGCGGCGTATTAACGCTCCGCAGTCAGGCGGTCAAAGGTTTTGACAATCTCAGGGTCATTCAGCTTGATGACCTTTCCGGAGAGGTAGTGCAGTGTATTCTCCTCCGGAATGCGCCCAAAGGTGAGCCGCTGGGCACAGAGTGCCTGCGTTTTAAGCCCGGTGCGCTCGTTCATCTTGCGGTTGCCGTACTTGATGTCGCCAAGCACAGGGTGGCCCAGATACGCGAGATGCGCACGGATCTGGTGGGTGCGTCCCGTAATCAGCCCGATACGGCAGAGCGCAAAGGGACCTGCCTGACGAATTACCGTAACCTCTGTGATGATCTGCTTATAGCCCTCGCTCTCCCGCGCATGGATGCGCACTTTGTTGCCTTTTTCACTGTGCTGCAGCCACGCTATAAAACGACCCTGCGGCGGCGCGCCCACCGTGATAGTCAGATATTCCTTGCGCATCATATCATCGCGGATGATGGCGTTCAGATCCCGCAGCGCGGTATAGCTTTTGGCTGCCAGCACCAGCCCCTCGGTACCGCGGTCGAGGCGGTTGCAGAGCGCCGGCGCAAACCGCTTTTCGGCGTGGGGATCGTATTCGCCCTTGCTTTCCAGATACGCTGCAAAGGCATCAACAAGATTGGGGTCACCGGTGCGGTCGCTGTGGCAGAGCAGATGGGCAGGCTTGTACAGCACAGCAAAGTTGTCATCCTCATACACTACCGTAACAGGGGGCTGCTTTTTGGGCGGCTTGGCCGCTTTTACTGCAGTGCCGCCCGCCGGGAAAAACTCATCATTGATATACATCTCAATCAAGTCACCGGTCTGCAGCCGGGTGTCAGGCTCGGCACGCTTGCCGTTGACCTTGATGCGCTTGTTGCGGAACGCCTTGTACATCATGCTGCGGGGCATGTCCTTGGTCACACCCTCGACAAAACGGCTCAGACGAACGCCGTTCTCATTCGGTCCTGCGGTAAAACTTTTCATCGTATCCTCACTATGCTCATAAAACAGCCCGCACAATTCCGCGCTGCGGTATGGCTTTAGAATTATTCGGGATTCTACTTGATAAAATGGTTGGCAAACGCCTTTATAGAGTATAAAGTAGAACTCAACTCGTATAAGATGTAAAACAACGCATTAACGATAGAATGAAAGCTGCTGGATTCAATTAGTGTGTGGAAAGTGCGGATTATTCGTACACAATCCATACACCAATTTCCAGCGGTTTTTTCATTCTATTTTATTTTTTCGATTTCAGTTCTTAGCCATTCGTTGGTTCTTTTGGTATAAACTCGCTCGGTCAAATCCTTGATAGAATGACCGACTAGGTACTTGATTGCGTACTCGTTGACATCGTATTGCTTGGCCATTGTGACGAATTGTACGCGGCAGTCATGGGGCGAATGTTTCCCAAATTCGAGGGTTTTGCATACAAGTTGGAACCAATCGAGATACTTGGCGTAGTATATGAAGTAGTCGTGTTTGGCCTTATCTCGGGGAGCAGAAAATAGATATTTGCTGCCTAAAGCTCTCGATTCGGCATAATGCTGCTTGACGATTTCTTGGATATTTGGATGTATGGGCACCACTCGGTC
>ERZ869979.538-NODE-538-length-11580-cov-4.530905_pt1 | contig 11580 bp, 9 predicted proteins | sample MGYA00521269_ERZ869979 | MGnify/ENA primary metagenome ERZ869979 (study PRJEB32232, sample SAMN07284974) | human gut metagenome | biome: human-associated habitat; material: feces | host: Homo sapiens | place: Tanzania | collected 2014-04-05 ... | reverse complement strand
CGACCGGCGTCCTAACCCGAGGCCGTCACCCGGCTCGGGGACCGTGCCAGGCGGGCAGTTTGACTGGGGCGGTCGCCTCCTAAAGAGTAACGGAGGCGCGCGAAGGTCCGCTCGGGACGGTCGGCAACCGTCCTTTTGAATGCAAGAGTACAAGCGGGCTTGACTGCGAGTCCTACAAGACGAGCAGGTGCGAAAGCAGGCTCTAGTGATCCGGCGGCCCCGAGTGGGTGGGCCGTCGCTCAACGGATAAAAGGTACTCCGGGGATAACAGGCTGATCTTGCCCAAGAGTCCACATCGACGGCAAGGTTTGGCACCTCGATGTCGGCTCATCGCATCCTGGGGCTGGAGCAGGTCCCAAGGGTACGGCTGTTCGCCGTTTAAAGCGGTACGCGAGCTGGGTTCAGAACGTCGTGAGACAGTTCGGTCCCTATCCTCCGTGGGCGCAGGAGAATCGATGGAGGCTGCCCCCAGTACGAGAGGACCGGGGTGGACGCACCTCCGGTGAACCGGTTGTCGACCAACGGCACGGCCGGGTAGCCGCGTGCGGCGCGGATAACCGCTGAAGGCATCTAAGCGGGAAGCCGTTCCAGGGATTAGTTCTCCTTCCGGTAAGGGCCCAGGTAGACTACCTGGTCGATAGACGGCAGGTGCAAGGCTGGCGACAGCCTCAGCCGAGCCGCACTAATCGCCCGAGCTCTTCCGGAACCGCACCTCGCGGCCCGCGGGACTTTGCGCTCCATGCGCGGTCCGGGCACGAGGATGCCCCCGAGTCACTCCCTCCCGTTCGCCATGCGGCCCCCAGGGCACGTAGATGAGACCCAGGACACCGTGAACGGTGGGCGCCGCCCACCGGTCAGCGGCCAGAGCATGGGGGGCACGCCCGGTCCCGTTCCGAACCCGGAAGCTAAGCCCCATCGCGCCGAGAGTACTGCGGGGCCAGCCCGTGGGAGGCCAGGGCGCCGCTGACCGGTGGACGGCACCGAGCCGTACGCCTGAATCGAAGAAGGGGGAGGCCTCGCGGCCTCCCCCTTTTTTTGCGTTAATTGAGCTTAATGACTCAATTACTCCAGTCGCTCTATTTGCTATTTAGCTATTGGGCCTTTACTTAAAGACAACGAATCGAATTACAAGGGCAACCGCTATGATCGCAATAATCAATAGCAGGATTGTCAGTCGATGCTGCTTGCGTCGTTTACTTGATGAAACGAAAATCGATTTTCCTTGTTTTGGCGTCTCGAGATAACGAGCCGAATGCGTCAAGGTTTGGTTAGGTCGAGGACCTCTATGCTCTCGAGCCGCGGGCGCATTCGTTGGCTCGGCATTGATTGCGCTGTTTTTTGATAACGGTGCATCTTTAAGATATACGGGATCTCCTGAGGCGACGCCCATATGCTTGCGTCCTGTTTGGGCATCCTCGAGTGTTTGGTATCGATTTCTCGTTACATACTCGGGCTCAAGATCGTTGATGGGTTCTTGCGAGATATGGGGGCGATGAAACCGCGTCGGCTGCGGGGTGGATTCTTCCCCCTGAGCCGGCTTAAACATATTGTTTTGGTTTTGGTCGTTCATGATGCCCTTTAGCTCGTTACCAACAACGCATATGCGCTCATTGTAAGCCCCTTATGCTGATTTGCTAGGGATATACGCACTATTTAAGGGCCGGTTCAAAGAACCTTAACCTTCCTAAAACCTTAGTCATATACACTTAGATATGCTTATAGTACGGGACTCAAAAAACTTTATGGTCTATGTATATATAAGAGACGGGTGGGCATATATAAGAGCGTCAAACGAAGTCCCAGTCGCCTAGAAGGTGGCTCGGCAGTTCCCAAAAGGAGTGGTAAACATGGCAAGCATGGTTCCTTATCGTTCGGTTTTTGGCGTTCGTCCCTCTGCAAGCTCGCTGTTCGATCTGTTCGATGATATGACCGACCTGGCGAACAACTCGATCGCCTCCAAGGCGTTTCCCGTTGACGTTGAGGACAAGGGCGATGGCTACGAGGTCAAGGCTTATCTGACCGGCGTCGCCAAGGACGACATTGATGTTGAGCTCAACGAGGGTCGTCTGTCCATTAGCGTGAATGTCGAGGAGGACGAGGAGAACGAGGGCAAGAACTTCCTGCAGAAGGAGTTCAGCTCGTACAGCGCGACGCGTGGCGTGTATCTGAAGGACGCCTCGAGCGAGGGCCTTTCGGCTAAGTACGCTGACGGCATCCTGACCGTTACGGTTCCCAAGATTGTCGAGAAGAAGAACGTCACGAAGATCTCCATCGACTAACGGCAACGCTGCTTCAATCGAGTGTTTAAATTGGGGGCTGGGAAGAGATTCCCAGCCCCCTTTTTCTTACGACGCGCTATTGAATGGTCATGGGGCGATATTGTCCTGCGGGGCATATGGTGAGCTGCTGCGAGCCAGAATGTCTGGTCGCAGTGCTGCCGAGCTCATCGTCAAGTGTTGCATCGAGCGCTCGGGCGTAACTTTTGACCGTCAGGCTCGGACGATTGTTGTCTTGGCTGATATGCATGGCGATGAGCTGCTCGGTGCGATCGGTGACGAGTTCGCGCGCCGCGTTGGCGGCTTGGTCGTTTGAGAGATGGCCTTTTGCAGATAGAATTCGCTCTTGGAGGAAGCGGGGGTAATCTCCCTGGCGTAACATGGTCACATCGTGGTTGCTCTCGAGCGCAAGAACTCGGCAGTCTTTAAGCGTGTCGATGGCATGACTTGATAGCTCTCCGGTGTCGGTGGCAAATCCAATAGAATCGCCAAGGGCATCAAATCGGTAGCCAACGGGGTTGATGACGTCGTGTGATGTCGAATAGGTTTGAATACGAACCCCGGCAATCTCGAGCACGTCGCCAGGATCGAATTCTTCAACGGGCACATGTGCAAGGCTTTCTTTGGATGCGAGCGTATTCCTGCTGGCAAAGAGGGGGCCGCGCCAGTGCTTGCACCAGACATCGAGACCCTTGATGTGATCGCTATGCTCATGAGTAACAAGAAGGGCCGAGACGTTGTCTGCCGAGAGGCCCAGTTCTGCCATGCGCTTCAATGTCTCGCGACGAGAAAGGCCGTCGTCGACCATGATGAGCCCCTGGGGGCCTTCGATGAGCGCGCAGTTGCCTTTTGAGCCGCTGCCGAGGATATGAAGGTGCAGACGAGACATAAGATTCCAAAGGATACAATGGGTGCGGTCGAATAGAGGAGGAAGCGAATGCCAACGGTATCTCAGCACTACGGACATCATGCTGCGTCGAGGGCGGACGATTGCACCCTGGCGACGCGGCAGACGGCTGCTCCTGTGGTGCTCATGGTATCAGGTGGTGCGGACTCGACGGCGCTGCTCCTCATGGCTTGCACATCAAAGCTGGATATACAGGATGGACGTGGCGTAGCCCCCATCGCGCGCGAGCGGCTGCATGTGCTGCATGTAAACCATCATCTGCGTGGCGAGTCATCCGATGGCGACGAAGCCTTTGTGCGCGACCTGTGTGCACAATACGGCTTGCCGCTGTGTGTCGAGCATGCCTATTTTGACAACGAGTCGGGCAATATCGAGGCCGCGGCGCGCGAAGTGCGCTATACCGCGGCACGCAGATATGTTCGCGAGCTCTGCGCCCAGACGGGGGCACCGCGAACGGCAGCTCGTATCTGCACCGCGCACACGTCTTCGGATCGCGCGGAAACGTTTTTGATGAACGCGATTAAGGGGTCGGGGCCCGCGGGCCTATCGAGCATTCCTCGCCGGAGGAATATCGTGGTGCGTCCCTTGCTCGACCTAACTCATAGCGAGCTCGTGAGCTATCTGCAGGTACATGGTCAGCCGTGGCGAGAGGACGAGAGCAACGAGGATATCTCGTATCTGCGCAACTACGTACGTCATCGCGTGATGCCGGCGGTGGCTCAGCGCAACGCGAACGTGTGCAAGACGATCGGCGCTGCCTGCGAGATCCTGGGGGACGAGGACGCGTTTCTGTCTCAGCTTTCGGCGCAAGCCTTTCGAAGCTGCCTGCGCAAAGAGGCGGCGGGCGCGCTGGTCCTTGACGCGCGTCGCCTTGCGGCTGCCGAGGTTGTGATCGCGCGGCGTATCGTGCGGTTGGCGATTAAGCGCATCGACCCCGATGCTCGCCCGGAGATGCGGCATGTGGAGCGTGTGCTCGCCTGCGTCGCCGAAGGTGCAGGATCGGTCACGCTGCCGGCGGGAATTGATGCGCGTGTGGAGTTTGGCATGCTGGCTTTTAAGGCGCCTGTGGCGCGTGAGGGGTTGCTTGCCGATTGGATTACCATTCCCGGTCGTTTGCCACTGGGGGCGGGACGCATCCTGGTGGCAGAGCCGTTGGCCGTCGAGCCCGGATGCGATATTGTGCGCCGTGCCCGCGAGCTTGCGGCTGCTGGAGAGGTGGCCGCTATGGTGGATGCGGCGGCTCTGGGCTTTGTCGACCGTGATAGCGAGCGAATGCTCGCCGGCTCGCGCGGGGAGATTCCCGCCGAGGCACGTTCGGCGCGTCTGTGGGTTGACGGCCCCGCTCCGGGGGATGTGATGTGTCCGTTAGGTATGAGCGGCCGAAGCAAGAAGGTATCCGATCTGCTCAATGAGGCCCGTATACCTGTTTCTGAGCGTGCGAGCGTCCCCGTGGTAAGAACGGCTCCGGGAGGCTCCGTGGTATGGGTCGCAGGCGTTCGCGCGGACGAGCGTTTTAAATGCACGGCCGCAACGCGTGTGGCGTATCTGCTCCGCGTGGTCGATGCGGAATAGCGCCTTGCGCCAGCTATTCTGTGCGACGTTGACGGTATTCCCGCGCTGATGGCGTACGGGCTGGTAAATATACCCCGTGCGCTGCTAGAATGTGTAGTTCGCGTCCATACGGCGGTGTGTGGACGATAAGCACAAGAAAGGGTTGTCATGGCTTCTCAACATCCGGATATCGAGAAGGTTCTGTTTACGCAGGAGGATATCGACGGTATCGTCTCTCGCCTGGGCGAGGAGATTACTCGCGACTACGCGGGTAAGGATCTGGTGCTGATTGCGGTCCTGCGCGGCGCCGTGGTCTTTATGGGCGACCTGATGCGCAAGATCGAGCTGCCGACCAACATCGATTTCATGGCTGTTTCGAGCTACGGCGACGGCGTGAAGTCCTCCGGTATCGTGCGTATCATTAAGGACCTGGATATCGACATCCGTGGTCGCGACGTGCTGATTGTCGAGGACATTCTGGACTCGGGCCTGACCCTCAAGTACCTGATGAAGAATCTCGAGAGCCGTAAGCCCGCTTCACTGGAGGTCGCTGCCTTCCTGTGGAAGGACGTTGAGGACCGCGTCTCGGCCGTCACGCCCAAGTATGTTGGAACCCATTGCCCCGATGCCTTTGTGGTGGGCTACGGCCTCGACTATGCCGAGCGCTATCGTAACCTTCCGTATCTGGGCATTTTGAAACCGGAGGTTTATTCGTAAGATGCCCGACGACCGTAACGATAACAATTCCCAGACTCCCCGGGAGCCTAAGATCCCGGGGATGCCCGGAGGCAAGAAACCCACGCGTACGGGCTGGCTGTATTTTATTTTGGCTTGCGCGCTTCTGGGCTATGCCTTCTTTAATATGGGCTCCGGCTTTGCCAACTCCAGCAATACCGTAAAGCTCGCGACGAGTGAGATGGTGAGCGCCATCAAGCAGGATCGCGTCGAAGATCTGACCTATACGGTTCAGGACGGAAGCGTGACGGGTCATTACTGGAAGACGAAAAAGGACAAGGGCGACACGAGCGAGCTCAAGAGCTTTTCCTCGACCTATGTCGGTTCCGATTCGCTTGCCGAGCTCATGGCGGAGCACCCCGACACCAAGTACATCGTCAACACCAACGACCCCGATTTTTGGGGCGACTTGGCGATGAGCGTGCTGCCGACGATTGCCCTGATCGCCATCATGTTCTACTTTATGCGCCAGATGATGGGCGCCAACAACAGGAACATGCAGTTTGGCAAGACCAACGCCAAGACCAACGAGGCCACGCGCCCCAAGGTCAAGTTTGAGGACGTTGCCGGCGTGGACGAGGCGGTCGAGGAACTCGAGGAGATCCGCGACTTCTTGAGCGATCCGGATCGTTACCGCAAGCTAGGCGCCAAGATTCCGCGTGGCGTATTGCTCGTGGGCCCTCCGGGCACCGGCAAGACGCTGCTGGCCAAGGCTGTTGCCGGCGAGGCCGGAGTACCGTTCTTTAGCATCTCGGGCTCTGACTTTGTCGAGATGTTCGTGGGCGTCGGCGCCAGCCGTGTGCGCGACCTCTTTAAGGAGGCCAAGTCCCAGGCCCCGTCGATCATCTTTATCGATGAGATCGATGCTGTGGGACGTCAGCGCGGAGCCGGCTTGGGTGGCGGCCACGACGAGCGCGAGCAGACGCTCAACCAGCTGCTGGTCGAGATGGACGGTTTTGAGGAGAGCGAGTCGGTCATCCTGATCGCCGCCACCAACCGCCCTGACATTCTGGATCCGGCGCTGCTCCGTCCCGGCCGTTTTGACCGCCAGGTTACGGTCGACCGTCCGGACGTAAAGGGCCGCGAGCAGATTTTGCGCGTGCATGCCGAGAACAAGCCGATGGACGAGGACGTTAAGTTTGAGAAGCTCGCCCAGATGACCGTTGGCTTTACCGGCGCCGACTTGGCGAACCTGCTCAACGAATCTGCGCTGTTGGCTGCCCGCCGTCATCGTTCCGTGATCTCGATGGACGAGGTCGAGGAATCGATGGAGCGTGTCATCGCCGGACCGCAGCGCAAGGGTCGCGTGATGACCGAGGCCGAGCGCACCACGATTGCCTACCACGAGAGCGGTCACGCCCTGGTTGGTCACATCCTGGAGCACTCCGATCCGGTCCACAAGATCTCGATCGTCAGCCGCGGTCAAGCCCTGGGCTATACGCTGCAGCTGCCGCAGGAGGACCACTTCCTCAAGACCAAGAACGAGATGCTCGACGAGCTTGCCGTGTTCTTGGGCGGTCGCGTTGCCGAGGAGCTCATGTGCGACGACATCACGTCGGGCGCGAGCAACGACCTGGAGCGTGCAACCAAGATGGCGCGCGAGATGGTTACGCGCTTGGGCATGAGCGAGGAGCTGGGTACCCAGGTCTTTGGCGAGGCGCAGCATCAGGTGTTCCTGGGCCGCGACTACGCCGATCACCAGGATTACTCCGAGGAAACGGCGCGTCGCATCGATATCGAGGTTCAGCGCATTATGCGTGAGGCCCATCGTCGTGCGGTCGAGATTCTTGATGCCCGTCGCGATCAGCTCGATCTGATGGCCAAGGTGCTGCTTGAGCGCGAGACCGTTGAAGGCGATGCCGTGAACGCCCTGCTCGATAATGAGTGGGATTCCTATCTTGAGCGCGAGGGCGATATCCTGGCGGCCAAGGAGGAGCGCAACGCCAAAGCGGCCGGCATGCCGACCAAGAAGCGCGCACCTCGCATGAGCGAGGAGGAGCTGGCGGCCGACGCCGCGGCATTTGCGCAGGCGGCTATGCAGGAGGATGCCGAAGCCGCATCCGACGACACCGGAGATGCCGACAACGGCAATACCGACGCCGACGAATAGCTCTGCTACGAAAGCCTCCGCGGGGAAACCTGCGGAGGCTTTTTGAGCGATATGGAGCCGCCTGTTGATTGGGGACAGACTTAAATGAGTGTTTTCACGCATTTAAGTCTGTCCCCAATCAACATTGCTGCGGCACTTTGCTCAGCTAAAGCGTACAATAGCGCCTATGTGAAAGGGGAACAGATGATTAACGAAACCATGTATGCTCGCGGCGCGGAGAGTTCTATCATCCGCGAGATCTTTAGCTATGGCCTTGAGCGCAAGGCGCAGATCGGCGCGGAGAACGTGTTCGATTTCTCGCTGGGCAACCCGAGTGTTCCGGCGCCTGCTGCTGTGGCGGAGTCCATCAAAAAGGCTTTGGAGCTGCCGAGCGATCAATTGCATGGCTATACGCCCGCCCCGGGCTTGCCGCAATGCCGCGCAGCTGTCGCCGAGTCGCTGAACCGCCGCTTTGGCACGAGCTATGAGGGCAAGGATGTCTTTATGACGGTGGGTGCGGCAGCTTCGCTCACCTGCACGCTCAACGCCATCACCAATCCGGGCGATGAGGTTATCGTCATTGCTCCGTATTTTCCGGAGTACCGCGTCTGGATCGAGAAGGCCGGCTGCACGTGCGTCGAGGCGCTTGCCAACGAGGACACATTCCAGCTGAGCGTGGGCAACGTTCTTAAGGCTATTACCGACAAGACGGCAGCGGTCATTATCGACTCGCCCAACAACCCGACCGGCGCCGTGTATACGCGCGATACCTTGACGCGCCTGGCCAATGTCTTGCGAGAGGTCAACGCCAAGCGCGATCCCGAGAACCCGATCATGCTGATCTCGGATGAGCCGTACCGCGAGATCGTCTATGGTGCCGAGGTGCCTTGGGTGCCCTCGATCTACGAGCACACTATCGTGTGCTACTCATATTCCAAGTCGCTTTCGCTTCCGGGTGAGCGTGTGGGCTGGATTTTGGTCCCCAATACGAATCCGCAGGCCGCCCGCTTGATGCCCGCCGTTGCCGGCGCCGCCCGTACGCTGGGCTTTGTGTGTGCACCGGCGCTCTTCCAACGCGTGATTATCGACTGTATCGACGAGCCGAGCGATGTTGAGGCCTATGCACGCAACCGCACAGCGCTAACCGGTGCGTTGGCGGAGTATGGCTACACGTATGTTGAGCCGGATGGTGCGTTCTACCTATGGGTGAAGGCACTGGAGCCCGATGCGAACGCCTTCTGCGAGCGCGCGAAGAAGTACGAGCTGCTCGCGGTGCCCTCGGACAGCTTTGGCATGCCGGGTTGGTTCCGCTTGGGCTATTGCGTGAGCCATGAGACGATCGTCAACTCGCTGCCTGCGTGGAAGCAGTTGGCAGACGAGTATCGTCCAAAGTAAAGCGCTCTGCTTACAATGTTTTACGTGAAACGGGGTTTGGTGCTAAGCCAGACCCCGTTGTCTATGCCGTTGTGTGATTGGGATGAAGCAGTTTTACGACTGCCGAAAGCTATGCGTACAATGAATATACGCGACGGCCATACTGGACAAGGAGACCCGATGCCCTACCTTCTTTCTTGTGATATTCATACTCATACGATGTTCTCTGCGCATGCGTATTCAACCATTGAGCAGAACATATATTGGGCGGCCGAGCGCGGCCTTCAGGTGCTCGGTTCCGCTGACCATCTGAGCTCGATGGTTACACCTTGCCCCAATGACCTGCGTAGTTTCCAGTTCTTTATCAACCAGGATATCTGGCCGCGCATTTGGAGCGGCGTGCTGTTGCTCCGCGGCGCCGAGGCCGATATCGTTTCGTTGGACGGCAGCCTGTTTGGTGAAGACATTCCCGTTTCGCTCGATATTGCCGGCGATTCGTACAGCCGTCAGCATTCGCTGTTCGATTTGGTGACGCGTAATTTGGATTATTTGGTGGCAAGCGTGCATAATCCGCAGTTTGCCGAGGGTGCGACGCTCGCCCAGACGACCGAGATGTACGTCAATGCCCTGGAGCACCCCAAGGTGTTCATGTTGGGCCATGCGGGCCGTTCGGGCGTGCCGTTTGATATCGACGAGGTGCTGCTGGCGGCCAAGGCCAAGCATAAGATCATCGAGATCAATAATCACAGTCTTGAGCATGGCACCGATACCGAGCATTGGGACGTATGCCGCAAGATCGCCGAGCGTTGCGCCGAGCTGGGCGTGGGCATTGGTGTTTCGACTGACGCGCACATTGGCATGGCAATTGGCAAGCTCGACTCTGCGCGCAAGATGCTCGACGAGATCCACTTCCCGTTGGATTTGATTGTGACACGCGATCGTGACACGCTGCTGCGCGAGATGGCTGCCGCCGGTGTATGCGACCTGCGCAAGAGGATGTAACGAGGCAAATAGGCTCAACGAAAAGGGGGCGGTCCAGACGGGCCGCCCCTTTCTTGTGCCGGTAGATTAGCGGCGCTCGAGGACCGCTACGGTTTCGGTGTGGTCGGTATGGGGGAACATGTCGACCGGCGTGATCTTGAGCAGGCGGTAGCCTCCGTCGAGGAGCTGGTGCAGGTCGCGCTCCTGGGTCACGGGGTTGCAGCTGATGTAGGTGATGCGTCGCGGCTTGAGCGCACAGGCGGCATCAAGGAACTCGGGCGTAGAGCCGGCGCGCGGCGGGTCGATGGAGAGAACGTCGACGCGCTCGTTGTTGTCAGCGGCATCCAGGATATAGTCGGTCGCGTCGTCGGCCATAAACCACGCGTTGCGGGTAAGGCCGTTGAGTTCGGCATTGCGACGTGCATCGGCGATGCCGGCGGGATTGCGCTCAACGCCGAGCAGCATAATGCCGGCACCCTTGTCCTGGGCATCTTTTGCGGCGCACAGACCGATTGTGCCGCTGCCGCAGTAAGCGTCCATAAGCACGTCGCCCTGCTGCAGGTCCATGCCGTCAATAGCGAGCTGATAGAGCAGCTCGGTCTGCTGCGGGTTGGTCTGGTAAAACGCGGTGGGGGAGATGTCGAACTCGCAGTCGAGCAGCTGGTCGCGCATGCACTCGGCGCCATGGACGATGCGGGTCTCCTCGCCCAGGATGGCATTGCCGGGACGGCCGTTGATATTTTGGGCAACGGTGACGATATGCGGATCGAGTGCGGCGACGGCCTCAAAGAACTCCTGCGCATGCGGAAGATCGCGCTGGGCGGTCACGAGCGTAACCATAATCTGATCGGTACGCCAGCCACAACGAACGACGGCATAGCGAAGCAGCCCCAGATGCTTGTCCTCGTTAAAGGCAGGAATGTGCAGGCGTTCTGCCTCGCGTGCAATACCGTTGAGAATCTGACGAGCACCCGGCGCCTCGACAGGACACTCGGGTACGGCAACGATCTTGTGCGTGCCGCGCTCAAAGAAACCGCAACGGACAGCACCCTCCTTACCAGGAGCAAAGGGGGTCGCAGCCTTATGGCGAAAACCACGCGGCGCAGGATACTTACCGGGGTCGCCCAAGGTGACACCCATGCCGCAAATGGGATCAACGACGATGCCCTCGCGCTCACAAAGCTCGGCAAACAGCTCTTCCATGGCAGCCTGCTTGGCAGCGAGCTGCTTCTTATAAGGACGATTAAGCGCCGTGCACCCACCACAATCCTTCATGATGGAACAAGGCGATTTGGGATCCACGGTTTTACGAGCAGGCTTGGCCGAGTCCCTATAAGAACGCCTAGAGCGAGCTTCGAAATCTTTGGTTCCAGCCTGACGAGCGCCAGAACGCTTACCCTTTGCCTTGCCCTTGTTAGATTTACCCTTCGCATCCTTAGACGACTTAGATTTCTTAGAAGATTTCGTCTTCTCCGACCCCTCAGCCGCCTGGATCAAAGCACGCCGAGCCTTACGCTCAGCACGAGATTCTGCCATGAATCAACCCCACTATTAAATAAAAGAAAAGTCCGAAGCAATTGTACCGTGCATTCAACGTGCCCGTTTGGAGAGGAGGCTATTTAAGGCTCCGAGCACGTTGTCTCCCGGCTGGGCGGCACCCGGCGCGG
>ERZ869979.537-NODE-537-length-11583-cov-6.265340_pt1 | contig 11583 bp, 7 predicted proteins | sample MGYA00521269_ERZ869979 | MGnify/ENA primary metagenome ERZ869979 (study PRJEB32232, sample SAMN07284974) | human gut metagenome | biome: human-associated habitat; material: feces | host: Homo sapiens | place: Tanzania | collected 2014-04-05 ... | reverse complement strand
CGCTCCTGCTCCTGGGCCATCCAGTCCATTGTAGCAGCACCATCGTGTACCTCACCAATCTTATGAGTCTTACCTGTGTAGAACAAGATACGCTCAGATGTTGTTGTCTTACCGGCATCGATGTGCGCCATGATACCGATGTTACGTGTCAAATGTAAATCGCGATTTGCCATTTTCTTTTAAACCTATTTTATAAATTAAATTAGAATCTGAAGTGAGCAAATGCACGGTTAGCCTCAGCCATACGATGCATATCCTCCTTGCGCTTGAATGCGCCACCCTGGTTGTTATAAGCATCCATAATCTCTGCAGCGAGCTTATCTGCCATAGTCTTACCACCACGCTTGCGAGCGAAGATAATAAGATTCTTCATAGAGATACTCTCCTTACGATCAGGACGAATTTCTGTAGGAACCTGGAAGGTTGCACCACCAATACGGCGGCTCTTAACCTCAACCTGTGGAGTAATATTGTCGAGAGCCTGCTTCCAAATCTCAAGTGCAGACTTCTCCTCGTTAGCCATCTTAGCCTTTACGGTATCGAGTGCATTGTAGAAAATCTCATAAGATGTATTCTTCTTACCATCATACATCAAATGATTTACGAATTTAGAGACCTTCTGGTCATTGAAGACTGGATCTGGGAGGATCACTCTCTTCTTTGGTTTTGCTTTTCTCATTTTTTAATCGAAAAAATTTAAATTCTGCATGGGGCTGTATATCGTTCTTCAACACTCGCACCCGAGTATTTACTCAACCTGTTACTTCTCCAGCAAAACGTTTAATAAAATAATCTTTTTACCTAAACTCTCGACCTTCTCCGACCGTGAGTTTTCGGATTTCTTTTAATTTTGTCCGGATTAGAATTACTTCTTTGCCTTTGGACGCTTAGCACCGTACTTAGAACGACGCTGTGTGCGGTTTGCAACACCTGCGGTATCAAGAGTACCACGAACGATGTGATAACGTACACCTGGGAGGTCCTTAACACGACCACCGCGAACCAATACGATTGAGTGCTCCTGCAAGTTGTGACCCTCTCCTGGGATGTAAGAGTTAACCTCCTTAGAGTTTGTCAAACGAACACGGGCAACTTTACGCATTGCCGAATTAGGCTTCTTTGGAGTTGTTGTGTAAACACGAACACAAACACCACGACGCTGAGGACATGAATCCAAAGCTGGTGACTTGCTCTTGTCTACCAATACTCGTCTGCCTTTTCTTACTAACTGTGAAATAGTAGGCATAATTTTACTTTTTAATTTATTATTTTATTTTTATTATTGTCTTATTTCCGTATAAGCCACCACCTTATGGGGCTTTTCGGGGTGCAAAGTTACGACTTTTTCGGCAAACTACCTAAATATTAAGGAGACTTTTAAAAAACGAGGGCTAGTTTTAACTTTATATAACTATTAAAAACAAATATTATAAAGAAAAAGCGGCATTTAGCAGGAAATTTAGTCTTAGTATGTATGTGTTTATGCATTAAGCCTCACCTTTTGGTGTGCCAAATGGAGCGATAGTACGCTCTGGCTCGTCAGCCAACTTAATCTTACCGAAAGCCTGCTCGTAGTTATAAACATTGCTCTGCAATGCCTGGAGCAAACGCTTTGCATGCTCAGGTGCCATGATGACACGGCTCTTGATCTGAGGTGCTGGCATTCCTGGAAGTGCACATGCGAAATCCAAGATGAAGTCTGAACTAGAATGAGTAATCAGTGCCAAGTTAGAGTATGTACCCTCTGCTACTTCTGGGCTGATGCCCATCTGGAACTGATTCTGCTGCTGTTGATTATTCTTATTTTCTTCCATAATTTTATTAAGTTAATAGGATTAAACTTTAAATGATAGTGCAAATTTACACATAATATCTGAAAAAAACGAATACTTTGCCAATTATTTTGTGTTAAAAGTCCTTTCACACTAAAACGCTTCTAATACAAAGACATAAGCGTAGCGTGAAAGGACTTTTGAAATACATATTCTTTTTTATCTGAAGAACAAGTCTATCAGAAACGGCTCTTTTCTGCATTACCAGCACCTGAGCCCTTATACTTTCTATGACCGGAATTGAATTTATAGACCACCCTGACACCAATTTCACGGGCACTATTATAACCATCCTTCGTCAAGGTTGCATGGTCGCCATACATGGTCCATTGGTCTTTCTGACTTCTGAAGATATCATCAGCATAGAAATTAACAGTCAAAGCTTCATCAAAGAATGTCTTAACCATTCGCATAGAGGCAAAATATCCAGAGCGATACCGGCGGAAGGCATTATAGGATGTCGTATTGGCATGAAGAGTCACCCATGAAGTCCAAGTAGAACTCAACTTAAACTTGTTGTTCCATGTAATACCCAAGGCAGGCTTCGACAAACCACGAGGGGCACCATATCTTTCCGCATCAAAGAAAGGCTTCTGAAAGAAGACTTGCCATGTAGGCTGATACCAATCGAACTTGGGAGCAGCTATGACATACGCCGTCATCGTCTGCTTGCTGGAAAAGTTCACATTCCTCAAGAAGGCTATATCCTGATGATTATAAAGGGTGACATACCAGATGATGGGATTGTCCTCATAAAGATACTCCACACCAAACGAAATCCAGTTGCACATCACATCCAATGAAACATCATGAGCAATGGTAGGACGAAGATAAGGTTCGCCACCTTCATACATATAGCGATTATCATATTGTACCTCATTGCGCAAGGAACTATAAGAAGGACGTTTTGTCTTGCAGGTATATGCCAGAGATGCAGCCCATGGTTCCTTATTCCATGACAGGGTCAGGTTGGGAAACCAATTGCTATAATTCCTGCTAGGCTCTTCTTCATACTTTCCGAAAGAATAATACTTGGCAGATACATATTCGTATCTCAAACCTGCATCAAAAGAAAACGAACCCAACGGATATGAAAACGCAAGAAATCCCGCCCAATTATCTTCCTTCATATCGGTGGAAGCATCCGACACAATGCCTTCCGCATTGCTATACTCTCCGCTACTGTGGGTATGGCTCACTTCGCTTCCTAATTCCAATTGACCTTTGGCTATGGGATAAGAAAGAACCAGTTTGCCTGCAAGCAACTGATTATGGCGGCGACTCGCAGTATGGATTTCCCGATTTTCCAATACGGTAGCCTCTTCTGTTTCCAACATATCCCGCCCAGTTTTTTGCCAGAGATAGGTTCCATTAAAATCTACTCCCAGTTTATTGACCTTTCCTACATAGTAAGCATTCAACTCATGGGTAGGACCACCGATATCATCGACCAATACTTTCTGTTTGATGATATCCACAGGTTGTCCCTCATTGAATATTTCCTGCTGTCCATCAACATGCCCTTTCGCATAGGGTTCGCATTCTAAATCAAAAGAAGCACCGATAGAGTTTTCATCATTGAGGTCATAATTGAAACCAAAGTTTACTTCTCCCATTGTATTGCGATAGGATAAGGGTTCATACTGGTTTACGGTAACATTCTTCGTTCCTTCAATATGCTGAATTAGCGAAGTAGCCTCCTTATGCCCTCTTGTATATCCCCAAAGAGACCCAAACAAGTTGAGCTTTTCACTCTGATAATTGAGACTAAGCTGTTCTGACCCTCCCAGATATCCATTATACCATACCATGGAATTCAAGGATCCACTCATACCTTCACCTTGCTTCTTGACGGTTCGGATGCGTATGACAGAGCTAACAGTGGCATCATATCTTGCACCAGGCGAAGTGATGATTTCCACATTCTTGATAGCATCAGACTTCAGACGCAGCAATTCCCTGGAATCTCTCACCTGCTTATTGTTGATATATATAATAGGTGTACCCTTGCCATAAACACTGATGGCATCGGTACTACTTACATTGATGCGAGGTAATTGTCGGAGTACATCAACAGCATCTCCTACTTTTGACAAATCAGAATGCTGTATATCTATCAGCATTCCCTCACGGCCCATCTTGAAAGAGGGCAACTTCGCCTTCACCGTAACACCATTGATATGCATGGTACTCTCCTTCAACACAACATTTCCGACTTTTCCCACATTATATATATTATATAAGGTGTAATAACCTACGCAACTTACTTTGGCGATGACCTTCTTCATACCACAAGGAATCACGAAATTGCCGCTGGCATTGGTCACGCCACCTGTGAGAAAGGAAGAATCCCTGGGATTGAGCAAAGCCACATTGGCAAACTCCACTGGTCGATGACGTTCATCAATCACCCGTCCCATCAATTTGGCAGGCTCCTTCTGGGTACATTCCACGAAAATCAAGCTATCCTCTATCGTAGCCTTCAACGGATAAAATCCAAAGACCCGCCCCAAAGCTTCCTGCAAATCGAGATTACGGAAAGAGGTAGTGACGGTGAAATCTTCCAGTTCATTATAGATAAAACTGATTTTATATCGACGGGTAGCCTTGTCTAAATCCTTCAGAACTTCAGACATGGAACGGTTGCTATAGCTTCGAGAGATGCGCTGTCCAAACGATGCCTGTACCAACAGACACATCAGGAAAGCGAACATATATTTCTTCATATTTTTCATATTGATTTGATACATATTACAAATAAGCCGACTTGCAAACAGACCTGTCAGCGACAGGATTATTCTACAACAAGTTGCTCATTGTCCAAAGAGAGAATTATCTGTTGTGAATGATTCAATTCATCCACTACACTCTGCAGACTGTTCTCGCTGTTCCATTCATAATAGAAACGAAGCTGCTTGGCTTCCTGGTTCTGGAACACAATCTTCACTCCATAATACTCTGCCATTTCTCCGAGCATCGTTTCTAAGGAAACATTGTCGAAAGTCTTATGCACAATTTCCTTCTTGACATCAGTTGACGTAGCTTTATCACTGACAACAGCAGTATTTGGACAGGATGCTACTTTTACCTGAGACGTATCCCCTACCGATGTTTCTTCTACCTGACGATGCGAACTGAATGTATAAATGGCAGCAAAGGCGATACCAGACAGCAAACATACACCTATAAAGGAAGCTGCGAGTTTGTGCCAATCAAAACGGGACTTCACTACCGGATGCTGTTCTGCAAACAATTGCCATTCCTTGTCTACATCCAAATCTTTCTCCGTCGCTTCCTTATCAAAAGCCATACGCATCTCCATCATTGTGAGATAGGTCTGGCGAGATTCCTCATCTTGAAGAATCTCCATCATCTGAGACTCAGAATAATGCTCTGGGTGCTCAATCATGTCTATTACTTGTGTTAACTTATCCATTGTTCTTGGGATTAAAATATTCTTTTATTCGTTTGATACCTTGAGCTAGATGCTTATAGACAGCAGCCTCACTGATACCTAACTCTTCTGAGATTTCACGATAAGTGAGCTTTTGGCGATAATGCATATTGACTACTCTCCGAGTTTGGGGTGTCAATTCGTGGTCTATAAAACGAAGCATCTGGTCTGCCCTGTTCATCTCATGGTCTATCTCACCAATGATTCGGTTTTCATCATGCACGATATCTATCGTATGATCCAGCATAAGACCAGCCTTGACCTTATCATGAAGAGTCATTTTTCTCAGATGATTCAAACATCGGTTTCGAGTAAGAACCACATAGTAACCTTCCGTACTATCGGGAGGCATCCGAAGCTTTCCGCTGAGTAAATCAGCAAAAATATCGCTCACTACATCTCTTGCGGTCTCTTCATCCCCCAGAAACATCCTCGAAACGAGAAACATCTTTGAATAATGCTGGCGAAAAAGTTGTTCTATCTTTTCCATTTCTATTTTTATCTGTATTTTTTATCCCAAGAACACATCAAGATATCAAATTCCCAACCCCAAAAGAAGAAAAAAATATAAAAAAGTTGGTTTGGTATCATCAACAGGCAGGCAATATCAAGAAAAGAGCCATAGATGATGACTCACCTATGGCTCTTATACCTTATTATATATATGTTACTCTACCCTACTGATTAGTCCACGATTGGAGAATCAGCATAGTCGAGTACATTCTTTCTGTTAGCCTGCATGCGCTCGTACTCTTCCTTAGAACCAACAACAAGCTTCTCCCACTGGCGGAGACCTGTACCTGCAGGAATCAAGTGACCGCAGATAACATTCTCCTTCATTCCCTCAAGGTAATCTACCTTACCACGAATAGCAGCCTCGTTCAAGACCTTAGTAGTCTCCTGGAAGGAAGCGGCACTCATGAAGCTCTTGGTACCAAGAGCGGCACGGGTAATACCCTGGAGAATCTGAGTAGATGTTGCAGCTACGGCATCACGAACCTGAACAAGCTTCATATCGCGACGCTTCAATGCAGAGTTCTCATCACGCAACTTACGGGCTGTGATGATCTGACCAGGCTTGAGTTCAGTGCTGTCACCAGCGTTGACAACAACCTTCTTACCCCAGATACGGTCATTCTCCTCAGCGAAGTCGAGCTTATCAACCAACTCCTGCTCCAAGAATGTAGTATCACCTGGATCGTCAATACGAACCTTACGCATCATCTGACGAACAACCACCTCGAAGTGCTTATCGTTGATAGCCACACCCTGGAGACGGTAAACGTCCTGAATCTGGTTAACGATGTACTCCTGAACAGCGGTAGGACCCATGATAGCAAGGATATCGCCTGGAGTTACACTACCATCAGAAAGAGGAGTACCGGCACGTACAGCATCATGCTCCTGTACCAGGATCTGCTTAGAGAGTGATACGAGATACTTCTTCTGGTCGCCAGTTTTAGAAGTTACGATGATCTCACGGTTACCACGCTTTACCTTACCCATAGTTACCTCACCATCGATTTCAGATACGACAGCAGGGTTAGATGGGTTACGAGCCTCGAGAAGCTCGGTTACACGTGGAAGACCACCGGTGATATCACCAGCACCACCTACGGCACGAGGAATCTTAACCAAGACCTCACCAGTCTTAATAGTCTGACCATCCTCTACAACAAGGTGACCACCTACAGGGAAGTTATATGTACCTACAATCTCACCGTTTGCATCGATAACATCACAAGAAGGAACCATCGCCTTATTCTTAGAATCGGTGATGATCTTCTCCTCCAAACCTGTAGTCTCATCGACCTCGGCACGGTAGGTCTGATCCTTCTGAACGTCGTTGAACTTCAAGGTACCAGCGTACTGGCTGACGATAACGGCGTTGAATGGGTCCCAACGGGCAATCACAGTATCCTTCTCTACTACCTCACCCTCCTTGTGATACAAAGAAGAACCATAAGGTACATTCAATGTAGCAAGAACGATGTTTGTATTTGGATCTACGAAACGGATTTCAGCCAAGTGGCTTACTACCTTCTCGCACTTGATATCATTGCCTTCCTCATCTTCCTCTACGAATGGAACAGTGCTCAACTCATCAAACTCGATGCGAGACTTGTTCTTCGCAGCAATCTTAGCGTTGGCAGCAGCGTTAGACGCAATACCACCGGCGTGGAAGGTACGGAGAGTAAGCTGAGTACCAGGCTCACCGATAGCCTGTGCAGCGATGACACCCACAGCCTCACCGAGCTGAACCATACGAGCTGTAGCCAAGTTACGGCCGTAACACTTCATGCAGACACCCTTCTTGCTCTCGCAAGTGAGTACAGAACGGATCTCAACGCTCTCGATTGGAGACTCATCGATGATCTTAGCCTTAGCCTCTGTGATTTCCTCACCAGACTTAACAATCAACTCACCTGTTGTAGGGTGGATGATATCGTGTACAGATACACGACCCAAGATACGCTCGTAGAGAGAAGAGATAATCTCATCACCATTCTTCAAAGCGGTGCAAACCAAGCCACGCAAGGTACCGCAATCCTCCTGAGTAATGATGACATCGTGAGATACGTCAACAAGACGACGAGTCAAGTAACCAGCATCGGCAGTCTTCATCGCGGTATCAGCAAGACCCTTACGAGCACCGTGAGAAGCGATAAAGTACTCCAACACAGACATACCCTCCTTAAAGTTAGAAAGGATAGGGTTCTCAATGATCTGCGCACCTTCTGCACCAGCCTTCTGAGGCTTAGCCATCAAACCACGCATACCAGACAACTGCTTAATCTGATCCTTAGAACCACGGGCTCCAGAGTCAAGCATCATGTAAACGGCGTTGAATCCCTGGTCAGCCTCGGTCATCTCCTTCATCAGGATATTACCCAAATCGGTATTTACGTGAGTCCACGCATCGATAACCTGGTTGTAACGCTCCTTGTTGGTGATGAAACCCATATTATAGTTGTTGGTGATTTCCTCAACCTCCTTGCGACCACGCTCAACAATCTCCTCCTTCTCAGGTGGGATGATGATATCGCCAAGGTTGAATGACAAACCTGCAACGTATGCCATACGATAACCCAGATTCTTGATACCATCGAGGAAGGCACAAGCCTCTGCCATACCTACAGCCTTGATTACATTAGAAATCAAGCCGCGGAGTGTCTTCTTAGAGATAACATCATTGAAGAAGCCTACCTCATCTGGGATGATACCATTCACGATGACACGACCTACAGAGGTCTCTATCATACGCTTCTGGATCTTACCGTCAACCAAGTCGTCAACGATCACCTTTACCAAGGCATGGAGATCACAACGACCCTCGTTACGAGCGATCAAAGCCTCCTCAGGACCGTAGAATGTCAAGCCCTCGCCCTTAGCACCTGGACGAATCTTTGTAATATAGTAGAGACCAAGCACCATATCCTGAGAAGGAACGGTGATAGGCGCACCATTAGCAGGGTTCAAAATATTGTGGCTCTGAAGCATCAGAATCTGAGTCTCCAAGATAGCCTCGTTGCTCAATGGAAGGTGAACAGCCATCTGGTCACCATCGAAGTCGGCGTTGTACGCTGTACATACCAGTGGATGCAGACGGATCGCTTTACCTTCTACCAGGATAGGCTCAAATGCCTGAATTCCCAGTCTATGCAGTGTCGGTGCACGGTTTAACATAACAGGATGTTCTTTAATGACGTCTTCTAAGACATCCCATACTTCTGGCTGAAGTTTTTCAACCATTTTCTTTGCTGATTTAATGTTATGAGCTAATTTGCGCTCAACTAATTCTTTCATAACGAATGGCTTGAATAATTCGATCGCCATTTCTTTTGGAAGACCACACTGGAAGATCTTTAAGTCTGGTCCTACTACGATAACGGAACGTCCAGAGTAGTCTACACGTTTTCCTAACAGGTTCTGACGGAAACGTCCCTGTTTACCTTTTAACATGTCTGATAATGATTTTAATGCACGGTTTCCTGGTCCTGTGACTGGACGTCCACGTCTACCATTATCGATCAGGGCATCAACTGCTTCCTGTAACATTCTCTTTTCGTTTCTTACGATGATATCTGGTGCTCCAAGTTCTAATAATCTCTTCAGACGGTTATTTCTGTTGATGATACGTCTGTAAAGGTCATTTAAGTCAGATGTAGCGAAACGTCCACCATCTAACTGAACCATTGGACGGATATCTGGAGGGATGACTGGAACTGCATCCAGGATCATCCATTCTGGTTTATTCTCTGAGTTGCAGAATGCTTCTACAACTTCCAGTCTCTTAACGATTCTGGCTCTCTTCTGACCTGTAGCAGTTTTGAACTCATCCTGTAAGGATTTTGCTTCTGCTTCCAGATCAATGGCCTGAAGCAGTTCTTTCACTGCTTCAGCACCCATTCCTACGCGGAATGTATCTCCGTATTTTTCATACGCTTCTCTATATTCTTTTTCTGTTAATACCTGTTTATATGCAAGATCTGTGTCTCCAGCATCTAAAACGATATAGCATGCGAAATATAAAACCTTTTCCAGTGTTCTTGGTGAAATATCAAGAATCAGACCCATACGGCTAGGAATTCCTTTGAAATACCAGATATGGGATACTGGAGCTGCTAATTCGATATGTCCCATTCTTTCACGACGGACACTTGCTTTTGTTACTTCAACACCGCATCGGTCGCAGACAACACCTTTATAGCGAACTTTTTTGTACTTTCCGCAGTGACACTCCCAGTCCTTTGTAGGCCCGAAGATCTTCTCACAGAAAAGCCCGTCTTTTTCAGGTTTTAATGTTCGATAGTTGATCGTCTCAGGTTTCTTTACTTCTCCTCTAGACCACTCTCGGATCTTTTCTGGGGAAGCCAACCCGATTTTAATTGCATCAAATGAAATTTTATTGCTTTGATATTCATTGCTTGATTCCATCATTTAAGGCTGCTCCTTCCTAAATTGCTCGCCAATCTACATGATTGTGTTATCTTCACCTTCTGATAAGTCTCCGTGTTTATATCCTAAAGCACCGAGTTCAGATTCGCTTTCTTCATAATTATTGAAGACTCCGTCTCCTTCGATCATTGGTGCAAGATCCTGATTTGCATCTCCACCATCAACATCTTCTCTTAATTCAACTTCTTCAGCGTTCTCGTCAAGAATTTTAACATCTAATGCCAGTGACTGGAATTCTTTTAATAATACTTTGAAAGATTCTGGAACACCTGGTTCAGGGATGTTATCACCTTTGATGATCGCTTCATAAGCTTTCACACGTCCAACAACGTCATCAGATTTGAATGTCAGGATCTCCTGAAGTGTGTATGCTGCACCATAAGCTTCCAGTGCCCATACCTCCATCTCTCCGAAACGCTGTCCACCGAACTGAGCTTTACCACCCAGTGGCTGCTGAGTTACTAATGAGTAAGGACCAGTAGAACGTGCATGGATCTTATCATCTACCAGATGATGCAGTTTCAGGTAATGCATGAATCCGATTGTTACAGGACTGTCAAATTCTTCTCCTGTACGACCGTCTCTTAATCTTACTTTACCAGTTGTATCAATTGGTACACCCTGCCATTCTTTTCTATGGTCTCTGTTTTCATATAAGTAATCCATTACATCATCGTTAACTTTATCACGCCATTTTGCGTCAAATTCTTCCCATGATGTATTGGCATAGTCATTTGCCATTCTTAATGTATCTGCGATATCGTTCTCGTCTGCACCATTGAATACTGGTGTAGCAACATTAAATCCAAGAACTTTTGCTGCTAAGGACAGATGGATCTCTAACACCTGTCCGATATTCATACGTGAAGGCACACCTAATGGGTTCAGTACGATATCTAATGGACGTCCGTTTGGTAAGTATGGCATATCTTCTACTGGCAGAATACGGGAAATTACACCCTTGTTACCATGTCGACCAGCCATCTTATCTCCTACAGAAATCTTTCTCTTCTGAGCAATGTATACACGAACGCTCTTGTTTACTCCAGGAGGAAGTTCGTCTCCATTCTCTCTTGTGAAGATCTTAGTATCCATAACAACTCCGTAAGCACCATGTGGTACTCTTAATGAAGTATCACGGACTTCTCTTGCTTTCTCACCGAAGATCGCACGTAACAGTCTCTCTTCAGCTGTTAATTCTGTTTCTCCCTTAGGAGTAACTTTTCCTACCAGGATATCACCAGCACGTACTTCTGCACCGATACGGATGATACCGTTATCATCTAAGTCTTTTAATACATCTTCACTTAATCCTGCAAGATCTCTTGTGATCTCTTC
>ERZ869979.536-NODE-536-length-11586-cov-3.259275_pt1 | contig 11586 bp, 7 predicted proteins | sample MGYA00521269_ERZ869979 | MGnify/ENA primary metagenome ERZ869979 (study PRJEB32232, sample SAMN07284974) | human gut metagenome | biome: human-associated habitat; material: feces | host: Homo sapiens | place: Tanzania | collected 2014-04-05 ... | reverse complement strand
GGACTGAATAGAAGGTTGAACGCTTAAACAGTCCCTATTTCACCGCAACTGCAGGAGTCGTTGGGGTTAGGCCTTCTTTACGGGCTTATTCTTCTTGCTGGGCATCGAGACTTTGATGCCCTGGGCAGACTTGGTCACGCGGGAGCGTTTGGCGCCTGCGCTTTTCTTTTTCTTGGCCTGCGGTTGGCCCTGGGCCACGCCCTCAAGCGCGCGGGCCTCGGCCTCGCGAGCGGTGCGATCCTCGCGGCGTTGCGCCATGTCGGCAGCGACACGCTTGGCAAAGCGCTCGGCCGTCGAGCCCGTCGAACTCACCTTGCCGCCACCGCGACCCAAGCGAACACGCACGCCACGGCCAAAGCCGGTGGCCGCATGACGGCGACGCGGCTTAAGCGAATCCATCATCGCGGCGAGCTTAAAGAACACCGAGCAGGTAAAGACGACGATAACCGCCAAGATGACAATCTGACCCATCGACAGGTTGGCGATCGACAGCAGCTCCGGGAACCCGATAACGCCCGTCAGGATGCCGGCGACGACAAACACGAAAAGCACCACGCGCAAGGGCGTGAGCGGCTGCGAGATGCGCCAGATCAGGCTGACGCTCGCCGCGCACGACGTGAGCAGGCACATCGTGGACAGCGTGAGTTGGCTAAACCCAAACACGCGCGCCACGAAGATATCGAGCATCGCGGCCAAAATGACCGCAACCGACGCAGGAAGCGCTCGTTTGAGCACGTTGGTCAGGAACGACCCCTTCACGCGGGCGTTGTTGGGCTCCAGGCCCAGCACAAAGCCCGGCGCACCGATGCAGAAGAAGTTGATGAGCGTCATCTGTATGGGCTCAAAGGGATATGGCGGCAGCGCGATACAGAGCGCTGCAAGGCCCATCGAGAACAACGTCTTGGTGAGGAACAGCGCCGCGGAGCGCTGCAGGTTATTGATGGAACGACGGCCCTCGGCCACCACGGCGGGCATCGAGGCAAAGTCGTTGTCGACGAGCACGATCTCGGCCACGTTGCGCGCGGCGTCGGAACCGGCAGCCATAGCCACGGAGCAGTCGGCCTCCTTAAGCGCCAGAACATCGTTGACGCCATCGCCCGTCATGGCCACGGTGTGTTCGCGGCGCTTGAGCGCCTGCACGAGCTCGCGCTTCTGCTGCGGGGTCACGCGACCAAATACGTGATAGCGGTCCACCGCCGCATCGAGCTTGGCCGGCGTATCGAGCGTCGTGGCATCGACGTAGGCATCGGCCCCCGGCACGCCCACCACGCGTGCGATAGACGACACCGTGCGGGGGTCGTCGCCACTGATCACGTTAAGGGTCACGCCCTGCTCGTTAAAGTAGCCGATGGTCTCGGCCGCCGAGGTACGAATCTCGTCGCGGATGGTCACAAAGCCCACGGGCTCGGCCTCTCCCACAATATCGCCGTCGGGCGTAAAGCCATCCACGCGGGCCACCACGAGCACGCGACAGGTATCGGCAAGTTCTGCCACGCGGTTCTCGACCTGCGCAAATACGCGGTCCGAAAGCACAAACTGCGCCGCACCCATCAAATAGGAGCCCTGTGCAAACGAAGCACCGCTCCACTTTTTGGACGACGAGAACGGAATGACCGACAACGGCTCGGACACCTCGACCGGGCGGTCGGCATAGTAGTTGAGTAGCGCCTGGCAGGTCTCGTTGGCATCGGCCGAGGTCGCACGCGCCACGTTGGCGAGCGCAAAATCGAGCACCGTGGTATCGACGGGAACGGCAGCCTCGCTCTCCCCCACGCTCACGCCCTCAACGGGCAGCGGATAGGTGCCCTCGACCTCCATACGGCCCGAGGTAATGGTGCCCGTCTTGTCCAGGCACAGCACGTCAACGCGCGCGAGCGTCTCGATGCAGTAGAGCTGCTGTGCCAGCACCTTGCGACGCGCCAGGCGCACCGTGGCGATCGCGAGCACCGACGAGGTCAGCAGCACCAAACCCTGAGGAATCATGCCCAGCAGGGCGCCCACCGTGGACAGCAGCGCCGAAGAAGGCACGCGACCGGCAAGCAACTCAGAGAAGCACCACGATAGCGCGCTATCGCCCGGCATACCGGCGGCGTCCCACAGCTCGCTCACACTCGAGGCGAACAGCGCCAGGCCCAGCGGAATCATGATGATGCTCGCGAAACGCACGATGGCGTTGAGCGCGTTCATGATCTCGGAATTGACCTTTTTGACGTACTTGGCCTCGTTGTTGATCTTGGCCACGTAGTTGTCGGCGCCGACGTGGATCACGCGGGCGCGCAGCAGGCCCGAATCGATAAAGCTGCCGCTCATAAGCTCGGAGCCGGGCTGCTTCTTAATGAGATCGCTCTCGCCCGTCAGCAAGCTCTCGTTGACGAGCGCCTCGCCCGAAACCACCACGGCGTCGGCGGGAATCTGGTCGCCGCGTCCCAGACGAATAATGTCGTCGAGCACGATCTGGTCCAGGTCGAGCTCCACCTCGACGCCATCGCGCACCGCAATGGCCTTCTTGGAGGTCAGCAACGTAAGCTTGTCAACCATCCGCTTGGAACGCATGGACTGGATGACGCCGATCGCCGTGTTCAAGAACACCACGAACAAGAACGTCAAGTTCTTGAACGACCCGGTCAGCAAAACCAGAATCGCCAGAATCACGTTGATTAAGTTGAACAGCGTGCAGAGGTTCTCGATGATGAGCTCTTTGACCGACTTGGTCTTGAGCTCCATGTTGCGGTTGATCTTGCCAGCGGCAATGCGTTCCTCGACCTCGGCGGTCGAAAGACCACGCTCGATATCCGTAGCTGCCATACCACGTCCCATCACGTCGTATCGGTATAAGAAAACCGCCCGGACCATACGAGGTTCGGACGGTCTTACGTTCGATGGTGCCCCATGTTGGATTCGAACCAACGGCCTTCTGCTCCGGAGGCAGACGCTCTAATCCCCTGAGCTAATAGGGCGAACGGAATGCATTATACCCAAGTGCACCACGGGCTATCAAAATAAAAGAAAAAGCTTTGCAATTCCGAGGAAGACGCGCCGCATCGGCACACTTTAGAAGGCAAAAGTGAGTCAGATAGTATAAACTCTCATGCACCATATATACACGGCTCGCGATGCGGGCCGTTTTTGCAAAGGATATCCATCGAGGTGAGAGGCACACCATGATTGCAATTTTAAAGCAGAGCGCCAGCGACGAGGCAGTCAGCCATATCGTCAGCTGGATTGAGAAAAAGGGCCTGAAGACCGACGTCTCGCGCGGCGAGAACGAGACCATCATCGGCTTGGTGGGCGATACGACTAAGATCGACCCGTTCCTGCTCGAGTCCATGGACGTCGTCGAGCGCGTGCAGCGCGTCTCCGAGCCGTTCAAGCGCGCCAACCGCAAGTTCCACCCCGAGGACTCCATCATCGACTGCGGCCACGGCGTCAAGATCGGCGGCGACCAGTTCCAGGTCATCGCCGGCCCCTGCTCGGTCGAGGGCGAGAACCTCATCCGCATCGCCCGCCGCGTGAAGACCGCCGGCGCCACGATGCTGCGCGGCGGCGCCTACAAGCCACGCACCTCCCCGTACGCCTACCAGGGCATGGGCCCCGCCGGCCTCGACCTGCTGTGCGAGGCATCGGCCGAGCTCGACATGCCGATCGTCACCGAGATTATGGACCCGCGCGACGTGCAGGTCTTCCTCGACAAGAAGATCGACGTCATGCAGATCGGCGCCCGCAACGCCCAGAACTTCCCCCTGCTCAAGGAGGTCGGCAAGACGCAGACCCCGATCCTGCTCAAGCGCGGCATGTCCGGCACGATCGACGAGCTGCTCATGGCCGCCGAGTACATCATGAGCGAGGGCAACGACAACGTCATCCTGTGCGAGCGCGGCATCCGCACCTTCGAGACCCGCACCCGCAACACCTTCGACCTCAACGCCGTGCCGGTGCTGCACCACCTATCGCACCTGCCCGTCGTCGCCGACCCCAGCCACGCCACCGGCTACACCCGCTACGTTGAGCCCATGGCGCTCGCCGCGACCGCCTGCGGTGCCAACGGCCTGGAGATCGAGGTCCACGACGAGCCGAGCCGCGCTTGGTCCGACGGCGCCCAGGCCCTCACCCCCGACCAGTTCGACGACACCATGCGCCGCATCCGCGCCATTCGCGAGGTCGTCTGCCAAGAGACCATGGAGTAGTCCATGGGAACGGTGAGAAACGCACGCGTTAACCAGGGCGGCCCCAAGTGCGCCGGCATTGTAGGCCTGGGACTGATCGGCGGCAGCTTTGCCCGCGGCTATGCGCAGGCGGGCGTCCGTGTGCTGGCCTGGGATCCCGATGACGATGTCATGACGGCAGCCAGCATGGGCACCGTCGCCGGCGAGCTCAACGACGAGACGCTCGGCGAGTGCGACATTATCGTGCTGGCCTGCTACCCCGAGGCGTGCATCGAGTGGCTCGAGGCGCACGCCCAGGCGCTCGCCGACGCCACCGACACCGAGGCCATCATGGGCCCCGTGGTCATCGACACCGTGGGCGTCAAGGGCATCGTGTGCGAGCGCGCCTTTGAGCTCGCCCGCGAGCACGGCTTCTACTTTGTGGGCGCGCACCCCATGGCGGGCACGCAGTTCTCGGGCTATGCGCACTCCCGCGCCGACCTGTTCCAGGGCGCACCGCTGGTGCTTGTGCCGCCCGCGGTGGACGATGCACTTAAGCTGGAGCTTTTGGGGCAGGTGCGCGAGATGGTGCGCCCCCTGGGCTTTGGCAAGTTCAGCGTGACCAGCGCTGCCGAGCACGACCGCGTCATCGCCTTTACGAGCCAGCTCGCGCACGTCGTCTCAAACGCCTACGTTAAGAGCCCGACCGCTCAGGTCCACCATGGCTTTTCGGCCGGTAGCTACCGCGACCTCACGCGCGTGGCACACCTCAACCCACAGATGTGGTCCGAGCTCATGATCGACGACGCTGACGCTCTCGCCTTCGAGATCGACCATCTGATCGAGTCGCTCGGCGCCTACAGCCGTGCGCTCAAGGACCGCGACCAGCGCTATCTGGAGAACCTCCTTGCCGAGGGCGACCGCATCAAGCGTGCGCTCGACGACGAGGCCTCGCACTAAACCACCTATCACGCCAGGTCGAAAGGACCGAAGCTTATGGCGATTACCATCGATATCGACACCGCACGCCCCTACCAGGTGCATGTGGGCACGTTTTTGCTGGAGCAAGCGGGCGAGCTCGTGCGCGCCACCGCCGGCGGCTCGCGCGCCGTCATCGTGACGGACACCAACGTAGGTCCGCTCTACCAGATGCCCGTTAAGCAGAGCCTTGAGGCAGCTGGCTACGAGGTGAGCATCTGCACCTTCGAGGCCGGCGAGGCCCATAAGCGTGCCGAGACCTACGTTGCCATTTTGGAGTTTGTGGCCGAGCACGAGCTTTCGCGCTCCGACGTGATCGTGGCGCTCGGTGGCGGCGTCGTGGGCGATGTGGCCGGCTTTGTGGCCGCCACCTATATGCGTGGCTGCAAGTTTGTGCAGATCCCCACGAGCCTGCTTGCCATGGTAGATTCTTCGGTGGGCGGCAAGACGGCTATCGACCTGGCTGCCGGCAAGAACCTCGCCGGCGCCTTTTGGCAGCCGAGCGTGGTTATCGCCGACGTGGGGTGCCTCGCGACCCTCACGCCCGAGCAGTTCGCCGACGGCTGCGGCGAGGTTGTGAAGCACGCCGTGATCGCCGATCCCGAGCTCTTTGCCGAGCTGGAGAAGACGCCGCTCACGCTTGAGCTCCTCAACCGGGACGTAGCCCGCGTAGCGCTCATCATCGCCCGCAATATCGATATCAAACGCGCCGTGGTCGTTGCCGACGAGCGCGAAACCAACCAGCGCAAGCTGCTCAACTTTGGCCACAGCGCCGGACACGCCGTCGAGGCCTGCGAGCACTTTGAGCTCGGCCACGGAAATTGCGTGTCGATTGGCATGGGCATCATCACGCGCGCCGCAGCCCTGCATGGCGTTTGCGACGCTGACCTGCCCGGGCGCATTGAGGAGCTCTGCGCGCGCCACGGGCTCAAGACCCGCTGCGAGCTGTCCGCCGACGCCGTCTATGCCGAGGCGCTCCACGACAAAAAGCGTGCCGGCGACACCATCGACCTGGTGATTCCGCACGATATTGGCCGTTGCAGCATCGACCGTACGCCGCTTTCCACCTTCCACGATTTGATTGCCGAGGGCCTCGGCCAGAAGGGAGACGCATCCGCATGCTAGCCCGCATCACCCCGTCCCCGCTCAAGGGCACCGTTCCCGCCATCGCGTCCAAGTCGATGGCGCACCGTCTGATTATCTGCGCCGCACTCGCCAACGGCGAGACGCACGTCGCCTGCAACACCACCTGTGCCGACATCGAGGCCACGGTGCGTTGCCTCACGGCCCTGGGCGCTCGCATCGAGACCGTCGAGGACGGCTTCCAGGTCCACCCCACCATGAAGAGTGTTGAGTTTGGCCTGCTCAAGGCTCTCGCCGGCGGTACGCTCGACTGCGGCGAGAGCGGCTCCACGCTCCGCTTTATGCTGCCCGTGGCCTGCGCGCTGGGCGCCGACGCCACCTTTGTGGGCCAGGGTCGCCTGGGCGCCCGCCCGCTCTCCCCGCTCTCGGACGAAATCATTGCTGCTGGCTGCGACCTGCAGGGCCTGGGCGGCTTTCCGCTCAAGACGAGTGGCCGCATGCGCCCCGGCACCTTTGTACTGCCGGGCAACGTGAGCTCGCAGTACATCTCAGGGCTGCTGCTGGCTGCTCCGCTGCTGGCACAGCCCTCGTACGTGCAGGTGACCGGCCTTATCGAGAGCCGCCCCTACATCAACCTGACGATTCAGGCCATGAAGGCCTTCGGCGTCGAGGTCAATGTTGAGCGCATCCCCGCCAAGGACGGCCAGCCCGAGGTCACGAACTTCCGCGTGAGCAGCGGCTCGTACCGTACACCCGGCAACGTAGCGGTCGAGGGCGACTGGTCCAACGCCGCGTTTTGGCTGTGCGCCGGCGCCATCGGCACCGACCCCATTACCGTCGACGGCGTGTCGTTGAGCTCGGCACAGGGCGACCGCAACGTGCTCGCCGCGCTTTCGCGCTTTGGCGCCCGCATCGTGCGCTCCACCAACGCCGCCACCGTGCAGTCCGACAAGCTCGCCGGCTTTGAGATGAGCGCCCACGACATCCCCGACCTGGTGCCGGTTATCTCGGCCGTAGCTTCGCTGGCGCAGGGCCGCACCTTCATCCGCGATTGTGCCCGCCTGCGCATCAAGGAATCCGACCGCCTGGTCACCACCACCCGCGAGCTCACCGCGCTGGGCGCGCAGGTGCGCATTGCCGGCGACGACCTCATCATCAAGGGCGTCGACGCCTTTACCGGCGGCGAGGTCGATTCGCACAACGACCACCGCATCGCCATGATGGCCGCCATTGCCGCGAGCCGCGCCACCGGCGAGGTCGTGATCCATGGGGCCGAGGCCGTCAACAAGTCCTATCCCGACTTCTTTGACCACTACCGCCTGCTGGGCGGCAAGGTCACGCTCGAGGAGGAATAGCATGTCCTCGACCTTTGGAAACGTTTTGCACCTGAGCATTTTCGGCCAGTCGCACTCCCCTGCTATCGGCTGCTCGCTCGATGGCATTCCAGCCGGTATCGCCGTGGACCAGGAGCAGTTGCAGGCTTTCCTCGACCGCCGCGCCCCCGGCCGCGACGAGACCGCGACCAAGCGCCGCGAGGCCGATGCCGCCCACATCATCGCCGGTGTGGTGGATGGCCACACCACCGGCGCGCCTATCGCCGCGATTATCGAGAACACCAACACGCGCTCCAAGGACTACTCCGAACTGCGCCGCAAGCCCCGCCCGGGGCACGCGGACTTCCCCGCGCGCGTAAAGTATCACAACATGCACGACGTTGCCGGTGGCGGACACTTCTCCGGCCGTCTGACCGCCCCCTTATGCATTGCCGGCGGCATTGCGCTGCAGGCGCTCGAGGCCCGCGGCATCAAGGTCATGGCGCACGTGGCGCAGGTCGGAGGCATCTCCGACCTGCCCATGGACGACATGGTCTACCGCGAGGCCGACCGCAAGGCGATCCTTTCGAACGACCTGCCGTGCATCGATCCTGCTGCCGCCGGCCGCATGCGCGAGGAGATCCTGGCCGCGCGCGATGAGCTCGACAGTATCGGCGGCATCGTGGAGTGCGGTATCTACGGCCTGCCCGCGGGCATCGGTGACCCCATGTTCGACGGCATCGAGAACCGCATCGCGCAGATTGCGTTTGGCATTCCCTCCGTAAAGGGCGTGGAGTTTGGCATGGGCTTTGCCGTGGCCGCCATGCGCGGCAGCGAGAACAACGACCCGTATCGCATAGATGCCGAGACCGGCAAGATCGAGGTCGAGTCCAACAACGCCGGCGGCATCCTGGGCGGCATTTCCACCGGCGCGCCCGTCATGTGGCGCATGGCCGTAAAGCCCACGCCCTCGATCGGCCGCGAGCAGCAGACCGTCGACATGGATGCTATGGAAAATGCCGAGCTTTCGGTCCATGGCCGCCACGATCCCTGTATCGTCCCCCGAGCCGTCCCCGTAGCCGAAGCAGCCGCGGCACTCGCCATCTGGGACGCCCTCCTCGAGGACGCCGCCCAGCGCTAGCCCATTGACATCGGGGTAGTCTTTTTGGGACGGGGCTTTTTAGCTACCCCGGCCGCAAATCGGCCAAACCGTTCGCGCTAACAGCCGGGGCAGCTAAAAAAGCCCCGTCCCAAATTAGCTACCCCAGAGAACGATTCATGAAAGGGGTCCCTATGGACCTTGCTGACATTCGCCAGGCCATCGATGGCATCGACACCACGCTCCTCAACAGCTTTGTCGAGCGCATGGACATTGCCACCGAAGTCGTCAAGTCAAAAATCGAGATGGGCAAGGCCGTCTTCGACCCCGCCCGCGAGCGCTCCAAGCTCAACAATCTCGCTAGCCGCGCACCCGAGCGCTACGAGGCGCAGACCATCACCCTGTTCCGCCTCCTCATGAGCATGAGCAAAGCCGAGCAGCAGCGCTACATCAATGAGCTCGAGGGCATCACGGTGTCGCAAAAGGCCCATGCCACGGCCATGGCCTTCGACACGCCTTTCCCCCAGACGGCGACCGTCGCCTGCCAGGGCGTCGAGGGCGCCTACAGCCAGATCGCCGCATGCAAGCTCTTTGACGTGCCCGACATCGCATTCTTCGAGACCTTCGAGGGCGTCACGCGCGCCGTGCGCGATGGCTTCTGCGAATTTGGCGTGCTGCCCATCGAGAACTCCACCGCCGGCTCGGTCAACGCCGTCTACGACCTGCTCGCGCAGTTCGACTTCCACATCGTGCGCTCGTTGCGCCTCAAGATAGACCACAACCTGCTCGTCAAACCCGGCACCAAGCTGCAGGACGTGCGCGAGGTCTACAGCCACGGCCAGGCCATCGCCCAGTGCGCCGGCTTTATCGAGGCGCACGACCTACACGCCACCAAGTACCCCAACACGGCCATGTCGGCCGAAATGGTCGCAAACTCCGACCGTACCGATGTTGCCGCCATCGCCTCGCGCAGCTGCGCGGCGCTCTACGGCCTGGAAGTACTGGAGCCCAACATCCAGGACTCGGACAACAACTACACGCGGTTCGTCGTCATTAGCCGCGAGCCGCGCGTCTACCCCGGCGCCAACCGCACCTCGCTCATGATCACCACGGCCAACGAGCCGGGCGCTCTCTACCGCGTGCTCGAGCGCTTCTACGCGCTCAACATCAACCTCATCAAGCTCGAAAGTCGCCCCATCCCCGGGCACGACTTTGAGTTTATGTTCTACTTTGACCTGGACTGCCCCTTCGGCAGCAAGGCCCTCGACGACCTGCTCGATTCCATCGACGACGTGTGCGAAAGCTTCACCTACTTTGGCAGCTACACGGAGGTGCTCTAGATGACCGATTCCGCCACAACCCGCCCCTACGGCGTGCTGGGCCGCGTACTGGGCCACAGCTACACCCCGACCATCTACAAGGAGCTCGCCGGCCTGGAGTACGTTCGCTTTGAGCGCGAGCCCGAGGATCTCGAGGCCTTTATGACCGGCGAGGAGTGGGAAGGCACCAACGTGACCATCCCCTACAAGCGCGCCGTCATGGAGTACCTGGACGAGCTGAGCCCGCTCGCCGAGCGCATGGGCAACGTCAACACCATCACGCGCCTGCCTGACGGCCGCCTGCGCGGCGACAACACCGACTACTTCGGTTTTCAGTGCCTGGTCGAGGAACTGGGCGTCGAGGTCGCTGGCAAGAAGGCCCTCGTGCTCGGCGCCACCGGCGGTGCCGGCACCACGGCAAGCATGGTGCTCGGCGATCTGGGCGCCATCGTCGTGCCCGTAGGCCGCACGAGCGAGGTCAACTACGACAACATTGCCCAGCAGTCCGACGCCGCGCTGCTCGTCAACTGCACGCCCGCCGGCATGTTCCCCCACTGCCCCGACGCACCCTGCACGCTCGAGGGCCTCGATGCGCTCGAGGGCGTCATTGACATCGTCTATAACCCCGCCCGCACGGGGCTCATGCTCGAGGCCGAGCGCCGCGGCATCCCCTGCATCGGCGGCCTGCTGATGCTCGTTGCCCAGGCCGCGCAGGCCGTCGAACGCTACACCGGACAGGTCACCCCGCGCGAGCGCATCCTGGATGTGACGGAGCGCCTGTCCCGCCATGAGCAGAACATCGCGCTGATTGGCATGCCCGGCTCGGGCAAAACCCGCGTGGGCGAGCAGGTGGCACAGCTCACGGGCCGTGAGCACATCGACCTGGATTGCGCCCTCGAGGAACGGCTGGGCATGCCTTGCGCCGACTTTATCGTCGAGCGCGGCGAGCCCGCCTTCCGCGAGCAGGAAACGGCAGCCCTGGCAGACATTTCCAAGCGCAGCGGTCTGGTGCTCTCCACGGGAGGTGGCGTCGTCACGCGCGACGAAAACTACCCGCTGCTGCACCAGAACAGCCAGATTGTGATGCTCAACCGCAAGCTCGATGAGCTCGCCCACAAGGGCCGCCCCATCACCGCCCGCGACGGCATCGACAAACTGGCCGAGCAGCGCATGCCGCGCTACCGCGCCTGGGCCGACTACATCATCGACTCGCGCGACAGCGCCGCCAACACCGCCCAAGCCCTCCTCGACACCCTCTAACCAAAAACCACCACAAAGGGGACAGCCACCTTTGTGGTGGTTTTCCATTCAACTCCGCCCAACCGCAAAGGAAGCAACCATGAAGGCACTCGTCATCAACGGCCCCAACCTCAATATGCTCGGCATCCGCGAGCCGGGCATCTACGGCAGCGACAACTACGACCGCTTAGTGCAGATCTGCCAGGAAGCGGGCGCCGCACAAGGCTTCGACAAGGTCGAGGTCTTCCAGTCTAACCACGAAGGCAGCATCATCGACAAGATCCAGGAGGCCTACGGCAAGGTCGACGGTATCGTCATCAACCCGGCCGCATACACGCACACGAGCGTGGCGATCCTGGACGCCCTCAAAGCCGTCGCCATCCCCGCCGTTGAGGTCCACATCAGCGCCGTCG
>ERZ869979.532-NODE-532-length-11627-cov-4.590736_pt1 | contig 11627 bp, 14 predicted proteins | sample MGYA00521269_ERZ869979 | MGnify/ENA primary metagenome ERZ869979 (study PRJEB32232, sample SAMN07284974) | human gut metagenome | biome: human-associated habitat; material: feces | host: Homo sapiens | place: Tanzania | collected 2014-04-05 ... | reverse complement strand
ATCACGTCGTCGTCGATGGAGCCGAAGATGCTCCGCAGGATGGCGTGGCGGCCGACCGCGACCACAGCCGCGACCACGATGCTGAAGCTTGCCAGAATGAAGAGGATCTGCGCCGCCGAGGTCTTGGCGTTGTTCTCCTCCCGGTGGCCGATGTACTGGCTGGCCACCACCGCGCCGCCGGTGGCCAGCGCACTCATCAGCTGGATCATCAGGGTGTTGAAGGTGTCCACAAGGCTCACGCCGGAAACGGCAGCCTCACCGACCGAGGAGACCATCAGCGTATCGGCCAGACCGATGGTCACGCTGAGAGCCTGCTCTGCGATCAGCGGCAGCAGCAGCGCAACCAGCTGCTGCCGGGTGAACAGGGGCTTGGATGTTGAATGGGATGCTGTCATGGGAACCTCCGTAAAACAGGCTAGCCCTCTCAGTCACCTTCGGTGACAGCTCTCCCAGAGGGAGAGGCAGCAGCACACGGCAATGACGGAGAAGGTAAGAACGAGCAAGATAATCTAATGATACATCCTTCTTTTCTGAAATACAAGACCATGTATACAAGATTCTCGCAAAATATTAAGAAAAACTTCGCCCAACCGCGTCTTTACCCCCGGGAATTGTTGTGTTACAATGAAAAGCAGAGACCGAGGGTCTCTGCGGCCGCTGTGCAGGAGCGGCTGCGCAAAGCAAACGGGAAACGACATCCCAATGCCAGAAGGTAAATCAAAGCCCATAAGGGGGAGAAATTATGCCCAAAACAGCACACAAAGTCGTTGTCATCGGACATCGCAATCCCGACACCGACTCGATCTGCTCTGCCATTGCCTATGCGGAGCTGAAAAATAAGACCAGCGATCTGGTCTGCGAAGCGCGGCGTGCCGGCAAGATGAATCAGGAGACCGAATTTGTCCTGAAAAAGTTCGGCGTCACACCGCCCCGGATGTGTACCGACGTCAACCCGAAGATCCGCGATGTGGATTACCGCGAGATGCCCGGCATCCCGGGCAGCACCAGCCTGCGCAAGGCGTGGGAGATCATGCGCGACCAGCAGATCGACACGCTGCCCATCACCAGCCCCGACAACGACCTCGAGGGCATCATCACGGTGAAAGACATCGCCACGGCCAACATGGACGTGTTCGATACCAGTGTTCTGGCCGTCAGCCAGACCAGTTATAAGAACATCCTTGAGACGCTGGGCGGCACCATGGTGGTCGGCGACGAGAACGCGATCTGCACCACCGGCCAGATCAAGATCGGCACTGCCACCCCGGAGATGCTGGAAAGCTCGGTGGAAAAGGGCGACATCGTCATCCTGACCAACCGCTACGAGAGCCAGCTCTGCGCCATTGAGAAGGAGGCTTCGCTGCTCATCCTCTGCAACGGAGCCAAAGTGGGCCACACCATCCGGCGCATTGCCGAAGAGATGGGCGTCGCCATTATGACGGCTCCCTGCGACACCTATGCCGCCGGCAAGCTGATCAGCCAGTGCGCCCCCATCTCCCACTACATGACCCGGAACGACATCATGAAGTTCACGCTGGTCACGCCGGTGGCCGACGTCACCCGCGTCATGGCCAAGGTGCGCCACCGGTATTTCCCCATCCTCGATGAGGACGGCAAGTACTGCGGCATGGTCAGCCGCCGGAACATCATCGCTCTGCGGAAACGCCGGATCATTTTGGTGGATCACAACGAGGCGACGCAGGCCGTTGAGGGCTTCGATCAGGCCGAGATCCTCGAGATCGTCGATCATCACCGGATCGGCAACCTTGAGACCGACAGCCCGGTGTACTTCCGCAACCAGCCGGTGGGCTGCACGGCCACCATCATCACCCAGATGTACGACGAAAACGGCGTGGAGATCCGCCCGCAGACGGCTGGTCTGCTGCTGGCCGCCATCCTGTCGGATACGCTGGTATTCCGCAGCCCCACCTGCACGGCCGTTGACGTCGCCGCCGCCAAGCGGCTGGCACAGATCGCCGGTGTGAAGATCGACGAATTCTCGTTGGAAATGTTTGAAGCAGGCGAAAATCTGGCCGGGAAGACCGCCGAAGAGGTGTTCCTGCAAGATTTCAAGGTATTTATGTGCGGCGACCGCCGTTTTGGTGTGGCGCAGGGCAGCTACATGACCCGCAAGAACCTCCATGCGGCGGAAAAGCTGATCCAGCCGTATCTGGAAGAGGCCCGAAACAAGCAGAACGTGGAAGACATCTATATGCTGCTGACCGATGTGCCCAAAGAGGAAAGCGTAGTCATCTGCGCTGGCCGCAACGCGGCCGAAATGCTCCGCAGCGGCTTTGACACCGAGCCGGACGAACACAGCAGCTGGACGCTCCCGGGTGTCGTCAGCCGCAAAAAGCAGTTCATCCCCGCTATGATGACGGCCTATCAGGAGCTGTGAGCCCTTGGCAGGCCGGGCGGGTTCTGCGTATTGGAAATAACGGCATGGCCCGGTTGTGAAGGGCAGCGGCAGCAAGAGGTGAACGATGTTGTTTGATTTTTTGAAGCAGAAAAAAGGCGAGCCGCCGGTGCTCCCGGCGGGAACGGTGCGGCGGCATTATACCATCAGCGGCCGGGTACAGGGCGTCGGTTTCCGCTACCGGGCAAGGTATGCGGCGCAGACACTGGAGCTGACCGGCTGGGTCGAAAACGAGGACGACGGCACCGTGACCCTTGAGGTGCAGGGTGACCCGGAAAAATTCCTGAAGCTCTTCGCCATGATCCAGCGGAGCGATTACATCGAGATCACCGGCCTGCACCAGCGCGACTGTGTACCGGATCCGTGGGAACGCGGATTCTCGGTGCGCGGATACTGAACACCGCATAAAAACTCGAAGCCCCCGGAGTCCAGTGCTCCGGGGGCTTTTGGATAAAGGAGTTCAGCCTGCAATTTTTAAGGGAGAATGGTCGATCCAGATCGTGTTGTCCAGCAGCCGGGTCACCGCGAGAACACCGTTGACGTTGACCCGGGCGGGGTCGAGTGCGTAGAAATCGCTTTCTTTGAGGTGCTCCGGGTCAGCAGCCGGGCTGACGCCGATGACGCAGACCCAGTGCCCGTAGGTACTGCTGGTGGAAATGTGCGGATAGTTTACCTCGTTCCAGCCGCGGCTGGTGAGGTGGTATTCGTAAGTAGTCACCCGGTTCGCGTGCTTGGAAACCCCGCTGACCGTGGTGTTTTTCAGATGTACGATCACCGGCCGCCCGGCAGAAAGCTCGTAGTAGAGCTTGGTCAGGCAATCGGACAAGCTGCCGTTGTAATCGGAGTATCCGGCGGCAGACCAGACCGCGCCGTTTGACCACATTCCGCTGCCGGAACAGGTCTTGCCGTCGAGGATCGTCCGTGCATAGCGCAGGGCGTACCAGCTGCACCGGCCGGACGTCTGATTGCCGATGGAAAGGATCTGGCTGCTGTCCAAGGACAGCAGGGAAAGCCCTTTGATGTCTTGCAGTTCGGCCGCATGGCTGCGCGGCGCACTGCACACCAGAAAAAGCACCAGTGTAAATACCGCCGCGGCCATCCGAACCACCGACCGGGCGGAACAATGCTGCATTTTAAAAACATCCTTTTCGGTTACTTCCTTAACAGCTTAACACAAAAAGATGGTGAAAATGTGTAATGTGCTGAAAAATCTCCCGCAAAGCGCAAAAAAACTCCGCCTTGTCGTCCGGCAGAAAAAGTGTTGACGGCAGGCGGAGTTTTTGCTATAATAGAAAAGCTATCAAGCTATATGCGGAGCATTACTCAAGTGGTCGTAAGAGGTCGCACTCGAAATGCGATAGGCCGGGAGACCGGTGCCAGGGTTCGACTCCCTGATGCTCCGCCAAAAAGAATGGACAGATGAATTTGATTCGTCTGTCCATTCTTTTTTGCCGGAACATCGCCCGTCCACCCTGTCTTTGGGGCGTATGGCATCATGCTGACGCATTGCCATAGCCCAGCCCTTCCATCATCGCCTGTGCAGACGAGAGCTTGGAAGCATAATCGAGGTGGGCGTAGATGTTGGCGGTGGTGGAGAAGTCGCTGTGACCCAGCCATTCCTGAATCTGCTTCATGGGCACGTCGTTTGCCAGCAGCAGCGAAGCGCAGCTATGCCCTTACGGTATAATTACGACAAACCGGAAAAGCCCCGTATATCAAGGGTTTTCGGTTATCTGGCAAGGTTTTTCATCCTTTTCCAAACCGAAAAATCGAGCCGCGAAGTAGTTATATCGTAGGGGGTGTTATAGTAACGACAAAAATAAAATACCGTTTGGGCAGGCTGTCAGCCCGTCCAAGAAATCAGGACATTTCCTCTGAAAAGAAGAAATGTCCCTTTTTTGTACCCAAAATCAGATGCCGACAGGAGGAACACAATGCCTGAAAAAACCGTGCAGAAGGAACCGGGCAAAAAGCCCGCGCCATCCAAAAAGCCGAAACCACAGCAGGAAGTGGTCGTTCAGATTCCACTCTCCGAGCTGCATCCGTTCCCGGATCATCCCTTTCAGGTGCGGGAGGATGCGTCCATGCAGGAAACCGCCGAAAGCGTCAAGGAATACGGCGTCCTCGTCCCCGCGCTGGCGCGGCCACGGGAGGACGGCGGCTATGAGCTGATCGCAGGCCATCGCCGCAAACACGCCTGCGAGCTGGCAGGACTGGCCACCATGCCGGTTATTGTCCGTGACATTGACCGGGACGCTGCCACCATCATCATGGTGGACAGCAACCTCCAGCGCGAGAATATTCTTCCATCCGAACGAGCCAAAGCCTACAAGATGAAGATGGAGGCCATCAAGCGGCAGGGCGCACGAACGGATCTGACTTCGCCGAAAATTTCGGCGAAGTTCCGCAGCGATGATGAAGTTGGTCAGGATGCCGGGGTGAGCGGAGATACCATCCGCAACTACATCGCCTTGACGCAGTTAGTCCCGGAGCTTCAGCAGATGGTGGACGAGAAGAAAATCGCCCTCAGTCCCGCCTATCAGCTTGCGGCGCTGACACCCAAGGAACAAGGGCTGCTTCTGGAAACCATCGACAGCGAACAGACCACCCCCTCGCTCTCGCAGGCGCAGCGGATGAAAAAGCTCAGTCAGAGCGGTGAGCTGAACGAGGACACCATGCTCTCCATTATGATGGAGCAGAAGAAACCGGAGAAGAACGACATCACCCTTTCCGGTGAAAAGCTCCGCAAATATTTCCCACGTTCCTATACCCCATTTCAGATTGAGAACACCATCTTCAAATTACTGGACGCATGGCAGAAAAAGCGCCAGCGCGATCAGAGCCGATGAGCGGACAAGCAGTTTGTTTGTCCGCTATTTTCATGCCAAAAGGAGGACGCCATGTATATCAACACGTTCAAATACACGCCCAAAGATGTGAGCTGCCAGCTCTGTACCGAGTATGTGAAAAAGCTGGGCTGTACCGCCCTGCGCTGCCCGTGGCTGGCCGAGCGCATCGAGGCCGGTGTGGTCGGCTACCGCGAGGCAGTCTTAGAGACATTTCCCCATGAACGCCGCCTGTTCCAGCGCCTGAACCTGCTGATCAAGCACTATCCCGGAAGCCTTTGGAGCAACGAGCAGCATGAGCGCAGGATGCAGTATCAGTGCGCCGTGCAGGGCTATCGCCGCCGCAGAGACACCAACGCCTACTATGCGGCCATGTACCTGCTGACCTCTAACGACGATATTTACCGCCGCACGGCAAATTGCTTCTGCAAGGACGGGATCGAGTTCGGCTATGCGGTGCTGAAAAACACCTCGCCGCACAACTACGCACTGTTCATGGCTGCGCGCGACCTCTGCGACAAGACGGAGGCGGTCACGATGGCGGACTTAGCGGAACCGGAGGTCATTGACCCGGAGGCGCTGCGCCTGATCGTCAACGCCACTCTGATCGCCCGCTATGGGCTTGCCGCCTTTCAGATCAGAGCGCGAGGTGCCGAATATGAACGCTGATGATTTTGTCGGCGGTCACAGCATCCTTGCGCTGGAGCGCTTTATGGACGAAACCCGCCACATGATTATTTTTGATGTCCTATCGTGGAAATCCCCCGTAGGCGAAAAGGGCGAACGGCTGCGACTGTTCCTCTCCGACGTGGGATACGCCAAGGCGCAGGCATCCGAGAAACGCGGAGAAATCAAAATCCGCAAACACGCCGCCGTCATTGAGGGGCATATCCTCCCTGACCGGAGAAAGCGGCGTCACTAAAATGATTGGAGGAATTACCATGAGCAGAGTAACAGAGCTGGAAAAAGCGCTGACCACGCTGTTCCGCAAGGGTACGGAGGTCGGCTACGCGGAAACGGAGATCGACGAGTTTCTGGAAAACATTGACTATCACGCCCTGCTGCAAGCCGTTTGGAACAAGGCCGAAACGGTCTATGCCTACCGTGCAGACGGCAAGAATGCGCTGAGCTTGGACTATCGAAGCGCGGAGCTGTTCAAGCAGCGAGCGACGCTTCTCTATGAGGACGTAGGCGACAGCTATATCGGCGCGGTGTTTGCTGCCCGGTCGATGGAGCTGTGGCTGCTGGAGGATATGGGCTTCGCCGTCGTTGCCAAATTCAGCGTGAACGCCGGAGAAGGCGAATACGTCACCGAGTATCGCGTCTACAAGGGCAGCGATTGGGCAGACAGCGAGATTTCTCTGGATTTGGAGGACTTGGTGGCCGAGCTTGCCGCCCTGTGCGATCCCTACTACGAACACGAGCAGCCCATCTATGAGCTGTAATGTGGGAAAGGAGTGAAAACGGAGCGGCTTCCCCATGCGTGAAACCATTCAGAACGCAAACGGCAAGCAGTTTCACGCCGTCAGCCTGTCCGGGGGTAAGGACAGTACCGCCATGCTGCTTTTGATGATCGAACAGGATATGCCCATCGACATGGTGCTGTCAGCGGACACCGGCATGGAGTTCCCGGAAATGTATGAACACCTTGCCAAACTGGACGAGCATCTTTTCCGGGAGCGCGGCATCCATATCACTACGCTGCGGCATCCCAAGGGCTTTGAATACCTGATGTTCGACGAACCCAAGCAGAAGCCCCGCAGTCTGGAAAACCGTGCAAAGCTGGGCATCCCGCCCTACGGCAACGGCTGGCCGGGAATCCGCGTCCGCTGGTGTACCGGGCAGCTCAAAACGCACCTCATCACCAAGGAGGTCAACCGGCTCAAAGGCGAGCTGGGCGCGATCCACTATGTCGGTATCGCCGCCGATGAAGCGTGGCGCTGCAAGGATGAGCGGTATCCCCTCGTGGAATGGGGCATCACGGAGGCGCAGGCGCTCCAAGCCTGTTACGACCGTGGCTTTGACTTCGGCGGGCTGTATGAGATTTACCACCGTGCGTCCTGCTGGTGCTGCCCGTTCCAGCGTATCGACGAGCTGCGGAAGCTGCGAAAGCATCACCCGGAGCTGTGGGAAAAGCTGCTGGAGCTGGATCGCCGTGCGCTGGCGCAGTTCGGCACCGGCCCGCTGGGACAGTTCAAGCAGAACTGGAGCGTAAAGCGGCTGGATGCGCGGTTTGCCGAGGAGGACGGCCAAACAGGTTGACTGCCCTGCGGAAAGGATTGAAGCAATATGGCTGTATTTCGCGTTGAACGGACGCGGGATTACACGGTGATGTGCAACCATCACCTGAAAGACAGCAATCTTTCCCTGAAAGCCAAGGGGCTGCTCTCCATGATGCTCTCCCTCCCCGACGAGTGGAACTACACCACGCGGGGGCTGGCTGCAATCTGCAAGGAGGGCGTGGACGCCATCGGGAAAACGCTCAAGGAGCTGGAACTGGCGGGCTACATCATCCGCCGTCAGCTTCGCGGCAAGGACGGGCGCATTTCCGACACGGAGTACACCATCTTCGAGAAGCCCCGAAAGACCTCTCCACCGGATACGACTTTACCAGATACGGAAAACCCGTATCTGGATAACCCGGATACGGAGGCACCGGATACGGATAATCCCGCGCAATTAAATACTAAGAAATCTAATACTCAAAAATCAAATACTGATCTATCAAGCACTCATTCATTCTTTCTGCCTGCGGCGGACGGAATGACGGACGGATTTGAGAAAAAAGCGGAGATCAGAGAGCAAATCGAATACGACATTCTCTGTCAGCAGTATGACCGGATGCAGCTTGATGAGCTGGTGGAGATTATGCTGGAGGTCGCTATGAACCGCAGCCCCACGGTCAAGATCGGGCGGGATGCGGAGTATCCCACCGGCTTCGTCCAACAGCGCTTTGAAAAGATCACCTCCATGCACATCGAAAAGGTCATGGACGGTATCCGCGAGAACACCACCCGCGTTTGGAACACGAAAGCCTATCTCATGGCGGCGCTGTTCAATTCCGTTTCCACCATCGACAACCACTACGCCATGCTGGTCAATCACGATTTTCACGGCGGCCCCTAAAGGCCGCTTTTTTTCATGCCCGATTTTGGGAGAAAGGATTTGATACCGATGAAACGCCCCCTTGCCTACATCACCGCTCCGTGGAGCGAGAATGAGTTTGAGAACACCGAAAACGCCGCCAAGTATTGCAGGGCGGTCTATGACGCGGGCTTTTCGCCCGTCTGCCCCACGCTGTTTCTGCCGCTGTTCCTACGCGATGAGATTCCGCAGGAGCATAAGGACGGCATCGACATGGCGCGGGAGTATCTGCGCCGCGCCCATGTGCTGGTGGTCTGCGGCAGCACCGTGGATGAAAGCGTGAAAAACGACATCGCCGTGGCCGAGCGCCTGCGGATCACCGCCACCACGCTGGACGGCATCCTGACCGTCAAGGGACAGGGGCGCAGAAATGAATGAGCATCTTCTGCACCGGCTGGTGGTACCACCTTAGTGTCCCGGCGTTCTCCCTGCAAATCGGAGGAAAGGAGCGTGATAAGTCATGCAGGAAGAAGTTGAACAGAGAATCGTATCCCTGATGATCTCCTGCGGAAAGCTGGGCGAACAGGAATTCCGCAAAGCCGTTGCCAAGCTGCTGGAGCAGCTGAAAAACGGCCATCAGAAGCATCAGTACAGCAAGGCCAATCCCCACGGAAAAATGACCGTCAAGCAGCTTGCCGCCAAGGATAAGGGATTGCAGAGCATTGAAGTCACCGATCAGAATATCGGCTCATTCAACCGGATCGCCCGGAAGTATGGCATTGACTTCGCTCCATTCAAGGTCAAGGGCGAAAAGCGATACATGGTGTTCTTCAAAGCGCCGGACGCCGACGCCATGACCGCCGCATTCAAGGAATATACCGCCAAGCAGGTCAGGAAAGCGGAACGCCCCTCGGTGCTGGAAAAGCTGCAACACTTCAAGTCGCTCATTCAGGCGGCTGTGGTGGACAGGACAAAGCGGAAGGAGCTGGAACGATGAAGCAGCTCAACGTCAAAAAGCTCATTCTTCCCAACATCCCGTATGTGTTCATCGCGCTGCTGGCCACCAAGGTCAGCGAGGCGGTGCGGCTGGCTCCCGGTTCAGACGCTTCGGCGAAGCTGCTGAACATTATGACCGGCCTGAACACAGCGTTTCACTCCCTTGTCCCCAGCTTTCATCCCATTGACCTGTGCGTGGGCGTTGCCGCCGCCATCGCCATTCGGCTGGCGGTCTATATCAAGGGCAAAAATGCCAAGAAATTCCGCAAAAATCTTGAGTACGGCAGCGCCCGCTGGGGAACCGCCGAGGACATCAAGCCCTACGTCGATCCCGCGTTTGAGAACAACATCATTCTCACGCAGACGGAGCGGCTGACGATGAATAGCCGCCCCAAAGACCCGAAAACGGCGCGGAACAAAAATGTCCTGATCGTCGGCGGCAGCGGTTCGGGCAAGACCCGCTTTTGGTTGAAGCCCAATCTACTCCAATGCACATCAAAAACCTATCCCACCAGCTTCGTCGTCACCGATCCCAAAGGGGACATCGTGGTTTCCTGCGGCCATGCGCTGCAAAAGAACGGGTATCAAATCAAGATTCTCAATTCCCTGAACTTCAAGAAGTCCATGCACTACAACCCGTTCGCCTACATCCACTCGGAAAAGGACATTTTGAAGCTGGTCACGACGCTGATCGCCAACACCAAGGGCGAGGGCAAAGCCGGTGACGATTTCTGGGTGAAAGCGGAAACGCTGCTCTACACCGCCCTTATCGGGTACATCCACTATGAAGCGCCAGTGGAGGAGCAGAACTTCTCCACGCTCATTGAATTTATCAATGCGATGGAGGTGCGTGAGGACGATGAGGACTTCAAAAATCCGGTGGACTTGATGTTCGACGAGCTGAAAAAGCGCAAGCCAGACCACTTCGCCGTCCGCCAATATGCCAAATTCAAGCTAAGTGCCGGCAAGACCGCGAAAAGCATACTTATTTCCTGCGGCGCACGGCTGGCTCCCTTTGACATTCAGGAGCTGCGAGAACTGACGGCCTATGACGAGCTGCAACTGGACACGTTGGGCGACCGGAAAACCGCCCTGTTCATCATCATGTCCGACACGGATGATACCTTTAACTTTCTCATTTCCATGTGCTATACCCAGCTTTTCAATCTGCTTTGCGAAAAGGCAGATGATGTGTACGGCGGGCGCTTGCCGGTTCATGTCCGCTGCCTCATTGACGAGGCCGCGAATATCGGGCAGATACCGCGACTTGAAAAGCTGGTTGCGACGATCCGTTCCAGAGAAATCTCCTGCTGCCTTGTCTTACAGGCACAGAGCCAGCTTAAAGCCCTGTATAAAGACAGCGCGGATACGATTGTCGGCAACATGGACTGCTCCATCTTTTTGGGTGGAAAGGAACCCGGTACGCTGAAAGAGCTGGCGGCGGCGCTGGGTAAGGAAACCATCGACAGCTATAACACCGGCGAGAGCCGTGGCCGCGAGGTTTCCCATTCGCTGAACTATCAGAAGCTGGGCAAGGAACTGATGAGCGTGGACGAGCTTGCCGTGCTGGATGGCGGCAAGTGCATCTTGCAGCTTCGCGGCGTCCGCCCGTTTCTGTCCAACAAATATGATCTCACAAAGCATCCCCTCTACCGCTACACAGCGGATTATGACAAGAAATACGCCTTTGACATAGAGCGTTTTCTGTCCCATCGCCTCAAGCTCAAGCCGGATGATGCAGTTGAGGTGTATCAGGCAGACCTTTCCGGTGAACCTGTCGCCTGACGGCGGCAGCCTAATTTGACAACGGCTCGATGAAACTTCGTGGAAGAAATGTACCCTCCAAAATCTAAAACATATTTTTCGGAGGTACTATTTATGGCTTTCTTTAATTCTGCTGTTGGTGTTCTTCAGACCCTCGTTGTGGCACTGGGCGCTGGCCTCGGCATCTGGGGCGCGATCAATCTGCTGGAGGGCTACGGCAACGACAACCGTGCGATGCGTTCCTGACTGAAAAGGTCAGGCACAGGTCGAAGGACGAATGAAGTCCAAAACCTTGGAGAACTGATATTTCGATGGATGAAATGAGGGGGTAACGCCCCGAAGCGTCCACACTAATACTCCGACTGGCATAGGTGCGCAACCGCCGATTGTCAGAAGCTCGGTGAAGTCGGCAGAGAGATGCCGTAGTTTTGGCTGCAAGGCTGAAATCGAAAGCTGTCCAGAGGTGGATAGCGCATCCTATATGCCGGGTGTCAGCCGCACATGGTTAGTATGTATGGAAA
>ERZ869979.531-NODE-531-length-11632-cov-2.845348_pt1 | contig 11632 bp, 9 predicted proteins | sample MGYA00521269_ERZ869979 | MGnify/ENA primary metagenome ERZ869979 (study PRJEB32232, sample SAMN07284974) | human gut metagenome | biome: human-associated habitat; material: feces | host: Homo sapiens | place: Tanzania | collected 2014-04-05 ... | reverse complement strand
TCCAGGAATACCATCACCAGGATCCGCATGGTAGTGGGACTTGGCATATTTCTGTTCCTTGAATTTTTCTTCAGTGCCCTGCTCGCGGCATCGGATGGCTGGTTCCTGATGTTTTTGCTTCTTTTTCTTCTGGATCTGGGTGCGCTTTTCTGCGTCTACAAAATTGCTCTTGGACGGGAACTTCTCCTTGATGGCCTGAAACGGATCACCGATGGAGAGCTCACTTACAAGATCCCGGAAAAAGAACTCCGTGGTGATCAGAAAGCCATGGCACAGTATATCAACCGCATTGGTGACGGGCTGGACGCTGCCGTGGAAAAAAGCCTCAAAGATGAGCGTATGAAAACTGAGCTGATCACCAATGTCTCCCATGATCTGAAAACGCCGCTGACTTCCATCATCAATTACATCGATCTGCTGAAAAGGCTGGACCTTAAAGATCCGGAAGCCCTGAAATATCTTGAGATCCTGGACTCAAAGGCACATCGTCTGAAAAGTCTGACCGAAGATGTCGTGGAAGCATCCAAGGCAAGTACCGGAAATCTTTCTCTGGAAATGACGGAACTCAATTTTGTGGAAATGCTTTATCAGGTGATGGGGGAATTTGAAGAACGAATGGAAAACAGACATCTGACCCTGATGACGCATTTTCCGGATTCTCCTGCCATGATCTACGCGGACGGCAGACGGATGTGGCGTATCCTTGAAAATCTTTTCGGCAATATTCTGAAATACGCCATGGAAAACACAAGAGTCTATGTGGAGGTACTTTTGAAAAACGATCAGGTTATCTTTACTCTGAAAAACATTTCCGCGCAGCCCCTGAACATTCCGGCTGAAGAACTGACCGAACGTTTCATCCGCGGCGATGTTGCCAGAAATACAGAAGGCAGCGGACTTGGATTATCCATCGCGCAGAGCCTTACTCAGCTTCAGGGTGGCACCTTTAATCTTTATCTGGACGGTGACCTTTTCAAAGTCTGCTTAAGTTTTCCACAGAAGATCACTCCCACAGCTTTATCCGCACCGGAAGATCCACATTCCGAAACACATTCTTAACCATTCATAAAAAACAGCAGCTGAAATCCTGATGATATGATCGATCAGAGGCTCGGCTGCTGTTTTTCTATTATTTTTGTTATTTGAGACAGTGGCGATCACGTTGTGGAAGGCTAAAGGAAACTTGTTTTATCTGTTGAATTTCAGCTACATTGGAGGATGCCTTGCGTTGGAAACAGCACTTTTTACTGCAGGAAAACGCTATGCCCGACATTTTCTTGGTGTTTTTGAGGCGGCAACAATCCACTACGCAGTCGCGAAGATATTCGGTCCACTGTTTTTCGGGCGCGGCTGGTGCGGCTATGCCTGTTGGACAGCTATGGTGCTGGATTTTCTGCCTTACAGGAAGCCGAAAAAACCGCGAAAGGAAAAGTTAGGCGCTCTGCGTTATGCGATGTTTGCTTTATCACTGATAATGGTTTCCAGCCTTTTTTTGATGAAAATCACAAATCTGGAGAAAATCATGTTCTGGATGTTCCTTGCAGGAAACGCGCTTTATTACATTGCGGGTATTGTGTTGGCCATTATATTCAAAGATAACCGTGCATTCTGCAAGTATCTGTGTCCGGTTACGGTATTTCTCAAGCCAATGAGCTATTTTTCAATCCTGCGTGTTCACTGCGATGAAAGCAAATGTGTTCATTGTGGGAAATGTCTGCGTGTTTGTCCAATGAATGTGGAGGTCAATAAGGAATCCCGCAAACGAAAGAGAGGAACGGAGTGTATACTCTGTTACGAATGCACAAAGGTCTGTCCAACCAAAGCATTGCATTAAAAAATGGAGTTGGAGATATAGCTGCGATGGCAAAGTCGGGTTTTGTACATACACCAGAGAAATAAAAGATATAATTCGGAATGGAGAATGTGATATACTGTAAACAAGATATAGTGCAAAATATAACAGGAAGGAGTACGCACCGTGTCAGAGAAAAAGAAGTTTACAGTATACGTCGTAAGTGTGGCACTATGCGTAGGTGTGGCCGTTCTGCTGCATTATGTGTCATTTACAAATCCATATCTTCAATCTGTTTGTCATCTTTTAAGGCCTTTTATTTATATAGGACTTTATCTGGTATGGGCGGTTTCTTTTCAAAAGAGAATTATCCAAAAGGGACCCCGTCGTTGTTTAATAATGATTGCAGCGATGATGGTTTTTTGGATGCTCATTCGTATGTGTAAATTTGAAATACCGTATGAGATGCCGACAGCACTGCGCTACGCCTGGTATCTTTACTATATTCCTATGTTGTTACTCCCTACGGTCAGTCTTTATCTGGCATTTTATATACGGCAGCCGGAGAATTATAAATTACCGGCAAGACGGTGTCTGCTGTTTTCCCCGGCATTCTTTCTGATAGGCACTGTATTGACGAATGATCTGCACCAGTTAGTTTTTACTTTCCCGGAGGGGAGACTGGGGGAAGCAGCTTCCTATGAAGTAGGCGTCTATGGATATGGAGCGATGTATTACGCTATAGTCGCCTGGGATTTAGGTTGTCTGCTGGTGGCTCTCTTGATTATTCTGTTAAGGTGCAGAAAAATTAAAAACAAGAAAATGCTTTGGATGCCTTTTGGTGCTTATGGTCTGTCGGTTGTCTATGGCATTGCCTATTATCTGAATCTGCCCTTTTGGAAAATATTTTCAAGCGATATGACGGCTGCATTATGCCTTTTGTTTGCTTTGATCATTGAAAGCTGCATCCAGTGCGGATTGATTCCTTCCAATACAGGGTACGCACAATTATTTGCAGCATCTACAATTTCAGCACAGATTACAGATCAGAGTGGAAAATGCATTTATCAATCTCAGGATTCGGAATATATTGCGCCGGAAATCGTAAGACAGCTAGTTCAAAGCCCGATCATGTTAGAAAATGGGATCAGGCTGTCGGGAAAACCAATTTTGGGAGGCTATGTGTTGTGGAAGGAAAACCTGTCGGAATTACAGGAAATCGTAAGAGAGCTTGAAGATCGGAAGGAAGAATTAAAAGATGCGAATCTGATTGAGGAAGAAAATCTGAGAACAAAAAGAGAAGTAGAAAAACTTTCTGTGAAGAATCAGCTTTATGATAAAATACAGAAACAGACGGCAAGGCAGAGTACACTTTTGACGGAATTCATTGAAGCATATTCTATGGAAGAAGATGAGAACAAAAGGGAAAAAATATTAGGGAAGATAGTTGTGATCGGAGCCTATATAAAAAGGCGTAGTAATCTTATTTTTATTGCGGAGCAGACAGCAAAATTTCCGATCAGAGAGTTGGAGTTATGTTTCAGGGAAACGATAAAGAATCTGGAATGGAACCATGTTGAGGCAGGCTTTTCCACCGCTTTAGATGAAATACGAAGTGAAGATGCTATGCAGATTTATGATTTTTTTGAAGCGGTCATTGAAGAATCTCTGGAAGATCTGTCGGCATTTACTGTAAATCTGAAACGCAGAGGGGAGCGGATCGTCATGTCTATGAGTGTGGAATGTAAAACAGATCTGCGGGAAATTGCCGGACGATATGGAGCTTATGCGGAGCAGGATTTTGACGGAGCATGGCTGCTTTCTCTGATTCCGGGAGGAGGTAGCGGCAAATGATAAAAACATTTGAAAACTGTTCACCGGAGTATCAGATTACGATTGTTTGCTTTTTTATTTTTTTGACTTTGCTGTATATGATTCTGGTTATTTATGAAGGAACAGGAAAAAGACAAAGAAAGATGTTACTGCAGGACAGTGCATTGCTTATAGTTATCTTCCTTATAACATCCGGCTTGTGTGCGCGGCAACGGATGTTTTATGGAGAAGAGGATTCCATGATATTATTTAAAATATCATATTTGATTTTAATTGTTATAGGAATTTGTGGTTTTTTATATGTAGGAATGAAGATCTTTGGAATTCATAAGTACCGCAAGAGCTGCCTGAGGGAAAATGCAGTTCAGGAAAGTCTGGACAATTTGCCGAGCGGAATTGTTTTTTTTGATGGGAACGGAATGCCTAAACTGATGAATCGGAAAATGTATCAAATCTGCCAGGATCTGGCAGGAAGAGATATACAGAATATTACAGAACTGAAGGAAGCACTGGGACATCCTCTGAAAGAGAATGTATTTTATGATGTTGATCTGAAAGTATACTGCTTTGCGGATGGAAGCGTGTGGAAATTTTCAGAGAAAGAGATTACTACGACAGCCGGAGATCGATTTTTTCAATTTCTTGCTTCTGAAGTGTCGGAATTATATCGGAACAAAGTGTTGTTGAAGGAGGAAAATCAGAAACTTCAGGAAATGTCTGTGGCTATGAAAGAACTTTCTAAGAATGTAATAACTCTGACCAGAGAAGAAGAAATGTTATCTATGAAAATGAGAGTACATGATAATCTGGGATATAGCGTTCTGGCGGCACAGCGGATGTTGATGCGGGAATCGGAAGCAGACCGGGATATTTTCCGTTCGCAATGGAAGCAGACATTAGATTTGCTGAATAAAGATAACGAGTCTGTGGAAGGTGAACACTTGCACAGGCAGGTGCAGGAAAGAGCGAAGACTTTGGGTGTGAAAATTATTTATACAGGAGAAAAAGTCTGGGAATCTCATATTTCCGAACTGATGGATATAATACTTTTGGAGGCGCTTTCCAATTGTGTTCGCCATGCCGGGGCAAGCGAACTGTATGTAAAATGTAGTAGTGGGGAACAAGAGTGGATTATGGTGATCACAGATAATGGACAAAAAACGGAGAAGAATGTCAAAGAAGGAGGAGGATTATCCGGTATACGAAAAAGGGTGGAGCAATGTGGAGGTACATTGAGAATCTGTGCGGAGTCAAAATTTTCGATAACCGTTAAGATACCAAAGGAGGTGCGGAGATGATACGGGTACTAATCGTGGAAGACCAGCGTATGGCTCGGGAAGATATGGAAAATTATATTCAGTCCAGTGGGAGATATTGTCTGGAGGCTTCCATCACAAACGCAGCTATGGCAGAGACTGTATGCAGGCAGAGCAGGTGTGAACTTGTCTTGATGGATGTCTGTACGGAGAATGATGAGAGTGGTCTTGTGGCAGCAGAGAAGATTAAAAGGACAATGCCTCAGATAAAAATAATTATCGTGACTTCTTTAGTAGAGTGCAGTTTTATTGACAGGGCGCGCAAAGCGGGAGTAGAAAGCTTCTGGTATAAAGATGCCGGTAAAGAGGAACTGTTGGAGGTTATGGATCGCACGATGAAAGGGGAGAGCGTGTATCCGGATGCTCCGCCGGTTGTGATGATCGGAACAGCGAAAAGCTGTGATTTTACACCTGGGGAATTAGCAGTTCTGCGATTAGTGGTGGAAGGAGAATCGTATAAAAAAATTGCAGAAAGTTTGTGTATATCACCGGAGACTGTAAAATGGCATATCAAGAATATGCTGCAGAAAACGAATTTTGATTCCAAAACGAAATTGGCGGTAGCTGTTACAAAGAAAAACCTGATTATAAACGGATTTTAGAAATAGCATTTTACTACCCACATGGGGAGTGTCTAAATCGCTGAAAACCGTTATCATATACTGTGTAAAAGTGTCTTAATCCTAAGATCTTGTTTTTGTTGAGATATCAGATGGTTTATAAGATACTCTCTGGAAGGGAGAAAAATAATATGAGATATATTATGAGAAAAATCTGCCTGATCCCGGTAATGATTGCGGTCATAGTTTTTACAGGGTGTGGGCAGAAGAAAAACGAAGATCCGGTAACCGTTACATTATGGCATGTATATGGCGGACAGACAGAATCGCCATTAAATGATCTGATTGATGAATTTAATGAAACGATTGGAAAAGAGGAAAATATCCGGGTACAGGTTGGCAGTGTTACAAATACGAATACGATACATGAAAATGTACTGGCATCCGCATTTGGAGATCCGGGAGCTTCTAAACTGCCGGATATGTTTGTTTCCTATCCTAAAACAGTTCTGGCGATGCCGGATGATACGGAACTTGTAGATTATTATGATTATTTTACAGAAGAAGAACTGAACGAATTTATTCCGGCCTTTTTGGAAGAAGGTATCATTCATGAAAGACTTTCCATTTTGCCGGTAGCAAAATCAACGGAAGTTATGTTTATCAATAAAACAGCATTTGATCGTTTTGCGAAAGAAACAGGAGCGAAGATGGAAGATTTAAAAACATGGGAAGGACTCTTCGCAATGGCAGAACAATATGCTGCATGGACAGACAACCAGACGCCGGATATTCCTGATGATGGAAAGAATTTTTTCGTTCATGATTATCATTTTAACTATTTTCAGGTAGGTGTAGAATCTCTGGGTGAAAATTTCTTTAAGGGAGAAAATCTGGCTTTCGGACCGGAATTTCAAACAGTATGGGAACCTTATGCAAAAGCGGCACTGTCCGGAGGAGTATGGCTTCGCGGCGGTTATGCGACGGAACCTTTGCGAACGGGAGATTCGATTGTATCGGTGGCTTCGTCAGCCAGTGTGTTATATTATTCAGACGAAGTTACTTATGCGGATAATACATCGGAAAAAGTAGAGATTGTTTCTATGCCATGTCCCGTATTTGCCAGGGGAGAAACGATGGTCATGCAGCGGGGTGCCGGTATTTGTACGGTAAAATCTACACCGGAAAAAGAAAAAGCCTGTATTACGTTTCTTAAATGGCTGACAGAGGCCAAAAAGAATGTGGAATTTGTGACCAGTCTTGGATATATGCCGGTAAAGCAGGAAGCTTTCGATGTTTACCTTCCGGAGGCGATCGAGAAGTTAAGTGATCCGATGTATGTATCACTTTATCAGGCTTTTTTAAAGACGCAGGAGAACTATACATTTTATACTGCTCCGAAATTGGATTCCTATCTGGATCTGGAAACAAAGTTTGAAGAACTTATCAGGCAAACCTTGTCAGTAAAGCGGTTGGAGTGGCAGGAACATCCGGAAAATATGGATAAACTTGTTTCAGAGACATTAGAGGATTTCAAAGCAGCATACACACAATAATGTCTGCCGGATCGGCAAAAAGAGGTGGCTGACATATGGGAGAAAAGAAAATAAATTTCCGGAAGATTATAAAAGGAATAAAGAGACAAAGCATCCGTATGCAGCAAAGACTGATTGTTTATTGGTGCGTGGTGATTTTAACACTTTTTTTAGCGACAGTTCTGTTGCTGAGTATTTTGGGAGTCCTTCCGGGAATGGATTTTAAAGTACGGGAAATGTTGTCTGCCCAGCAGAAGAATACGTTGTCAGCTATGACAGAGCAGACCGATATTATGATGGCGAGAAGTATTTCTTTATCGGAAGATATTACAAAAGAATTGAATCAATGTCTGACAGCCAATGGAAAGAAATTTTCAGATTTGAATGATAATCCTCAGTTGATTATGGATTTGGAGGCTGCTCTGTATCCCTCCTTGAAATCTGCATTGGATGTGAAGTATTGCAGTGGAGTTTTTGTTGTATTGGATGCAACGGTAAATACGAAGACGGAATATGCAGATACATCACGCATGGGAATCTACCTGCGGCTGTCTGATTTAAAGGCAGTAAATACAAGCAAACAGCACGTAGTTTTTTTCAGGGGAAATGCTGATATTGCAAGAGCAGAGCAGGTACAGCTCCATAACCGTTGGAATTTAGAATTTGATACGTCCGCATTGTCGGGTTATGAACAGATTATGCAGTTTGACGGAAACCGGCTGGTAGAGAGCTGCCTGTGGACAGACCGGCTGGAGCTGAGTGATACATGGGAGGATGTGCAGCTTTTATATGTCCCGGTTTTAGACAGTACCGGAAAAGTACGCGGTTTGTGCGGTATGGAGATGAGTAATCTGTATTTCAGATTGTCTTATCCTATGGTGGAAGGTTCCTGTGGGAATATAGTGACAGTACTGGCTCCTGTGGACAAAAAAGGAAACATCTATCTGGATAAGGCGATGTTCGGAGATACAAAAGAAACGTATCTTTCACCATCAGGAACGATGACAGTGAAGAAAGGAAAATATTATAATACATATTCTACCGCTTTCGGGAATTATATAGGCAGGCATGAACTGCTTGAATTGAAGAGTTGTAATGGGATGCCGCTTGCGGTACTGACATTGATATCAGAAGCGAATTATGAAAAATTAACAGCGGACAATCGAAGGGACTGGATCATCGGTACGTTGTTATTCCTGATTTTATTATTGGTTGTTTCTGTCAGTATGTCCCATCGTTTTGTGAAGCCGATTCTTCGGAGTTTAAAAGCACTGCAGGAGGATACGCTGACGGATGAAAATTTATCAGGCATTTCAGAAGTGGATGCACTGGTTGATTTTATGCAGAAAAAAAGAAATACAGAGAAACTGGAAAATGGCGGCATTCCTCCGAATATAGAAGAAATGCTCAAGGCGTTTGCTTTGCGCGTGGAAACTCTGACTCCGTCAGAGAGGATGGTTCTTCAGTATTATGTTGATGGATATACGATACAGGAGATTGCTTCATTGCTTTATATCAGTATTGGAACAGCAAGAAAGCATAATACAAATATGAATCGAAAACTGGGAATAACTGTCAGAGAGGAATTAATGCTGTATATTGAGTTGTTTCGAAAATGCGATCAGTTAGATAAGCTGACATATAATAGAACTGAGTAAAAGAAAAAGAGTCTGTACAGGCTCTTTTTTAGTTTGACCGACAGATATTGTTTACATTTTTACAAAAAGGAAATTGCGTATATATAGTAGATTGATAAAAAAGAAACACTATATATAGTATACTAATCGTTCGTATTTTGGAAAATAAGCAAAATATACGAATGGCGACCATAGTATTTGCTTTCCGTATCTGCTACGCTTTTATTACGAAATGGTGGCCGCCCGATAAAAGAAAAAAATAAAGGAAATGGATAAGGAGGGAGAACTAAAGAGTGGGATGGTGATAGAGCAAGGAGGTTAACAAGGAGGTTAACAAGGAGGTTGAAATGTGGAATATATTACGAAAAAGGATTTAATAGATTGTTCTACACCGGATGAGTTTTGCTTTTCACTATGCTGCATGGAATGTAAAACAGTATGGAAAAGCACACCAATTCGTTTTTCCAAAGCGGGGAAAAAACCGGAAAATGAAAATCGGAAGATTATTTATGATACGCTTTATGACCGGGAAAAGAATTTAGCATTTCAAAAAGCATTGAATCAGGCGAAAGAAATATTTAATATTTGTCCGATATGTAAGCGTCTTGTATGTGACCATTGCTTTTTGATCTGTGATGATCTGGATATGTGTGTGCAATGTGCCGCAAAACTTAATGAAAAAGGTACTGTTGTAGGATGAAAAAAGAAAAATGAAAAACGAAAAAGAAAGGAGAACTTTACTATGAAAAAATATGAGATTTTAGGAGGAAATTTACCAGTTGTCGTATGTGAATTAGCAGCAGGAGAATCTATGATCACAGAAAGCGGAAGTATGAGCTGGATGAGCCCGAACATGAAAATGGAGACGGTTTCCGGTGGCGGAATGAAGAAAATGTTCGGCAGAATGATGTCTGGTGATTCTGCATTTCAAAACAGATATACCGCAGAAGGTGCAGACGGAATGATTGCATTTGCATCAAGTTTTCCGGGAGCGATCAAAGCACTGGAGATTAGCAACGGTCACTCCATGATTGTGCAGAAAAGCGCATTCCTTGCTTCAGAAGAAGGAGTGGAACTGTCCATGCATTTCCAGAAAAAATTAGGAAAAGGCTTATTTGGCGGAGAAGGTTTCGTTATGCAGAGATTGAGCGGAAATGGAACTGCATTTGTAGAAATTGACGGACATGCAGTGGAGTATGATTTGAGTGCCGGACAGGAAATAGTGATCAGTACGGGGTACTTAGCGGCAATGGAAGAAACCTGCACTATGGATGTTGTAGCTGTAAAAGGAGTAAAAAATATGCTGATTGGAGGAGAAGGTATTTTTAATACCGTTGTGAAAGGACCGGGAAAGGTAATCTTGCAGACCATGCCAATCAGTAAGGTGGCAGAATTGCTGACTCCATTTTTTGCAGATAATAAGAAAAAATAAGAGGGAAGATTATGAAAAAAAAGTTGAATTTGTTATTTGGACTAGTGCTTATTATCAGTATGATAGCACTGACTGGTTGTGGAGGCTCCGGAAAAACAGGGGAGAAGAACCCGTATGAAGGAAAATGGGTAGCGGTGTCCGCTCAGGTGATGGGAATGTCCGTCAGTATAGATGAAACTTTCGGAGGTGCTTTTGAATTTGAAGTGAAAAATGGAGGAAAAGTATCCTTTTCAGTCGGAGACACTACCGGAAATGGAAAATGGTCTGTCGAAGATGATCAGTTTATCTTGAGCATCGAAGGAGAAGAAATGGTGGGAATCATCGGAAAAGATATTATTTCTTTTGATAATATGCTCGAGATGGGAGTAAAGGTGATTTTTGCAAAGGATGGAACCGATGCAATGGATCCTTCGCTCTATCTGACAGAGGAGGAAAGTGCAGTCATAGGTAAGTGGGCTTCTGAAAGCGTGGAAGAACTTTTAGGAGACGGACCGCAGACTTCTATGGAAGGCGTAGACAATATCAACGATGCACTGCGTCTTGATTTCAAAAGTGACCGTAATGTAACAGTTATTTATAAAGGGGAGGAGATTGGGACTTTCCCATGGTCAGTTGCACTGGGATATTGTTCGATTGAATCAGAAAATCCATCTCTTATAGTGATGATAAATGACGATGGTACTTTGAAAGTAGACTACAGTGATGATGATGACTACTATACATTCCACTGTGTAAAAAGCGACAGTGAATAACTGAAAAGGATGTGGAAATCATGAAGGGAGAGAAGACGCTATGAAAAAGAAACTGTGGTGTGTGCTGTGTATCATGATATGCATGATGATGATAGCGGCATGTGGACAAAAAAAGGCTCCGGAGAAGAAAAAAACAGAGCAGGCAGAAACAAAATTTAAAGACAGGGAAAATCTTAAATTAAATTTATTTACAGTGTATTATCCGAAAGCATGGAACTATGATAAAGAAAATATGAAGAAAGAGAAAGATTACGCCCGCGTTAGATTTTTTGATGGAGATACAGCAGATGAATCCGAGAATGTCATTTATATAGAAGCAACAAAGGAGGATTCCTATAAATATCGAAATAGTTTAGTTGACTTCGGCGTGGATTTAGAAACATATGCAGAAGGAAAAATGGACACTGTAACAATAGGAAATGCAGAATATACAGCAATGCCGGAAAGTAATTCCATAGAGAAAACGTATATGTATCGCTATGAACAGTCTGGCACATCCTATGATATCAGAGTAAGAGGACAGGAATTAGATGATTCTGACAAAGAATTGTTAGAAGGAATTATGCTGAAATTAGAGGATGAAGGAAATAAAGACGCACCATGGCCATGGGAGGGAGAGCCTTTTGAACCTGTATTGGCAGAGCAGATGGTAGGTTCTTATACAATCGTTCCGGAATATATCCCATTTAAAGAAGCACAGGGCGTTATGCAGATTATGGATCATCAGTTTGTAAAACAGGGCAATCAGGTATTCCATTTGCTGGAGAACAAACTG
>ERZ869979.530-NODE-530-length-11637-cov-3.113581_pt1 | contig 11637 bp, 11 predicted proteins | sample MGYA00521269_ERZ869979 | MGnify/ENA primary metagenome ERZ869979 (study PRJEB32232, sample SAMN07284974) | human gut metagenome | biome: human-associated habitat; material: feces | host: Homo sapiens | place: Tanzania | collected 2014-04-05 ... | reverse complement strand
TAATACTGGTATTTCCTTCTTCAATCACACCAACGCCGTACTGTTCGCCTGCAAGAGAAAAATACGCCACTAACATATGACTGTTTCCTTCTGTTTGTACATTTGTACTGTTTGATGTTTGTGTTTCATTTTCCGAAGCAGATTCTGCCGGGGCAGAATTTCCGCAGGCTGCAAGAGTCAACATCATAGTGACCGCTAAAATCAATACAAAAATTCTTTTCATGGTGTTCATTCCTATACCTCCAGATTTTTTTTCATTTCAATTTGTGGCTGTTTATGTATATTTTGATACAGAATAAGAGCAATCACACAACCGCATAATTCCATAAACGGCTGTACCAGCATCAAACCATACATCGGCAAAAGAACATTCGCCAGAACCATCAGCGGCAAATCTAAAATGCCCTTTCGGAACAAAGAAAGGAAGAACGCCTGCTTTGCGCCACCAATGCCCTGGAAAACAGCAATCAGCATAAATTCTGTTGTAATAAACGGCAGTGCCAGAATCCGTAAACGGACAAATGCTGCGCCATAAGTGACAGATGCCGCATCGTTGATAAAGAATCGAACGATGGTTGGAGCGAAAACCTCACACAGCACGAAGAAAACACAGGCACAGGCAAGTCCACGGCTGATGGCAAAGCGTACTGCCTGCCGCATCCGTTCCCGATTGCCGGAAGCGTAGTTGTAGGCAACCAGCGGCAAAATACCATTGGAGATTCCCATAATTGCCTGAAATGGAATGCTTTCCACCTTCTGCATGACACCCATTCCCGAAATTGCCGCCACCGCATAGCCGGACATCAGCCGCAGTAGAACAGCATTGGAAACCGCAGCTAAAATGATCTGCAAAGCTGCCGGTGTTCCTATGGAGTAAATGTCCCTGTGAGCGGCAGGTTCGATCCGTTTCGGCACAAGCGGGATTTTCACAAGGCTCTCTTTTCGGTGACGGATCGTATACCTGAGTAGGAATATCAACGATGCTGTGTTGGATAGACAGGTTGCCAAGGCTGCACCGGCTACGCCCATGCCAAGCAGGAAAATGAACACCGGGTCAAGGAACACATTCAAAATTCCGCCGAGGGACATTCCGATACTTGCTGTTCTCGCTTCGCCCTGTGCCCGGATCAGATTGGCAAGCACAAGGTTCAGTACCGTGGGAAGTCCGCCAACGATCACAGTCCATAAAAGATAATCCTTTGCGTATCCAAATGTTCCGGCATCGGTTCCCAGCGCAGTCAGCAGCGCACCGTCAAACAGTAGGCATACAATGGAATAAATGAGCGTGACACCGCCCGCCGCCCACAAGGAAAACGCTGCAACCGCACCGGTCTTTTCCTGTTCGCCGCTGCCAAGCATACGGGAAATAAGACTGCTGCCACCGATACCAAACAAATTGGCAAGCGCGTTCATCATCATAAAGATCGGGTAAGTAACGGTGACAGCCGCCACCTGATGCGGATCGCCGGTCTGACCGATGAACCAGGTATCCGCCATGTTATAAACCAGCATGACAAGCTGGCTGATAACTGTGGGGACGATTAAGGTCAATGCTGCCTGTCGGATCGGTGTCCGCTCAAAAAGTTCTGTTTTTTCTTCAGATGTTCTTTGCATGATTACTGTTCTCCATGGATTTTTACGCTGTTTATCATTTTGGCATAAGCCGGGTCCTCATTTTTGCCGAACAGTGTAACATCTTCGTCCAGTCGACTGATGGCAAGCATATCTTCATAAGACAACGCAAAATCAAAGACATCCAGGTTCTGCTTCATACGCTCACGGTGAACAGACTTTGCCAGCGGTACAATGCCCCGTTGAATATTCCAGCGGAGGATCACCTGCGCAGGGCTTTTCCCGTACTTTGCTCCGATGCTCAGCAGCGTTTCATTCTGAAAAATCTGCTTTTTCCCTTCCGCAAAGGGCGCCCATGCCTCCATAACGATACCCTGTTCCTGCAAGAAGCGGCGTGTATCCTCCTGTTGATAGAATGGATGGCACTCCACCTGATCAACAGCAGGTGTGATACGGTTGTTTAAGGTTAAATCCATAACTCGCGCCGGATCAAAATTGGAAAGACCGATAGCCCGTAGTTTTCCAGCATCAACGGCTTCTTCCATCGCCCGCCATGCACCATAATAATCCCCAAAGGGACGATGAATCAGATACAGGTCAAGATAATCCGTTTGCAGATTTTTGAGAGAGGTGTCGATTGCTTTCTTTGCAACGTCATATCCCGCGTCCTGCACCCATAGCTTGCTGGTAAGAAATAGTTCCTCTCTGGCAACGCCACAGCGATGAACCGCCCAACCAACAGCAGCTTCATTTCCGTAAACCGCAGCGGTGTCGATCAACCGATAACCGGCATGAACGGCATCCACGACACACTGCTCACATTGCGTCTGGTTTTGAATCTGAAATACGCCGAATCCGGCAACCGGCATTTTTATACCGTTATTGAGTATTATAGTCTCCATTTGATTTTCCTCCTTCATTAAAATCTTCCTTCAGGATTGTAGTTATCAAGTCATCTGTCTAAAAACCATAAAGTCCTCTGTACCCATAAATCCGACACTGTGCCAGGGCATCTTCCAATTCAGCAAATTCCAAATCTGTCAAATCCACCTGTGCAGCATCCAGATTTTCCACAATACGCTCTTTATTTTTAGATCCCGGAATCGGGACAACATTCGGATACTTGTGCAGCATCCATGCTAATGAAATCTGTGCGGGAGTTGCCTGTTTTTTGCTGGCATATTCTCGCAGAATATCAATAATGGGTTGATTTCCTTGAATGTTTCGTGGTGAAAGCTGTGGCACCCAGTTTCGTACATCATCGCGCCTTTCAAATTTTGTAGCGGTTGTGATTTTTCCTGATAAAAGTCCACTGGCAATCGGAGAAAAAATTTCCTGCTTACTCCTGTGGCTTCAACGGTCCATAAAAATAACTTGCAGTCGCCCCACCATCAATCAGATAATCTGCCCCAGTGATAAATACTCCTTTATCACTCATCAACAGTTCTGCCACATTTGCCACCTCATCCGCTGTTCCGGGACGTCCTGCCGGACACTTGGCAAACATATTTTTATAAAAATCACCACGAGGACCAGCAAACTCATCTAATGCCAACGGAGTGACAATAATGCCGGGCGAAATGGAATTGATCCTCGCTCCCTTTTCTCCCCATTTTACTGACTCTGCCATCACACGCTTTTCATTACATCGCTTTGCAATCTGGTAAGCATGGAGGGTGTCTTTGATATTTTCCGGCTGCAGCATAGGAAGCTGTAACAATTCTTCCGTTGGTGTGCAGGCAAGCAGCGCATCTTCCTCCGGTGTAAGCTGCTTCATTCGATGACCGCTCTGACTGGAAATAGTCACACCAACACCTCCAGGTACAATGACCTTGCCAACCTCCTCAAGTAAAACCGCCGTTCCATAAAGATCGACTTTTAAAATAGCTTCAATTGGCGCCTGCGATGGTGATACACCTGCCGCATTCACCAGCATTTTAATTTTTCCGTATTTCTGTGCTTTATTTATAAAATGCAGGATAGACTCCCTGCTTGACAGATCCATTTCCATAGGCAGGACATCAAATCCCGCCGCCTCCATCGTTTCTGCTATCGCCCGGGCATTTTCTATCTTCTTATCGCCCACCACGATTTTCATACCGTAGCCCATTCTTCTGGCAATCGCCATTCCAATCTGCCCGGCACCTGCCCAAATCATAACTTCTTTCATCATAAAAAAGTTTCTCCTTCCGTCATGTGCTAATAGGATTATCAGGGAACACTTTTCGTATTTACCTCATTAATCTGCAGGAGTAAATCCACTCAAATGTGCCTCCTGCTCCTCAAGGCTCATGTTGAAGAAGCGAACACCCTTGTCCAAAGCACGGATACGCTCCATTTCCTCCGCTGTCAGTTCAAAATCAAAAATGTCGATATTGTCCTGAATATGCTTCGGATTTGTAGATTTCGGGAATACGATCGTTCCCTCCTGAATATGCCAACGCAGGATGATCTGCACATTGTTTTTGCCATATTTTTCTGCAAGCTCCGTAAATACAGGCTCATTCAATAAATCTTTATCACCATGTCCGATCGGATACCAGCTTTCGATCACTGTCCCATATTTTGCAATTCGCTCTTTCAACTGTGTCTGCTGATAATACGGATGGCACTCCACCTGCAGGACAGACGGCTTGATTGTTGCGGCATCAAGAAGCTCCTCCAAACGCTCTGACTCAAAATTACTGATTCCAATGGATTTCACCTTACCTGCGGCAACCGCTTTCTCCATATCCTTCCATGCCCCGATATAATCACCAAACTGCTGATGCAGAAGGAGCAGATCGATGTAGCCGGTGTCCAGTCGGGACAGCATTTTATCGATTGCCTCTGCTGTTTTTCCTTCACCATACTCGCTTGGCCACAGTTTTGTGGTAATCCAGATTTCCTCGCGTGGAATTCCACTTTCTTTCACAGCCGCTCCTACACCACGCTCGTTCTGATAAGCATGCGCGGTATCTATATGGCGATAGCCTGCGCGAAATGCCTCCAGGCATGCTTCCTTCGTGTTATCGTCACCTGGAATCATATAAACTCCAAGACCAAACTGCGGGATTTTGTTTCCATCATTCAAAGTTACATAAGTCTGTTTCATGTTATTTTCCTCCATTTTTATATGTTAGTTGTTTATATAAAGTACTTTGTTACATTAGACCTGCCGAGGTAAGCCATTTTTCAATATTTTTCCCTGCCTTGCTTACTTTGTAGCCAGTGATTGCAAGACCTTTTTCTACTTTTGCATCCGGGCACACCACCTTGATATCTACTTCACTGCGTCCCATTCCACTTCCCTCATGAGTGCAGAGTGGAAGAATCGTTTTTCCAGCAAAATCATGGCTCTCCAGGAACGAGAATACAGCCATTGGCATAGTGTTCCACCAATTCGGATAACCAAGGATGATGGTATCATAAGGTTCTATATTGATCTCATTTCCTTTCAGTTCCGGTCTGGCATTTTCCTTCTGCTCCTCCTGTGCAAGCGTCACAGTTTCCATGTGGTTATATGGATAAGGATTTACGGTCTCAATGCGGAATACATCAGCTCCTGTCATCTCCTCCATCATCTGAGCTGCCACTCTTGTATTACCGATTTCCAGGGTGACAATTTTTCCTCCTGCATAAGCTTCTCCCTCGTGTGAAAAATACGCTATCAATACTTTCTTGTCCATTCTGCTGCCTCCAATTTCATAATCTGATTTTTATATGTTCTTTTTACAAGGAATACTCCTATGATAAATCGAAGCACCTCCATAATCGGAAATGCCAGCCATACCAATACCGCACTGCCTGTCAGCGACAATAGCCACGCTGCAAGCAGAAGAAATACTGCCTGTGTAATTGCAATGACAAAGCTGTCCGTGCCACGTCCCAACGCCTGCAAAAAACCTGTCAGAATCTGTGTTGTAGTAGTCAAAAGCAGGGAAGCTGCAATAATGCGGAGTGCCGGAACACCGATTTTCAAAACAGCATCTGAGGCGTTAAACATTGCAAGCAGCAATTCCGGCACCGCCAGAAACACTATCATACCTACAACGGCAACAATTAGATTTACCACAATGCTCTTTTTTAAAGTTTCCATGATTCTCTCTTTATTTCCTGCACCATAATTGTAAGCAATGATAGAAATACCTGCCGTACTCATACCGCTCGCCGGCATGATCACAAAACTCTGCAAACGAATATAAATTACATATATCCCAGGTGCTACTGCTGAAAGAGAAAGCAGAATATTATTCATGCCAAAAGCAAGTACTGAAATCAGACTTTGTGACAATGCAACCGGGATTCCTACTTTCAAAATTTCGGCAATAATACCGCCATTCGGGACGAAGCCACCGGCTTCGAACTTCACATCTTTATTGAATTTCAGATTCAACGACAAAGCAACCAATGCAGCAACTGCCTGTGCGATAACGGTTGCATAAGCCGCACCTGCAATACCAAAGGCCGGGCATCCGAACCACCCAAAAATCATGATTGGATCAAGAATGATATTTGTTACCGCACCTGTCAGCATCAGTATCATCGTAAGGTTTGCTTTTCCGGTAGCTGACAAAAGCCGTTCCATAAGTACCTCATGTAACGCCGCAAAAGAAATAATACTGATAATCCGACTATAGGAAATGCTCATATCCAGCACTTCCGGAATATCTGTCTGTATCCGATAGAACGGTTCTATTGCAAACAGCCCCATAAAGATAAAGAGAACCGATACAATCCATACCAGTACAAAGCCGTTTCCAGCAGCTCGATTCACGCCATGTTCATCCTTTTCTCCCAACTTCTTCGACAAAACCGAATTGACACCCACACCGATTCCAATTCCGACACCAAGTACCAGATACTGTACCGGCATACAAAGGGAGATTGCCGTAAGTGCCGAATCACCAAGCTGTGCCACATACATACTGTCTACCAGACCGTACAGTACCTGCACGAACATGGAAAAAATCAATGGAAGGGCCATTTTTCGTAAAAGTTTTCCCACGGGAAGCGTCCCCATTTCATTTTCCTGCAAAGCTGTTACTTCTTCATTTCTACTCATAATTACTTTCTCCTCTGCCAATATTCCATTCTATATATTCCATGATTACTACCTCCATATATTTTTATTTTCTTGACTTTTATCTACAACCATGCTACATTTTCGTTATGCAACTTAGGTTGCTTATTTCTTATATGGGCATTATAATTCTATTTGAAAATAAAAAACAACGGGCAGTATTTTGGAAATAGTGGAATATGCCACTTTTCTTACAAAAGAGTTGCTTAACATAAAATTTGGTGGGAAAAAATGTTATTAAATGGAACAGAAGATTTGCGTGTACAAAAAACAGTTGAAGCAATACATTCCACTTTCGAGAAAATGATTTGTGAGATGGATTATGAAAAAATCACGGTCAAAGAGCTATGTGAACGAGCTCGAATCAACAAGAAAACCTTTTACCGATACTATGAAACATTAGATGCTCTCCTAGCAGAGTTGCAGAACATTATGACACAAGAGTATATGGAACGTATTTCAGACTACCGGGTTCCAGAAGAATTAGATAAGATTAATCGGGAATTTTTTCTATATTCTGTTGAAAAAGGAATGGCATATGAAAAAATTACCTGTAGTGGAAGTTATAGCTATATCCGAAATCAAATGATAGAGAATGTAGTCCATACTACCTGGGAAAAATCCACCTGGCTTCAGCTATTAGATCCTTTAAAACAAAACATCCTGTTGGGATTTATTCAAAGTGCCGGCGTGGAAATGTACCGCAGATGGGTAATTGATGGTAAAAAAATACCTTTAGAAGAGATCATTGAAATATCCAACAAGCTGTTGTGTTCCGGAGTCAATGGACTTGTTGAATACAGTATGCCTATATAATACAGAATTCTTCCAAAACTTTAATATACTAACAGCGTGAATATTTCAATATTTTTAATAAATATCCACGCTGTTAACAATTCTAAAAGTCTATTTTAATTACAACTTTTCCGCTCGCATGACTTGAAAGAAGATACTGTATTGCCTCTGTCGTTTCATTTACAGAATACACTCTGTCTATATAGGCATGTAAGCTTCCGGTTTCTGCAAGTTCCTTCGCATATTGCAGATAATCAGGCTGCTTTGTAAAAGCTCCCGCATAATATGTAAAATTATGTGACGTAAAAGATGCCACAAGAGCTTTCATTGCCTGATTATCACCTGGAATTGGCACTTGTACAGATTGTTGTTTTACTACTTCAAGTCCACCTGTTTTTGTATAAACAACTGCTTTCATTTACTAATTCTCCATCTTTTCTTTTACGATTGTTCCCATATAAACAAACTCATAGATCATATCACCACTACGCTTGATCATTTGCTCCTTTCATTGTTCTTCTCGCCAGTCTTTCACATAACATCGGATTCCAATATAGACCACATACACCAGCAGTAACAATACAACGAGGTTTATCGAAATGACAGATTTTATCCATTCTCCGAAATTATAATAATAAGCCACAAAAATAACCGCCCTGTCTGCAAACTAAGCGGTTATCTTTGATATCTTAATAGTAAAACGGACTAACCGTCTATCGGTAGCACTCTTTTTCTATAATCATATTAGCACGCATCTGTGGAAATGTCAAAAATTTTCTTCTTTCTCAACTATATCTATTTCCATACATTTTTACAACCTATTTCAAGTGTTCCTCAAAAATTGATTCGAGTTCCTTATTCCCTCTCAAGAATTCATACTCTTTCTTATTTTCAATTTCCGAATACAACTCACGAACGAAATTTTTTCCAAGTCCCGAAAAGGCTTTTCCCTGTGCAGTATCTTCATACCTGTAATACAAAGGGGATTGTGTCATATTCCAAGGCTTCTGTGATTCACTTAATAATTGCTTAATTAACTGAACACATTTTTCTACATCTTTTCGATATCCAGCAATCAGCAAATATGGCACTGTGTTGCCGTAATTCCATAGTCCAAACAGTGATATCATTTGATCTGTAATCTCAGCAATTTTCTCTGCTTTATCATGATTTCCTGTCTCTTCTTCCATTTCTATTAACTTATACAAGTAGCTTTGGATATTGATAACTGCCTGTAGCAATTTTCCCTCCAAGAATAACGCAGCAGTATCTGTTCCTTCCTGATGTGCTAATACACTTGTTTTCATAATCGTTGCATCAATTACAGTATCAGGAATTTTTTTCAAAAGGGCATTTGCTTCTTCATATTTCTCCATTTGGACATATTTTGTTGCAAGTATAAAAACGCTTGAATTTCTCACTCTTTCATCCTGACTATCTGCTGTTCGTTCCAGCCACTCAATAATAGCTGTATTATACTCCATCTCCTTATTATCAGCTCTTTTCAAATTTTCAATTACTTGTCCATCTTTTAAAAAGATAATCCTTTTACAAAAACTAGCAATCATAGGATCGTGAGTTACCAAAAGAATTGTTTTTCCCATTTCTCCATTTATGCTTTCCAAAGTACGCATTACAACTTCTGAAGAATTTGAATCCAAATTTCCAGTAGGTTCGTCTGCTAAAATAATTTGAGGATTATTAATTAATGCTCTGCAAATGGCAACCCTTTGTTTTTCTCCACCAGATAACTCATATGGTTTTTTATTTAGCAATTTATTAATATTAAATTTTTTTGTTAGATTTTCACAAATTTTCTTGCTTTCCTCTATTTCTGCTTCATCTAATATTCGTGGAAGCAAAATATTATCTTTTATCGATAAACTGTCCATAAGACAAAAGTCCTGAAAAATAAAAGAAAGTTCTGTTCGTCTGATTTTTGCCAGTTCTGTTCCATATATTTCTTTTGTATCTTTTCCTTTATAAAACACCGTTCCTTTTTCAGGTTTATCAAGCATCCCTAGAACTTTTAATAATGTTGTTTTTCCACATCCTGAACGTCCCATAATACCAACAAATTCTTTGGGTTCTATCTGAAAAGAAATATTTTCTAATACAGGACAACTCACTTCTTCCCCCTTACTCGATATATAATTATAACCTTTTTCCAAATGATCTACTGCTAAAATGTTTTGATATTCTACCGGCTTCATCTTTACTCCTCTCTTTCAATTCTTATAATATTTCTAATTCCAAAACAAATACTAATAAAAAGAAAAAGAAATATAATTCCAGTTATCGTCCCCATTAATTTCACCGCATATTGCTTGATCCATTCTAGCGATAATTTCTTTAAATATACCTCTGTCCCCATAAAAATAGTTGAAATTACTACTCCAAATATAATTGGAATTCCTCCTGTCCAAAAACTTTCTTTCATAATACTTTTTCTTATATTCCTATGCGTCATGCCTCCTTGAGAATAAAATATATATTTCCCTTTCTGTTCTGGGAAATCACATTCCATCTTAATGCTTAAAACAAAAAAGGAACATATTAAAAGAACGAATATATTAATAATTGCCGCCGATACATTAATAATTTTTGTTTTACTTATTTGTAACAATAAATTTTTTTTCTCGTAAACGATTCCGCTCCCATTTGTATAAGCACATATTTCTTCAATAACCTTCTCATAATTTTTCGGTATCTGCACCATAACTATAAGGTTGGGACCCTCAACCCTATTACATACCTTTTGATAATATGAATCTGAGAACACAATAATATGTTCCGAAATTTTATTTCCAAACACACCTGTAAGAATTTTTTCTTCTTCTCCTACAATATTAAAAGATGTATCAAATTTGTTACTTGGCGTAGGGACTCCAGCTACATACTGCCATAGATCATCCTTTGCTTCCCCCATATAAATTCTTGGTTTCTTTGTACCAAAATCAATTCCCAAATAATTTCTTTCTGATCTTTCTCTCTGATAAACAACATATATTTCATTGTCTTTCAAATCTAATGATTCTTTTGTCCATTTTTCATATGCTGAAGCAGAAATTCCCATATGCTCCCCTTGATCAGTTGTTGTCACTCTAATACAAGGTTGTTTTTTTACTTTTATCTCATACTTTTGTTTCAGTTCGTCTATAAATGCTATATCTTTGTCACTTGCCATCCATACTACATCATAAGGATAATTCTGTGGTTCATTAACCGGAATATTATCGAATATAACTATAGAAAACCCATATAATGTAACTATAATAAATTCAGTAATTATAAAAGACATATTAATATTATAAAAAAATCTATGATACCAATTATCTAACCATGTAATTTTTTTATAATATTTATTTTCCTTTTTTCTTAGATAGCACAAATAATATGCCCCTATAGAAATCATTCCCAACAGTATTCCAATACTCAACAAAATTAACGGTATCCCTTTTGAAACTTTTCCCCAATAAAACCATAAACTAATATACGCAAGAAACATAAATGTCATTCCTAGAATAAACACTTTAGGTCTTGTTTTTACAGGTTTTCCACTTTTTTTCCCACAAGACAATAGAGAATCCATCCCCAAGCAAGAGATTGCTTCATCAAACACAATAAACAAAAGTCCGAAAACACAAAAACCGATAATTATAGTCATCCGGAAAGGCGAAAATCCATAATTTATCTCTGTAAAAATTATATTTGCAAAGATTTTTTCCAGTTCAATCTTTATAATTTCAGATAATATTGCCCCAAACAATATTCCGCCTAATATAGAAATCACAACAATTCCTAAATATTCACATCCAATAAATATGTACTTATGCCGTTTCTGAATTCCCATTACATCTAGCAAAACATAATCATAAGATCTTTTTCGTATATACGAAAAAATAATCAGAATCATCATAAAAACCAGAAGAAGGTAAGTTATTGAAAAATCAAAAAAGCTATAACTTTCTTCCGCATTACCTGTTGTCTGTCCATCAATTATCCACTGTAAACAATCACTTAAAGAATTTGATAAAAAGATAATTGTGACCATGAATATACCACATATTAGTACAAGTATATAATCTTTCCAATGATTTTTTAAACCACCAAAAAAAACTTTTTTCACGGTAATCCCCTCCCCTGTTCTTTTACTAATTTAGCATTTTAATAATATTTTATCTGAATTAGTATAATATGTATAATTC
>ERZ869979.529-NODE-529-length-11639-cov-4.789915_pt1 | contig 11639 bp, 13 predicted proteins | sample MGYA00521269_ERZ869979 | MGnify/ENA primary metagenome ERZ869979 (study PRJEB32232, sample SAMN07284974) | human gut metagenome | biome: human-associated habitat; material: feces | host: Homo sapiens | place: Tanzania | collected 2014-04-05 ... | reverse complement strand
GAAGAGTACAGAAGTATAATCTTGACAGACAGATTAGAATTGCATATAATAGAGTTAGAAAAGCTGGAAAAAGTAAACAAGAAAACAAAAAATGAAGAAGAATTACTAAATTGGTGTAAGTTTATAAAATTTCCAGAGAAAGTAGAGGAATCTATTATAATGAAAAATGAGGAAATAAAGAAAGCAAAAGAGCAATTAGATAAAATAAGCCAAGATGAAAATGAAAGAAGATTAGCAGAGTTAAGAGAAAAAGCAGTACGAGATGAAATGGCAATAAGAGATAGTGGAGTAAAAGAAGGATATAAAAAAGGACTTGAAGATGGAGAGAAAAAAGGAAAAGAAAAGGGATTTATAGAAGGAAAGAAAAATGGTGCTTTAGAAGAAAAAATAAGTATTGCTAAAAATATGTTGAAAGCAAATATAGACAAGAATACTATCTCAGAACTTACAGGACTTACTGTAGAAGAAATAGAAAATATATAATATAAAATTAAATAATATAGCATGTTAGAAAATGATATTTTTAACATGCTTTTTTTCGTCATAAAAAAGAGTATTCAAAAGATTTACAAAAATAAAAGAAGTAATATAATACAGCTATTACCGGTAATAAAAATAGTGAGGAGTTGTAAATAAAGAATGCAAAATAAAATGAAATTATTAGATTTAACCAATGATTATGTATTTAAAAGAATATTTGGAAGAAAAGGCAATGAAGATATAACAAGAGGATTTTTAAGGGCAGTAACTAAGGTAGAATATATAGATATAAATTTAGAGGATACGCCAATATTAGAAAGAGATTTAATAAAAGACAAAATGGGAATATTAGATGTAAAAATAGTAGCAAAAGAAAAGAATAAAGAAGTAAGGGAAAATAATATAGATATAGAAATGCAAGTAATAAAAAGTGAGCATATAGCAGAAAGAATACTGTGGTATTGGGCAAAATTATATGCAGGATCTTTAGAAAGAGGAAATGGATATAATACAACTAAGAAGGCAGTGTGTATCTTAATAGCAGACTTTAAATTAGAAAAATTAGAAGAGATTGAAAAGTATCATACAAAGTGGAATATACGAGAAGAAGAGTACAGAAGTATAATCTTGACAGACAGATTAGAATTGCATATAATAGAGTTAGAAAAGCTGGAAAAAGTAAATAAGAAAACAAAAGATGAAGAAGAATTACTAAATTGGTGTAAGTTTATAAAATTTCCAGAGAAAGTAGAGGAATCTATTATAATGAAAAACGAGGAAATAAAGAAAGCAAAAGAGCAATTAGATAAAATAAGTCAAGATGAAAATGAAAGAAGATTAGCAGAGTTGAGAGAAAAAGCAGTACGAGACGAAATGGCAATAAGAGATAGTGGAATAAAAGAAGAATATAAAAAAGGGCTTGAAGATGGAGAGAAAAAAGGCTTAGTTGTAGGAAAGAAAATAGGAGAAGAAAAGGGAGTTAGAAAAGAAAAGATAAACATTGCTAAAAATATGCTAAAAGCAAATATAGACAAAAAGACTATCTCAGAACTTACAGGAATTAATATAGATGAAATAGAAAGTATGTAGCAAAGAAGACGTGCTAATTTGAAGTGAACCCCAAAAGTTGGACACTTTAATTAAGCTGATTTTTGAAAATGAGTTCTGTAATTTACAGGGCTCATTTTTAATCTGCTTTTTATCCTTTTATTATTATAATAATCTATATATTTAATTATATCTTCTTCAAGTTCTTTTATATTTTTATATTCTTTTTCTTTTATATAATATAGTTCGGATTTTAATAGTCCAAAGAAGTTCTCAGCACAAGCATTATCTAAGCAATTTCCTTTTCTAGACATACTTTGTCTAATTCCTTTATTTTTTAATTCAAACTGATACTGTTTCATTTGATATTGCCATCCTTGGTCCGAATGAAGTATTAAATTTGTATTATCTGGTATTTTTTTAAACGCCTTATTTAACATATCTTTAATTTGAGAAAATACAGGATGCCTTGATATATTGTAACTAATTATTTCTCCATTGAACAAGTCTACAATTGGTGATAAGTATAATTTTTCATTATTTACTTTGAATTCTGTTACGTCTGTAACCCATTTTTGATTAGGCTTAGCTGCCTTAAAATCTCTTTTTAAAAGATTATCTGCAACTTTTCCTATAGTTCCTTTATATGAGTTATATCTTCTTTTTTGTCTCACTATACTTTTTAATCCTAGAATATTCATTAATTTTTGAACTGTTTTATGATTAATTTTAATATTATACTCATTTATCAATGTTAAAGTTATTCTTCTATAGCCATATCTTCCTTTATTTTCATTAAATATTTTGTATATTAATTCTTTTATATCTTCATACTTATCTTGCCTTTTTAGGCTATGTAGAACGTAATAATACGTACTTTTTGAAAGATTAGCTAGATTTAACAATGCTGTAAACTTAAATTTTTGCCTTAACTCACTTACAGCAATTACTTTTTCTTTTTTGTTGGGTTTTCTCTTTCCTGAATTAAGGCTTGTAATTTTTTTAAGTATGCATATATTCATTTTGTTTTAACAGTTCTTCTTTTGACATTTCATTGATATTTTTTGATGGTTTAGATTTCATTTTATTTTTCCTTCCACGATTATCTCTAAAAAGAGCTTGTGGTCCTTCCTCATAATATGTACGTTCCCATTTAGCCACTAAATGACATCCGCTAAGATTAAATTTAGTAGATGTCTCATTTAAGGATAAATGATTATTATGCATATATTCTACTACTAAAATCTTAAAATTACCATCATAATTCATATTATTTTTTTCTAAACCGCTAATTCCATGTTCTTTATATCTATTTATCCAGCTGCACAGCGAGGCTGGTGGAATATTATATTTTCTAGCTAAAGTCTTATGCCCAATACCTCCTTTCAAATATTTCTTTACTAATTTTAATTTAAATTCTTTTGTATATTTAGACATAAAATATGCACCTCCAAATTTTGTCTAACTTTCGTCCAACATTTGGGGTGCATTTCATTTTAGCATGTCTTTTTTATATTTAAATATAAAAAAGTAATATTAATGCACAAAATAAAAGAAGGTAAATTATATATTTTATCACAAAAAATTACGGTTATCAATGAAAATAAAGTAAAAAATAAAAAAAGCTTAAAAGCCCCAGAAATAGCGGAAAAAAACGATATTTTTTATGGTAAAACTATTGAAAAAAGAGACGTAGTGATATAAAATAATGGTTGTAAAAATAAGGAGGTAATTTTTTATGAAAGTTAAACTTGGAATTAACGGATTCGGAAGAATCGGAAGACTTGTGATGAGAGCATCACTAGAAAGAGAGGATGTAGATGTACTAGCAATAAATGATCCATTTATTGATGTTGAATATATGAAATATATGTTAACATATGATACTATTCATGGAAGATTAAATGCTAAAGTAGAAGTTGTAGATGGAAATCTAGTAATAGATGGAAAAACAGTAGTTGTATATAACTTCAAAGACCCAAATGAAATTCCTTGGGCTAAAGCAGGAGTTGAATATGTAGTAGAATCATCTGGTGTATTCACAACAACAGAAAAAGCATCAGCTCACTTTACAGGTGGAGCAAAGAAAGTTATAATTTCTGCACCATCTAAAGATGCTCCAATGTTCGTAATGGGTGTTAACCAAGATAAATATACAAAAGACATGAAAGTTGTTTCAAACGCTTCTTGTACAACAAACTGTCTTGCACCTCTAGCTAAAGTTATTAATGATAACTTTGGAATTAAAGATGGATTAATGACAACAGTTCACTCTGTAACAGCAACTCAAAAAACAGTTGATGGTCCTTCAAACAAGGATTGGAGAGGTGGAAGAGCTGCAACATACAATATTATTCCATCATCTACTGGCGCAGCAAAAGCTGTAGGAAAAGTTATTCCTGAATTAAATGGAAAATTAACTGGTATGTCATTTAGAGTACCTACTTTAGATGTTTCAGTAGTAGATTTAACATGTAATTTGGAAAAACCAGCAACATATGATGAAATTGTTGAAGCTGTTAAAAAAGCTTGCGACGGAGAACTAAAAGGTGTTATGTCATGGACAGATGAAGCTTTAGTATCTTCAGACTTTATACATGATTATCATACATCAATATTCGATGTAAAAGCTGGAATACAATTAACAGATACATTTGTAAAACTTGTAGCTTGGTACGATAATGAATGGGGATATTCAAATAAAGTTGTAGACTTAGCACAACATATGGCTGAAGTAGACAATCAATAAAATATTATAAGCTGGTTATGGGTTATACTATGCCAGCTTATTTTTTCATAAAATAAGGAGAGAATAATATGTTAAACAAAAAAACAGTAAGAGATGTTCAAGTGGGAGGAAAAAGAGTACTTGTTAGATGTGATTTTAATGTTCCACTTAGTAAAGAAGATCCTTCTAAGATTACAAGTGATAAAAGAATAGTTGAATCTTTAAAAACAATTAATTACTTAATTAATGCAGGTGCAAGAGTTATTCTTTGCTCACACTTAGGAAAAACAGGACAAAATAAAAGTTTAGCTCCAGTAGCTAAAAGATTATCTGAGCTACTAGATAAAGATGTTAAACTTTTAAAAGATATAACATCAGATGAAACAAAAGAATATGTGATGTCAATGAAAGACGGAGATGTATGTCTTCTAGAAAATACAAGAATGTATGAAGAAGAAGAAAAAAATGATGCTGAATTTGCAAGAAAATTAGCTTCTTTAGGTGAAATATTTGTAAATGATGCATTTGGAAGTGCACACAGAGCACATGCATCTACTGAAGGAGTTACACATTATTTACCATCAGTTGCAGGATTTTTAATAGAAAAAGAAATTGCAGCACTTGATGGTGGAATAAATAATCCACAAAGACCACTTGTTGCTATAGTTGGTGGTTCAAAAGTATCAAGTAAAATTGCAGTACTTACTAATTTATTAGATAAAGTAGATACATTATTAATAGGTGGAGCTATGATGTTTACATTTATCAAAGCACAAGGAGGAAATATTGGTAAATCTTTGTGTGAAGATGATAAAATCGAAGTAGCAAAAGAAATTTTACAAAAAGCTAAAGACAAAAATGTAAAAATGATAATTCCTGTAGATACTGTAGCTGCAGATGATATGAACGAAAATGCTAATACTGTTGTATGCGATCCTTATGATATTCCAGAAGGATATATGGGATTAGATATTGGACCAAAAACAATAGAATTATTTAGAAAAGAAATAGATCTTGCTGGAACAGTTGTATGGAATGGACCAGTAGGTGTATTTGAAATAGATAAATTTGCAACAGGAACAAATGAAATTGCAAATGCTATGGCAAATAGTGAAGCAATAACTATCATAGGTGGAGGAGATAGTGCTGCTGCAGTAGAAAAAGCTGGACTTGAAAAAGAAATGAGCCATGTTTCTACAGGCGGTGGAGCATCATTAGAATTCATGGAAGGTAAAAAATTACCAGGAATTGAAGCATTAGAAGATAAAGACGAATAGTAAAGGAGTATATTTATGAGAAAGAAGATAATTGCAGGAAACTGGAAAATGAATTATTGTGTAAACAAAGCTGAAAATTTTGTTATGGAAATAAAAGACAGAATCAATACTGATGAAGTAGATGTTGTTATATGTCCTAACTTTGTATCTCTAGATAGAGTAAGTGATGCAATAGATGGAACAAACATTAAGCTTGGTGCACAAAATGTATATTTTGAAGACAAAGGTGCATATACTGGTGAAACATCTGTAAATATGCTTTCTGCTGTTGGAGTTAGTTATTGTATCGTTGGACATAGTGAAAGAAGACAATACTTTAATGAAACAAATGAAATCGTAAATAAAAAAGCTAAGAAATTACTAGAAAAAGATATAGCCCCTATAGTTTGCGTTGGTGAAACTCTAGAAGAAAGAGAAAGCGACAAAATGTTTGAAGTAGTTGAAAAACAAGTAAAAGAATCTTTAGATGGAATAGATGAACAATCAATCAAAAATAAAGTTGTTGTTGCATACGAACCAATATGGGCTATCGGTACAGGTAAAACTGCTACTGCAGAACAAGCAAACGAAATGTGTAAACATATTAGAAACGTTATATCAAATATGTATAGTGAAGAAGTAGCTCAAAATGTAAGAATTCAATATGGTGGAAGTGTAAAACCAGCAAATGCAAATGAAATATTAAATATGAGTGATATTGATGGAGCATTAGTAGGTGGAGCAAGTCTAACTAATGATTTCGTAGCTATTGTAAATTATTAAAAATAATGATATAATATTAATGCTAAAAAAGCTAGAAAGTGAAGGTTTTGGATAATGAAAAATAGACAATATTTACTTATGATTATGGATGGTGTTGGATTAAATGATGAAGAGAAAGGAAATGCTTTCAAATTAGCAAATACTCCTAATATCGACAGATTAATAATGAAATATCCAAATACATATATTCAAACAAGTGGTATGGCTGTAGGACTTCCAGAAGGACAAATGGGAAATTCAGAAGTTGGTCATACTAACATTGGAGCAGGAAGAATTGTATATCAGGAATTAACAAGAATAACAAAAGAAATACAAGATGGAGATTTTTACAATAATGAAGAATTAAAAAAAGCAATGAAAAATGTAAAAGATCATAACTCTTCATTACATCTTTTAGGTCTTGTATCAGATGGTGGAGTACATGCACATATAGATCACTTATTTGCATTACTTGAAATGGCTAAAAGAGAAGGTATAGAAAATGTATATGTACATGCTCTTTTAGATGGAAGAGATACACCACCAACTTCAGCTGTAGAATACATCAAAAAGCTTGAAGAAAAAATGAAAGAAATTGGTGTAGGAAAAATAGCTACTCTATCAGGAAGATATTATGCAATGGATAGAGATAATAGATGGGAAAGAGTAAAACTTGCATATGATGCTATAGCATATGGTAAAGGTGAAGAATTTAAAATTGCACAAAAAGCAATTGAAACTTCATATGAATCACAAGAATTTGATGAATTTGTTAAACCAGTAGTAATAACAGATTCAGAAGATAAACCTCTTGCAACAGTAGGAGATAATGATTCAGTAATTTACTTTAACTTTAGACCAGATAGAGCAAGAGAACTTACTAAAGCATTTATGCTACCAAATTTTGATGGATTTGAAACAAAGAAAATTAACAATTTAGTATTTGTTACAATGACACAATATGATGAAACAATAAAAAATGTTTTAGTAGCATATAAACCACAAGTTTTAGTTAATACTTTTGGAGAGTATATTTCTAAAAAAGGATATACACAATTAAGAATAGCTGAAACAGAAAAATATGCACACGTAACATTTTTCTTTAATGGTGGTAAAGAAGAACCATATCCTGGTGAAAAGAGAATATTAATTAGTTCACCAAAAGTTGCAACTTATGATTTAAAACCAGAGATGTCTGCTTATGAAGTAACAGATAACTTAATAAAGGTTATTGAAGAAAAAAGCTGTGATGTAATAATAGTAAACTATGCAAATGGTGATATGGTTGGACACACAGGAAATCTTGAAAAAACAATTGAAGCTGTTGAAGCTTTAGACAAGTGTGTTGGAAGAGTAATATCTAAAATAGAAGAAGTAGGAGGAGAAGCTTTAATAACAGCAGATCACGGAAACTGTGAACAAATGCTAGATTTAAAAACTGGTGAACCTATAACTTCACATTCAACATTCGATGTTCCACTAATTGTTGTATCAGACAGAGTAAAATCTGTTAAATCAGGAAGACTTTGTGATTTAACACCAACATTATTAAAAATGATGGGTGAAGAAATTCCATCTGAAATGACAGGTGAACCATTAGTAGAATTAGATTAAAAAAACAGTTATTAAGAGGGGGAAGAATTTATGGATTTTGATGAAGAAAAATATCAAACAAAATCTTCTAGTGATTATTGGGCTGATGTTGTAAAAGGAATTGAAAAATTTAATGAAACAGCAGAAGAAGATAATGAAGAAGAATCAAAAAGCAAAATATTTGTTTGTAGATTATGCGGTTTTATGTATGATCTTACAAACCCACCAAAATATATTCAACCTCTTAATCATTATATAATTAGTAATGAGCCTTTGAAGTTAAAATGTCCTAATTGCGGTAAAGCAGTGTTATATGATACTGCAACAAAAGAAGAATATGAAAAGTATTTAGAAAAAAAGCAAAAAGAGAAGGCTAAAAAAGAAGAACAAAGACAACAAAAAATCAGATCTAAAAAAATAGACCAGATAAAGGATGACTTAAAAGAATTAGCCAAGGACTTAAAGGAGAGATTGTTTAATAAAGAGATATCTCCAAAAAGATTTGTAGCTTTGTTTTCATATATGTCTAGAAACATTGTTAAAAGATATGGAAAAGATTTAGATATAGATTGGTTAGATTTTAGAAAAACAATATATGAGCTTTCTGATGGAATACTTGAAGTATATAAATACAATGAAAAATCTGAAGAGATAATTAATGAATATACTGAAAATATTGAAGAAGATGAATTATATAAAGCTGAATTAGAGTACTATATAGAAGATAATCAATTTGCTATTCCAGATTATGAATTAAAGCAAAGAATTAGAGAATATGATAGACAAGATGCAAAGATAAGAAAAGAAGAGTATCAAAAAGAAATTGAACAAAAATATCAAACTAGAAAAAATGAATTACTTCAAAGAGCAGAAGAAAGAAAAAGAAGGCAAAAACTACGTGATATTATGTAGTTTGTATAAATTTTTAGTTAAGTATAAGGAGGAATTTTAAATGAAACAATACTTACAAATTGACACAGTATATGCAAGAGAGATTTTAGACTCAAGAGGAAATCCTACAGTAGAAGTTGAAGTAGTAGTAGACGGAGGATTCGTAGGACGTGCAGCAGTTCCATCAGGAGCATCAACAGGAGCTTTTGAAGCAGTTGAATTAAGAGATGGAGACAAAACTAGATATTTAGGAAAAGGAACTCAAAAAGCTGTAGATAATGTTAATGACATTATTGCACCAGAAATTGAAGGAATGAATGCTTTAGATCAAGTTGAAATTGACGAAGCTATGATTGCACTAGATGGAACACCAAACAAAGGTAAATTAGGTGCAAACGCTATTCTTGGAGTTTCTATTGCTGTAGCAAGAGCTGCTGCTGAAGCTTTAGGAGTTAGTCTATATAATTACTTAGGTGGAGTTAACGGTAAAGAACTACCAGTTCCAATGATGAACATCTTAAATGGTGGTAAACATGCAGATAACACAGTTAACATTCAAGAATTTATGATTATGCCAGTTGGTGCACCATCATTTAAAGAAGCTTTAAGAATGTGTGCTGAAGTTTTCCACAACTTAAAATCAGTATTAAAAGAAGCTGGACTTGCAACATCTGTTGGTGATGAAGGTGGATTTGCTCCAAACTTATCTTCAGATGAAGAAGCTTTCCAATTTATAGTTAAAGCTATAGAAAAAGCTGGATACAAACCAGGTGTAGATTTCAAATTAGCAATTGATGCTGCAGCTACAGAAATGTATGATGAAGCTAAGAAAATTGGTAAAGAAGGATGCTATTATTTCTGGAAAACAGATAAATTATATACTAGAGAAGAAATGGTTGCATTCTGGGAAGATATGGTAGAAAAATATCCATTAATTTCTCTTGAAGATGCACTTGCTGAAGAAGACTGGGATGGATGGAAATTACTTACAGAAAAACTTGGAAGCAAAGTTCAATTAGTAGGTGATGATTTATTCGTTACAAATACAGAAAGACTTGCAAAAGGAATTAAACTTGGAGTAGCAAACTCAATCTTAATCAAATTAAATCAAATTGGTACAATTACAGAAACTTTAGATGCTATTAAAATGGCAAATAGAGCTGGATATACTGCAGTAGTATCACACAGATCTGGTGAAACAGAAGATACAACAATTGCAGATCTAGTTGTTGGCATGAACGCTGGTCAAATTAAAACTGGTGCTCCATCAAGAACAGATAGAGTATGTAAATATAACCAATTAATGAGAATTGAAGAAGAATTAGGATCTGTTGCTCAATACAATGGAGAAAATGTATTCTTTAATATAAAAAAATAATTAGATATATTTAACTTAAAAATAAGAAAATAGAGTTGGTTAATTAAAACCAACTCTATTTTTTTAGACTTTTTCAATCTCTTTTAGTTTTTCTTGGAGTCTAAACAAGTTATTTTCTAAATCTTGTTTTGATACGAAATCATCAGCATCCGAGTATGTTGAATCATACGTAGAAAGTTTGTACTCCAGATCTTCAATCATAGAAAGTAGTTTTTTTCTCTCAGTAGCTTTTTCCATAAGTTGTTTATATTTCCTTTCTACCTTGTAAGATTTATGCCTAAAGCCGCATCTCTTGCATTTTTTTATTCATGTTATTTGAAGCGGTTAGCATAATTTTGTTAGCCATATTTAGATCAATAATACCGGAATATAATTGCTTTGTAAATAGTTTTAGATATGTGACTTGCTGAGCAATTATAATCTTTAGAAATCTCGTCTAAAGAATCTGAGCTTGAAACGTACCTGTTACAGATATTTAAAATGTCTGTATTTGTTAACTTATTTTTAGCCATTATAACACCTCCAATATTAATTTTCTGTTATAAAAATACAACTACGCCATGATTATATCATGCATTAATATATTAGTCAATAAAAGTTATGTAACTTTAAATAAGTCAAAATATTGTACTTTGTTGACATAAAAGCCAAAAAGTGGTATAATATAAACTGTAAAAAAATAAAAAGGGTAAAACTTAATAGTTAATACACCGTAGATAAAAACCTTTAATAAGGAAAGGAGAGATTCGGATATGAATCTAAAAAGTTTTGTAGTAGGAGCAACAATAGGAATTGTTGTAGGAGGCACAGTATTTAGTGCAGTAAAAATTAATAAGAAAGATGAGGAATTAGTAACATCACAGTTAAAAGAAGAAAAACAGGAAAGTTATACTCATCAAAGTGCATTAGAAATAGTAAACTATCAAAAGAAGTATTTTAAAGAATATGATAGTGAAAACTATGAAGTAGAAGTAAAAAATACATCCGGAAAGGTACTTAAAAGTGTAGAATTTACTTTAGGAGAAGGAATATATACATTGTATGATATTCAGCCAGATGAAACATATAAATTCGTTGCTTTTAATACTGAGAATGATATAGATTTAAAAGTAATCTCTATAGACTATGAAATTCTAACATACAATGAAGATGAAATTAGTTTAGAGATAACAAATGATGGTAAAAAAGTAACGGGAAAAATAAAAAATACTTCTCAAAGAGATTTGTATCCTTCACAGGTAATATTCTTTTTAATGGATAATGAAGGAAATATTATTCAAAAAGCTCTAGAATATGCTGGATGCTTTGACGAAGGATTAGTCATAAAACCTGGAAAAGAACTAAGTTTTGAAGCAGATATTGATGGAAATACATCATACTACAATAGTAAAAAAGCTATAGTTCGTTATAGTGACTTAGACTTTAGAGAGGTATATACTAAATTTCAATAATAAAATATGGAATGTGATTTAAAAATCAAGTTCTTTTTTTATGTCAGAAATAA
>ERZ869979.526-NODE-526-length-11677-cov-3.911983_pt1 | contig 11677 bp, 18 predicted proteins | sample MGYA00521269_ERZ869979 | MGnify/ENA primary metagenome ERZ869979 (study PRJEB32232, sample SAMN07284974) | human gut metagenome | biome: human-associated habitat; material: feces | host: Homo sapiens | place: Tanzania | collected 2014-04-05 ... | reverse complement strand
CTGACGCGGCTGCCGCCGAGAGGTGCTCCCCCTCAGCCGTACCCGGCTCGGTTCATTGCAGAATTTGCCGTTGCCAGAACCCCGGCAGCCGTTTCCGCCCGCCGGGGTCGCTTTGATTCAGGTCGTTTTCATCATTTGCTTCCGCACCGCCGGAACGCCTGCCCCACAGCCGCTGCCCGCACTGCGTCCAGCTTTCGCGCCATGGCCGCTTCGTCAAAGACGTTCAGCACTTTGGCACAGGTTTTCCGGCCTGCTGCGGCCATCACCGCCCGCTTCGCAAATTCCACTTCCTGCGCGTGGTAGCTCTGCCGCTGGGTCTGCAGCTGCTTTGCATCCTGCACGTCCTCTACCACAATGTCGTCGGTTTTCAGGGCATCGCAGGCGCATTTCCGCATCCGCTCCATGGCAACGTCCACGCCGTCCTCTTTGCCCCAGCGGTTCATCTGGTCGTAATTGTTCCGCATCGCCTTGAATAGCCGGTTCAGCCGCTCGGCTCCAAAGCCCAGCACCTCCACGCAGGCGCGGGCGTGCAGCTGCCACGCCATGGTCGCGGCCAGATCGCCCACCATTTTCAGCTGCTCTTCCCGCCGGTTCCGGGGCGCACGCAGCACCGGCACCCGAAACTCCTTCGGCACACCCTCCGGCAGTGCGTCTGCCCGCATCCGCCGGGCTTTCTCGGTCTGGGGTCTGCCGTTTGCGTCCGGTTCCATCATCACGGCCATGCTCTGTTCCGCCAGCAGGCTTTCCCGGGCGTTCACCCGGTTCAGCCGATCCCGCCCGATGCCAAACTCTTCGTGCAGCGCAATGGTCAGGCACCAGCCCGTCAGTTCTGCCACACTGGTTCGCGTCAGATCCATCTCGTCTTCCAAGCACATCTTCTTCACAGCACATTCTCCCCGTAAAACACGTTTGTCAGCTCCCCGAATTCGTCCACATTCACATCCCCGTCTGCTGCGGCCTGTTTCAGCAGTTTCGCCGCCGGACCTTCCGGATCCCGGGGGTTCCGCCAGTCCGCTTCTTTCAGCAGACGTTTCAGCCCGCTGCGGTATTCCTCAAAGGTCATCTCCGCTTCCGTCCTTTCTCCGGCAGTTTTCCTGCCGGGTTCAGCTCTTCGACCCCGTAGGGTTCAAACTCGTCAAATTCCAGATAGTGCTGCCGCGCCATCTCACAGGCTTTAAACCGGGCGTCTCCCGGCCCCGCCGCCGTCACAACGTAGGCCACGCACACCGTCAGATGCTCGCTCCGGCACTCGATCCGTACCCGGTATTTCATTCCGTCACCCTCTCCGGCGACCCCAGCATCCGCCACTTCCCATAAGTAACCGTTTCCAGCCCTTTGGCTTTCCGCTGGGCGTTGTAATCCTCCATCGCCTGCAGATCCTCTTGCAGCCGGTCGCGTTGGACCACAGCCTTGCGCTCCCCGGCAATCCGGGGCTTCGGTGCCGCCCGCCGTTCTTCCTGCAGCCGCTGCCGGTCGTAACTCTTTTTGGCTTTCAGGGCGCAGGCCGGGCATCGCTTGGTGTTCGCCGGTGTGTTCCGGATCTCTGCCCCGCAGTCCACGCATACCTTGTCCGTCAGAGTCCACATTGTCAGCCCTCCTTTGGGTACTTCGCAACATTGCCACCCCATTGGGTAGCCATAGCATTAGCAATGCCCGGAAAAGTTTTCGATCTGTTTTTGGCACGGTCTCTATTGTGCTTATAAGGCCCTTCCAAGACCCACGATTTTTCTGGAATAGAAATACACGTCGGGAAAAGAGGTGGAAGACCTTTGAGCCAAAGATACGTTTTCTTGGTGTACGGGTGTCCGTATTCATAAGGCTGCACAACTTGGCTGTACGGCGGCAAGCAGAAAATTTTGCTTGGCATGGGGTTTTCTACACAGATTTTGGGGATGTCCGCCCACCAGAATCTCATGAAAACATCCCGTCCTTGAATCCCCTTCATTATTCGATCAGCCTGAAGCTCACCTTTTTTTCTCAATGATGTTGCCCCTGCATTGCTGAGGTAAGTGCAAGGCGGGTGCGCAATAAGTAGATCCCACTTGCCAACGTCATGCGCTACGCCGTCCATAGTCACAACGTACCCACCATCAAGAACTTTTACGGCATCTCCTAGAATATGCCATTCCGGATGTCCGCCGGATGGTTCCTGAATATCGCAGCTGTATGCTTCATGCCCCCGCGCCCGGAACGCCTTGCACACTTCCTGTGATTCCTCGCAGGCGACAAGAACTTTCATTCTTTTTCTCCCCTCTTCCGCTATTCCGACTTTTCGGAATATGTACCGTACTGGCTCATACCTATGCCCCCTTCCTCCGGCTTGTCTTTGGCTCCACCGTGCCCTTGGGCTTGCGGTGGATCTTCTTGTCCTCTTCCTGTTCCGCCGCTGCACCCAGCCCGGCCACCACCAGAGCCACCACCATCAGGCCGATGGATACCCAGAACCACGCCAGCATTCCCCAGCCGTTCACCGCGTGCTCAATGTTACCTGCGGTTCCCACTGCACTCACGGCCAGCACGATGGAACCGGTATACAGCAGGTTCACTTTCAGCTTTCTTTTCATTGCATCTTTCCTCCGTCTGTGTTACACTTCTGGTGATAGGCCGCTTCAACCTGTCACCCGAAAGCTCGCCGGTGTTCCCGCACCGACGGGCTTTTTTGCTGCCACGTCCGGGAAAAAGTATTTTCCAACATCTTCCCGCGCAATTCCCAGCAGCTCGCAGATCCGGCTGATCTCATCAGCCCTCCACGCACTGTGACCCTGCATCCGGCTGTTCATGGTTCCGTCTGACATCCCGATCTCGTCTGCGATCTCCTTGTCAAACCACCCCTGACTCCGAAACTCTCCCCGCAGCTCCCAGAATGGAATCTGCTGGAAGCTTCTCTTCCTTGGCTCGATCATAACGTTTCTCTCCTTTCACACAGTCTCTTACGTTGTGAGTCCACTCCCCCTGCCGCCCGCCTCTGGGCCGCAGGGCTTTTTCGTTTTGTTCTGCATAGGGAGCCTCCCTTTAATTACCTATTAGCCGTTTGTCTAGTTTGCTAGACTATCAAGCTAAAAAAATATCGCTCACTTTCTTGTTCAACGCTTTCGCAATCTTGGTCAGCGTCTCCGTTGTGGTTACAGTTATCGCCCCGCTTTCAAGACCGATAATCGTTGCTCTGGAAACATTTGCCCTCTTTGCCAGCTCTTCTTGCGTGAAACCACGTTCTTTTCTTGCTTCACGAATTTTAAAAGGCATTTTCTCATCACCTCCCCTTGTACAGCACAAGTCTAGCAAACTAGACATCGAATGTCAAGTGAATTTTACAAAAAGACTTGATTTTTCGTCTAGCACATTGTATGATGTACTTGACATTAACTCTGAAAGTAGGTGATTTAAAGTGATTTTAGGCGACTTAATAAAAGAATACCGTCAAGAGCACTCTTGCAGCATGGATCAGTTCGCCAAATTAAGCGGATTGAGCAAAGCGTACGTTTCAATTCTGGAAAGAAATGTCAACCCCGTAAATGGAAAACCGGTCATTCCCTCTTTGGAAACTATCAAAGCTGTCTCTCAAGCCATCAACATGGATTTCAATGATGTTATTGCAATGCTTGATGGCGACCAACCCGTTCTTTTGAACTCTGAATCTCCAACCTCTGCGCATAATCCCTACTCCTTCCTTCTTGCCGCGCTTCAAAAATCAAAGGAAGACGACCAAGCTCGCATCTCTGAAATGATAGAAGACTTTCAGAAACTAAATGAAGAAGGTAAATGCAAGGCTGTTGAGCGTGTGCATGAGTTAACAGAAATTCAGCGATATCAAAATCTCTATCCAGAAGCTTTCGATTCTTTCAGGGAAAAACATCTTTCCACCAACAAAGAAATAGCACATACCAATGCCAAAGACAAGAACGCATGATTTGCTATGACTTGCCTACAAAAGATGATAAAATAACCGCTCTGGCATTGACACCAAAGCGGTCGAGTTGTTTATACGGAGGACTACTATGTTTTCGGACTACGATCCATTATATCGCCAAAATAGTCTTTCTTCAGCTGATTACAAGCAATACCTCGACGAGCTTCAAAAACTTCAAGATATCTGTGATGCTTTTGATCAAAATCATGATGAGGGAAAGTTTTGGACTCTTTCCAATCGTGCAAGTTGCCTTGCCAACGAACTAGCTAATTGTCGTGCTGATCTTACAGCTTGTCAGCGTGAGCTCTCAATCGAAAAGGAACTCAATTCTCAACTTGACTATAGTCGAATTCACATTGCGCTTGTCTTTTCGAGCTTCTCCGTAGCTTTATTTATTACCATTTCGCGTCTCTCTAGTATTCATATGATTATTCTTGGAGTCCTAACTTCTGCTTTTACACCTCTTGTTCTCTTATATTTTGCATATGGAATCGTTCAACTACTGTATAATCGTCATCCTGAAATGTACCTTATGCTCGAAAAGAAAGACAAGCAGACAGCTGCTCTGGTGCTTATCTCTCCTATTTTGCTTGCCATAATTTATCGAATCATCGAATTCTTCGCAAGCAAACAATTATTCTGACTGCTGCTTTTTACTGTTTTAAAGTGGTCAATTGAAAAAATGTTGATCCTTCCGCCCCGTTCACCCGCCCGTACAAACAAAAAGCCCGCTGTTTCCAGCGAGCCTCTCCACCGCCCCATCGTCTTACGACATTTTCCCATCATGTCAATACCCTTTTTGTGAATTTTCTGTTGCGATTGCAACCGTTCACACTTTTTTTGTATACAAACGGGTTCATTTCGAGTATAATGATGTCAACAGAACCCGCTAAGCCTCTGGACGCGAAAGCGTTTATGCGTATCATGGCGGGTCTTTTTTTATCTAAATTTTGAGGATTGCAATTATGGCTGAGCCAAAAGCATTTTGTACATACGAAGAGCAACTTGAAATTCTTCGGAAGCGTGGTTTAACGATTCCGGATGAGTCTCTTGCACTCCGTTGGCTAAAAGAGAAAAACTATTACCGACTGAGTGCTTATTCTCTTACCCTGCGTGAGCGCGACACTCACACAAGAGAAGACCGTTTTTTCGACGGAGCATCTTTTACAGAAATCGTTGAACTCTATGAGTTTGACGATCAGCTCCGGTCCGCTATTTTTCACGCCGCCTCTATCGTCGAAACCAACCTCAAATCCTATATAGCCCATTACCATACGCAGCATTATGGTCCCATCGGTTATATGGATGGAGCCAACTTTGAGGATCGGTGGCGTCATGCGCGGCTGATAACGGCTCTTTCAAAGTCTCTTAACCTTCGGAAGGACGAGCCGTTTGTTTTGCATCACCATAATGATCTAAACGATGTCTACCCTCTATGGGTAATTGCAGAAGTTCTGTCCTTCGATCAGGTCTCTATGATGTATCGAAACCTTCTCCCCAATGATCGTTCTGCCATTGCCCGCGAATATTACGGAATCTCTTCTCGTGAATATATCGAGAACTGGACGCACTGTGCTGTCGTCGCTCGCAACATTTCTGCGCACGGTGCTCGTTTTTATCATCGTCAGCGCGTAAATCCTCCTGCTAAACTTCCAAAGAGCATCAACCAATACGGAACCAAACCTTTTGGTTATGTTTATGCAATTCATCACTTATTGCCACCATCAGAAAGAGCTCTGTTTGTCGATAGTGTTCAGAGTTGTTTTGACTCTCATCCTTCCGCCAAACTTTCTGAACTCGGCTTCCCTGTCAACTGGAAAGAGATTCTTTCCGAATACTAAAAAAATCCCCCACCTGCTGTAACAGGTAGAGGATTCCGGCCTTGCGGCCCACATTCGCAGCGTGTTCCCAAAAGAAAGCTCAAGGAGGTTTCTTCCCATGTCCGTACAGCCCATGCCCCGGGCTGTCTCCGGCAATTTCAGTATAGCAGGATTTCTGTCGCAATGCGATAGCAAACAGAAAACCCGGCAGTCGGTACGATGCAGCTGCCGGGCTCCATGGGGAATTCTGCTTGTCGGAGAAAACGTTATGATGGCTATCGTGGTATTCTGACAATTCCAGTATACCATACAGCCCGTCGCAACGTAATAGGAAGGAGCTGTATTTTATGGCACGCATCAAGAAACGCACAAACACTGCTTCATGGGATGACAAAACAAGCCGCTGGAAAATTCATGTACAAAAAGACGGAACCCGAAAATATTTTTACAGCAGCACTCCGGGCAGGGCTGGCCAGCGCGAAGCAAACGCAAAAGCCGATGCTTGGCTGGACGATGGCCTCCGGGACGGCAAGAAGAAGTTTTCTGCCCTTTATGCCGAATGGCTCGAAGATCTGAAACTCACCTGCGGAACTTCTTATGTTCTGCAATGCCGGCACTATGGCGACTGCTACATCCTTCCAACCTGCGGGAACATCCGGATCGACGAACTGACCGAGGGTGACCTGCAAAAGGCCATCAACATATCCTTCCGGAAACGATCTCAGAAAAAAGGACAGCGGCGGCCGATCTCCACAGAACCGTTAAGCAGAAAAACCCTGATGACGATCCGCAGCGTAGAGGCTTCTTTTGTGAAATGGTGCCGGAAGAACCGTTATACCACCCTGCATCCGGATCTATCCATTCCCAAAAATGCCCGCATGGGGAAGCGGATGATCTTGCAGCCGGACGCCTTGAGGATCCTATTCAACGTCGATACCCGTCTTTATTATGGAAAGCGCGTTTTTGACGAATATATTTACGCCTACCGCTTTGCGGTCGCCACCGGTCTGCGCCCCGGGGAGCTGATTGGTCTATGGTATGGAGACATCAAGGGAAATACCGTCAATCTGCGCAGGAGCATCAACGTCCACAAAGAGCAGACCACCGGCAAGAACGAAAATAGCATCCGGTCGTTTGATATGGGAAAAGAAGCTCGGGAAGCCTATCATTCGCAAGTCGCTCTCCTGAAAAGCAGCGGCATTGACCTGAACTATAACACCCCTCTGTTTCAAGTAGCATCTGAGCACGCCCTCTATCGCCGCTGGGAATCGTATCAGAAAGCCAACGGCATCGAGCACACTTCACTCTACGAACTGCGCCACACCTTTGTCAGTGTTGAGTCTGGTGTTCTGACGGACAGCCAGCTGAAAATGCTGGTGGGCCACAGTAACAATATGGACACTTCCGGTGTGTATCGGCACGAGTTGCAAGGCCAGCGTCAAGCACTTGCCCTCGCCACCGATCAAGCTTTCGAGCAGATCAGCGGCTAGTTTCTGACCCCCTCCCTGACCCCCTTTTTTCTTGTTCTTCCTTGATATCCTTCTTTGTACCTCGATTCCGCTTTTCATATTTTAAAAGAAGCTATGCGCATTTTTCCATTCACGTTTAATCTGTTGCCACTTCTCTTTTTGTTCGACTCCCATCGCCTCCACCAACCGCAACGCGGTAGAACCCGCAGAATCTGGCGTTAAATCGCTGGGTTCTGCGGGATTTTTGTTTGTGGAGAAGGAAAAGGGAGACACTCTTGACAATAGAGGATATATCCGCTATACTGAATATGAGATAAATCCACTATTCAAAGGGAGCGCAGCCGTGCAGGAATATGAAATTGAATTCTACGACAAAGCCGATGGCTCCGAGCCAGCCAAAGAGTTTATCTTGAGTCTGGATAAGAAAATGCAGGCCAAAGTTTTGCGTACCGTTGCGTTGCTCCGTGAAGAGGGGCCATTTTTAAGAGAACCGTATTCCAAAGCACTGGACGATGGAATTTTTAAAATCCGTACCAAGTTTGGGTCGGATATTACCCGCGTGCTGTATTTCTTCGTGGTTGGTAAAAAGGTGATCCTCACAAATGGATTTATCAAAAAGACCCAGAAAACACCTGCTTCAGAGTTCACACTGGCAAAACAATATCGCGCAGATTATCTTGCCCGAAAGGAGAATTCCAAATGACAAACTTCAACGATTTTTTGAATGAGCAGATGAAAGACCCTGAATTCAAGGCCGAATGGGACGCACTTGACCCGGAATTTTCCGTGATGGAAGCCATGCTCAAGGCCCGCAAAGAAAGCGGTTTGACCCAGAAGCAACTTTCGGAGCGCACGGGTATTGCACAGACCGACATCAGCAAACTGGAACGCGGCAATGCAAACCCATCTCTTCGTACCTTGCAGCGGCTTGCTGCCGGGATGGGAATGAAGGTTAAAATTGAATTTGTTCCTGCATCTGCCAAATGATTTAGTAATGGGTGCGTTTCGGTAAAATAGAAAGCACAATAGTGACGCTATGCAGCGATATTTTCAAGCACGCGTTCGTCTGGCGTTGCAGTTCGTTCACCAACAACAAAAGACGCTGATTCGTTCAGAATCAGCGTCTTTTGCTTTATGAGTCATTTCCACCCTCTTGCGGTGGGATCCAGCATCTCGGCGGCGGAATAAAGCAGTGCGTTGCAGATGGCGGCGGCGACGTTGCTGCCGCCCTTGCGCCCCATGGCAACAATGGCCGGTACGCCGTGCGCTGCGCAGACGGCAAAGAGATGCTCCTTGCTCTCCACGACATTCACAAAGCCCACGGGCACACCGATGACCAGCGCAGGCCGCAGACCGGCCTCGATCTCATCGGCAATGGTCAGCAGGGCCGTGGGTGCGTTGCCGACGGCCAGAACTGCACCGGGATGCTCTGCCGCCGCCCGGTGCATGGAAGCAACGGCGCGGGTGGTGCCGGTCTCCTTGGCGATGGCGGCCACCTTCGGGTCTGCCATGTAGCAGACCGCACTGCCGCCCAGCTTGGCGAGACCGGGCTTGGTGATGCCCGCCAACGCCATGTTGGTGTCGGTGACGATGGGTGTTCCGGCGCGCAGTGCCGCCACGCCTGCCGCCACTGCTCCGGGCGTAAAGTGCAGATTTTTTGCATAATCAAAGTCTGCCGTCGTGTGGATGACCCGCTTGACGACAGCGGCCGTCTCCGGCGGAGGCGTCAGATGCAATTCGGCCAGCTCCGCCGCAATGATCGAAAGGCTCGTCCGCTCGATGTCGGCGGGCAAATGATGCTGTGGGTTCATAGGCTCTCCCCTTTCTGCATTCCCATTGCGCCGTAGACGGCCTTCATGTCCAGTGCGCCGCGCACCCCGTCGGCCAGAAGGTCAAACTGCTGTTGGCGGTACGTTTCCATCGGGATCAGGTCTGCCTCTGCCGGATCCATGCCTTTCCGCTGGCAGAGGAAGGCCGTCAGCTTCCCGGTCAGCTCCCCGGTATCGAACAGCCCGTGCAGATACGTACCATACACGTTTCCCTGCACACAACCCTCGGGCTGGCCGTCTGCTCCTGTGCAGAAAGCTTCCCCTTTCACCGTCGTCCGCCCGGTATGGATCTCGTAGCCTTCCAGCTTGGCTCCGGCAAACGGTTCCGCCGTCACGTCCGCGGTCTGCTGGGTTCGCCGTTTCTGCGCGGTAAAGACGGTTCTGGTCGGCAGCAATCCCAGACCGCGCAGCGTCTGCGGACGGCCGCTCTCGCTGCCTTCGGGATCGTCCAGTGCTTCGCCCAGCATCTGGTAGCCGCCGCAGACGCCCAATACCACCCCGCCGGATGCGGCATATTTCTGGATCGCTGCTTCCAGCCCGGACTGCCGCAGCCAGAGCAGATCGTCGATGGTGTTCTTGGTGCCGGGCAGGATCAGCAGATCGGGCGCACCCAGCTGACGGGCGTTTTGTACATACCGCACGCCCAACAGCGAATGCTGCTCCAGCGGGATAAAATCCGTAAAGTTGGAGATGTGCGGCAGCCGGACAATGGCCACGTCCAAAGGTTGGACCCCTTTCTGCGTACACAGCCGCTCCGACAGCGAATCTTCGTCCTCGATGTCCACCTTCAGGTAGGGCACCACGCCCAGCACCGGCAGGCCGGTCTTTTCTTCCAGCATTCCAAGACCCGGGCGCAGGATCTCGACGTCTCCGCGAAATTTATTGATGATAAGTCCCTTGATCCGCGCCCGCTCTTCCGGTTCCAGAAGTTCCACCGTGCCGTACAGCTGTGCAAACACGCCGCCCCGGTCGATGTCACCGGCCAGCAGGACCGGTGCATCCACCAGATTTGCAAGACCCATGTTGACGATATCGTCCGATTTCAGGTTGATCTCCGCCGGGCTGCCTGCCCCTTCGATCACGATGATGTCCACCTCTTCTGCAAGGCTGTCATAGGCTCTGCGGATATCCGGAATGAGCGATCTTTTCATCTTGAAATAGTCTGCTGCCGACATCTGCCCCCGGACCTCGCCGTTGACGATGACCTGACTGCCAACGTCACTGCTGGGTTTGAGCAGGATGGGGTTCATCCGGACGTCCGGCTCGATGCCCGCCGCCTGTGCCTGCACCACCTGTGCCCGGCCCATTTCCAGTCCGTTCCGGGTGACAAAGCTGTTCAGAGCCATATTCTGGCTTTTGAACGGAGCCACCCGGTAACCATCCTGCGCAAAAATGCGGCAGAGGGCTGCGCAGAGCAGGCTTTTGCCCGCGCCGCTCATCGTGCCCTGTACCATGATACATCTGGCTTTGCTCATCGGAGCACCTCCTCAAGGGTCTTCAGCAGGGATGCGTTCTCGGGTGCCGTCCGCACTGCGGTGCGGTACCAGCTGCCGTCCAGCCCGGGATAATTGCCGCAGCTGCGCAGGACGATCCCCTTCTGCCGCAGGCTCTCTCCCAGCGTTTCGGGTGCCTGAAACAGCAGATAATTGGCTCTTCCCTCCAGTACCCGCAGCCCCAGCGACCGCAGACCTTCGCGCAAGATCGGCCGCTGCTGCGCGATCAACACACGCACCTGCGCTGCATATTCCGTCTCGTCCAGTGCGGCAAGCCCCGCTGCCTGCGCAAGGCTGGACACGCCCCACGGCTGCCCCGCCGCCTGCATCCGCCCCAGAAGAGCGGCATCGCTGCACAGGCAGTAGCCCAGCCGGACGCCCGCCATGCCGTAGAGCTTAGTGAAGGCTTTCAGGATCACAAGATTGTTTGCACCAAGAAGTTCTTTTGCGGAACAAGTCTCACGCTCCTGCAGGAAATCGAGGAAGCATTCGTCCACCACCAGCAGCGCAGCACACTCCTGACAACGGTGCAGGATCTTCCGCACCAGCGCAGGTTCTGCCAGCTGACCCGTAGGGTTGTTGGGCTGGCAGAGGAAGACCATATCCGTCTGTTCGTCGATGTCCTCCAGAAACGCTTCCGTCAGCACGAAATCCTGTTCTTCCCGCAGGAAATGCCGCTTGAGGGTGCAGCCCACCGTTTCCAGTGCAGCGGCGTATTCGGCAAACGTCGGCGCAGGCAGAAGGGCTTTCTGGGGCTTTTTGGCCAGCACCAGCCGGAAGATCAGGTCTGCCGCACCGTTGCCGCAGAGGATCTGTTCTGCCGGAACGCCCTCCGCTTTGGCAAGCTTTGCCCGGAGTTCCCGGCAGAGCGGATCCGGGTATCGGTCGGCGGTCGGCAAGGCCGCGGCGATGGCATTTGCCACCCCCGCGGGCAACCCCAGCGGGCTGACATTGGCGGAAAAATCCAGTGCATCCCGCCCGAATTGCGCCCGGTATCCTGCCCAGTCGCCGCCGTGTATCAACAATTCCATCCAAACTTCTCCTTCCGCACCCTCTCAGTCTGCTTCGCAGACAGCTCTCCCGAAAGATCGGAAGAGCACACGTCTGAACTCCAGTCACTCCGGAGAATCTCGTATGCCGTCTTCTGCTTGAAAAAAAA
>ERZ869979.523-NODE-523-length-11691-cov-4.431720_pt1 | contig 11691 bp, 10 predicted proteins | sample MGYA00521269_ERZ869979 | MGnify/ENA primary metagenome ERZ869979 (study PRJEB32232, sample SAMN07284974) | human gut metagenome | biome: human-associated habitat; material: feces | host: Homo sapiens | place: Tanzania | collected 2014-04-05 ... | reverse complement strand
GGTGTCTAGCGGAGTCGAACCGCTCTACACGGTTTTGCAGACCGTTACCTAACCGCTCGGTTAAGACACCTTGTAGAGTTTTAGTTACCATTTCTGATAAGCGAGTGCAAAGGTACTACTTTTTTTTGAATCCACCAAATCTTTCCGCATCTTTTTTCGAAAAATATTCGAATTTTTCAAAAATATTCATTTTCTCTATTCAATTCTAGTGATTCTTTGTAGAATCCAACTTTCTTTTTGTAGAGTCCTGCTTCTTGTTTGTGGAATCCAGCTTTCCCTTCTTCTTGCACTGTTCATAAAAAGCGCAACCACTGCACCGGTAGTTGCCGTCCTTACATTTGTTTGCCTGTTGCAACGATTTATAAATACGAAAGGCGGCATACAGAATGCATGCCGCCAGTATCGTTGCAATGATGGTGTATTGTATCATCATTTTCTTTTAGAGTTTAAAAGTCCCTCTTTAACCTACGGCATTGTAGCCATTGGTAGAGTTCTTACGCATAATGTCGCGGATGTTCATCTCCTTGAAACCCTCGGCACGCTTCTGCTCCTCCAACTCTTCCTCTTCCTCGATATCCTTCTCAGAACGGGTAAAGGTGAAGGTCTTGTACTTAAATTCTGCGATAGCCCAACCTACGACTGCTACCGCGATTAATGCGAATAATCCTACTACTGCGTTCATTTCTTTCTCCTTATTATATAATAATGTATATTTTAATAATCGTCATCAGCTACGTCCTCTGCATCATCGAGTCCCAGGTTCTCTGGATCCTCAAAGGTAGTACGGTAGCTTTCCTCGGTGAGCTTGTCGTCATCGAATGCATCATCGTCTTCATCAGGATCATTATAGTGATCCTCAATCTCTGGTGCATCCTCATCTTCATCGCCATCGTCGTCACGGTCCAGCAAATCCTCATCGCGGTCCATGTCGTCATCCATAAACTTCATGCGGATCTTCTCCTGCTTTGGCTTCTCCTTGGCGAAGATAGCCTCAACCCAGGTGCCCTTAGGCACTACGAGCACCTCGTAGTCATCAGCGAGCTTCTTCTCGTAGAGACCACCTGGTTTCTTGAGGCGATCCTTTGGGAGGGTTGTGGTACTGATGTCGAAACCGCTCTCGATGATATCCTTGATGCTCTGAGACAGACTGTCCCAGCCACCGCCAAAGTTACGCTCCAGCACTTCGATGAGCTTGGTAGCAGTCACATGGCCGATGTTCTCATAGGTGAGGTCAGTCACACGCATGATAGGGCGCTTCTTGATGGCATACTTCTCGTTCTTGTCGTCGATACGGAAGGTACCGATCTTGAAGCCACGGTCCATCAACTTATCGAGCACTTCAGTACGGTCAATCTTGACTGGCTCAATCTCGAAAGCACTACGAATGATGTCGAGGTATCTACGCTGATTGTCCTTCAGGTCGTTGTCTTTCTCGGCAGCTTCCCAGAGACGGAAAACATCATTCTCCTGGAGATCCCAGACACTGCTCTTGGTCAATGTCTTGAGGGTGATATTTTTTTCATTTCTCATTGTTGTACGTATTTTGATTGCAAAAGTAAGTACTTCTTTTTATATATCCAAATTTTCTAGCTTATTTTTTTGCTTTTATGCATTTTTTTTTCTTTTATCCCAAAAACTTGTGCGTGTTTCGTTTTTTTTCATTACCTTTGTGGCGAAAAAATAATTGATATGAGTGAACCATTAGCTGAAAGAATGAGACCTCGCTCGCTCGCCGATTATGTCGGACAGAAGCATCTGGTGGGTGAGGGTGCCGTGCTGCGCAAGATGATAGACGCAGGGCGCATATCCTCTTTTATCCTCTGGGGACCTCCGGGAGTGGGCAAGACCACCTTGGCTCAAATCGTAGCCCAGACACTGAAGGTTCCTTTCTACACCCTTTCTGCCGTTACCAGTGGCGTAAAGGATGTGCGCGAGGTAATAGAGAGAGCGAAGAGTGGCAGATTCTTCAATTCTGCTTCTCCTATCTTATTTATAGATGAGATTCACCGCTTCTCCAAGAGTCAGCAGGACTCTCTGCTGGGGGCGGTGGAGAAGGGTATTGTCACCCTGATTGGTGCTACCACGGAAAATCCCTCTTTCGAGGTGATCCGTCCGCTCCTTTCCCGTTGCCAGCTCTATGTGCTCAAATCGTTGGAGAAGGAAGACCTGGAGGGTCTCCTGCAGCGTGCCATCACCGAGGATGTGGAACTCAAGCAGAAGAAGATTGAGTTGAAGAAAACCGCAGCCATGCTCCGCTTCAGTGGCGGTGATGCCCGGAAACTGCTCAATATCCTGGAACTGGTGGTGGAATCTGCAGGCAGCGATGAAGTGGTTATCACCGATAAGATGGTAGAGGAACAGTTGCAGCAGAATCCGCTGGCTTATGATAAGCAGGGCGAGATGCATTATGACATCATCTCTGCCTTCATCAAGAGTATTCGAGGCAGTGACCCTGATGCGGCGCTCTATTGGATGGCGCGTATGATAGAGGGCGGCGAAGATCCGCAGTTTATCGCCCGGAGAGTGGTGATCAGTGCAAGCGAGGATGTGGGGCTGGCGAATCCGAATGCCCTCCTGCTGGCGAATGCTGCCTTCGATACGGTGATGAAGATAGGCTGGCCTGAGGCAAGGATTGCTCTTGCCGAAGCTGTGGTGTATCTCGCTACCAGTCCGAAGAGCAACAGTGCCTATCTGGGCATCAATGATGCCATAGCCACGGTGAAGCAGACCGGCAATCTGCCTGTGCCGCTGCATATCCGCAATGCGCCTACCAAACTGATGAAAGACCTGGTCTATCATGATGGCTATAAATATCCTCACGATTATCCGGGACATTTCACCGAGCAGCAATATCTACCTGATGAGCTGAAAGACGCCAGATTCTGGCATCCGCAGCATTCTCCTTCAGAAGAACGCCTCTATAACTGGATGGTTACCTGCTGGGGAGAAAGATTCAAGAACCGCTAGGCGTTCCGACGGATTTGCAATCCGTCGTTAAAAAATGTTCGACCTTTAAAAACCGGGGGATTTGCAATCCCCCACATCAAATAATTTATTACGAGAAAATGACTATTCATCAAGACCCGGAACTGGTGATGACTCTCCAGAGCGTCATTGAGTTCATTGGAACCTTTGCATTTGCCCTTTCGGGCATCAGACTTGCCGCCAGCAAGCATTATGATTGGCTGGGCGGATTTGTGTGTGGTGTGGCTGTAGCTATCGGAGGCGGAACCATCCGCGACGTGATGCTGGGCTTGAATCCTTTTTGGATGTCGAGTCCTATCTATCTTCTGTTTACGTTCTTGGCCCAACTGGTGGTCATTGTGTGCCATCATTATCTGAAGCGTCTGGACAATACCTGGTTTCTTTTCGATACCCTCGGTTTGGCACTTTTCAATATCGCCGGAATCCAGAAGACCCTCGATTGTGGTTTCCCATTCTGGGTAGCTATCATTATGGGATGTATCACGGGCTCCTTTGGAGGAGTGATCCGCGATGTGCTTCTCAACGAGGAACCGGTTATCTTCCGTAAGGAAATCTATGCGATGGCTTGTGTGTTGGGCGGCCTGGTTTACTGGGCATTCAGCTATCTGGGCTTGAGCCTCTATATCACAGTGGTAGCCTCCTTCCTCACTGTCTGCATCATCCGTCTGCTCGCCGTGAAATACCACATCTCGCTGCCTACGCTGCGTGATGAGGAGGATAAAAAATAACATTCAACAATTAACATTTAACATTAAACATTAAAAAGTGAGAAGAGAGAAAATCTTAGGGATGCTGATTTTGGCGATGATGCTGATGTTTCAGACTTCGCTGATGGCACAGAACAAACGTGAATTCCGTGGCGCCTGGATCCAGTGCGTCAACGGACAGTATTTGGGTAAATCAACCCAGCAGATCCAGTCGATGCTCACCCAGCAGCTCGATGAATTGCAGAAGGATGGCGTGAATGCCATCATCTTCCAGGTGCGTGCCGAATGCGATGCCCTTTATCAGAGTGACCTCGAACCTTGGAGTAAGTTCCTCACCGGTGTCCAGGGCAAGGCCCCATCGCCTTATTGGGACCCGCTGGAGTGGATGGTTGAGCAGTGTCATCAGCGTGGAATGGAGATTCATGCATGGATCAATCCTTACCGTGCCAAGCATGGTTCTACCTCGTTCTCCCAGGTGTCATCCCAGAGCGTGGTGAAGAAGCATCCGAACCTCTGTTTCAACTATGATAATCTCGTGCTTCTCAATCCGGCTCTCCAGGAGGCTGCAGATTATACCTGTCAGGTGGCTGCTGATATCGTGAGCCGTTATGATATCGACGGTTTTCATATCGACGACTACTTCTATCCTTATCCGGTAGCTGGCAAGCAGATTCCTGATCAGCAGATGTATGCAGCCAATCCTCGCGGTTTCCGCAACATCGGCGACTGGAGAAGAGACAATGTGAGCCGCTTCGTCAAGCAGTTGGGTGAAACCATCCATCGTGTCAAGCCTTGGGTGAAGTTCGGTGTTTCTCCTTTCGGTATCTATCGCAACAGGAAAAACTCTCCGATAGGATCTCAGACTTTCGGTCTTCAGAACTACGATGATCTCTATGCCGATGTTCTCCTCTGGGTAAACAATGGCTTCATCGATTACTGTGTGCCTCAGATCTATTGGGAGATAGGTAACAAGGCGGCAGATTATAAGACTCTCATCCAGTGGTGGAACAAGTATGCCGGCAACCGTCCTCTTTATATAGGTGAGGATATCGAGCGTACAGCCAAGTTTGCTGATCCTGCGAATCCGAAGAGTCATCAGTTGCCAGCCAAACATCGCCTTCACCAGCAGATGAATAATGTACAGGGCACCGTGCTCTGGTATGCCAAGACCGCAGCCGATAACGTTGGCAACATCGGACATACGCTGCGCGATTATTACTGGAAATATCCTGCGCTTCCTCCATTGATGCCATTCCTGGATAATAAGGCACCAAAGGGAGTGAAGAGTCTGAAGATGGAGTGGACGGAGAAGGGACCTCTGCTTACCTGGAAGGCTCCAAAGGCAAAGAAGAAGAAATGGGGCGATGTAGCCAACCGCTTTGCCATCTACCGTTTCGAAAAGGGAGCGCCTGTGAATCTCAATGATGTCACCGCTCTCCAGGCTGTTGTTTACGATACCACCTATCCGATACCATACGTAAAGGATCAGAAATATACCTATGTCGTTACTGCGCTAGATCGAGTTGGTAACGAGAGTAAGGGTAAAAAGAAAACCGTTTCGCTTTAGGCGAAGCGGTTTTTCTTTGTTTCTATCATTTAGCGTTTTCTTCTTTCTGTCATTCTGATTCAGAGCGGTTTTTCTTGTTAAAAGCCTGGAATTGTACCTTTAACCATAAAAAAACACTAAAAAGATTCAGTATCTCAAATTTTATTTGTACTTTTGCAGAGTCATTTCAGCGTTCCATTTGTTTTCTAATGCAACACTAAGATGAATGGAGTGCTGATTTGAGAGAATTGCTGAGAAACCTAGATGTTGATCAGAACCTATTAATTAATATTACTAACGTAAGTGTTGCTAACTTTAGGGATGAAAATTAAGAGTTTTTTGATGGCAGCTTTGGCGGCATTTTCTTTGTCGGCTAGCGCTCAGTCTTTGTCTCCTGGCACTAAGTGGCATTGGGACAAGGGTACAATCGTAGTGGAGACACCAGAGCGTCCTGCAGGACAGCAGAATGTTTTGGGATTGACTGCTCCAAAGTTGAAGACAGTACGTGTGGGCTTTGTCGGTCTGGGTATGCGTGGTCCTTGGGCAGTGATGCGTTTCTGCCATATTCCTGGCGTAGAGATCGTTGCCTTGTGTGATTACGAGGAGGCTCGTGCAGAGAAATCACAGGAGTACTTGCGCAAGCAGGGTTTGAAGCCTGCTGATATCTATAGCGGTGAGAAGGGTTATGAGGCTTTGTGCAAGCGTAATGACATCGACCTGGTTTATATCGCTGCCGACTGGAACCACCATTTCCCAGTTGCCAAGTTTGCAATGGAGAATGGTAAACATACTGCTATTGAGGTGCCTAGTGCCATGAACCTGGATCAGTGCTGGAGCCTGATCAACTTGAGCGAACAGACTCGCAAGCATTGCTTCATCTTGGAGAACTGCTGCTACGACTACTATGAGATGAATGCGCTGGCGATGGCTCAGGATGGCGTCTTCGGTGATATCATCCGTGCTGAGGGTGCTTATATCCACTGTCTCGAGGACTTCTGGGATGCTTACTGGAAGGATCCTGCTGACAATGACAAGGACAACCTCCACTGGCGTATGAAGTATAATATGGAGAACCGTGGTGATGTTTATCCTACTCACGGCTTGGGTCCTGTTGCTCAGTGTCTGAACATTCACCGTGGCGACCGCTTCACTACGCTCGTTGCTATGGATACAGAGTCTTTCGTAGGTAAGGACTGGGTGAAGAACAAGAGCGGCAAGGAGTGCAAGGAGTTCCGCAATGGTGACCATACCACTACCTTGATGCGTACAGCCAAGGGTAAGGTGGTGGAGATTCAGCACAACGTGATGACTCCTCAGCCATACAACCGCCTGTTCAAGCTCACAGGTACCAAGGGTTACGCTACCAAGTATCCTACAGAGGAGTTTGCTCTTTCTGGCGAGGCACTCAAGGGTACAGGTGCTCCTCAGATGGATAACCTCAATGCTCATGGTTTCATGAACAAGGAGCAGAAGGAAGCTTTGACCAAGAAGTATTATCACCCAATCTTGAAGAAGTATGGTGAGCTGGGTCGTCAGATGGGTCACGGTGGTATGGACTTCATCATGGACTCTCGTCTGGTTTACTGCTTGCAGAATGGTTTGCCATTGGATATGGACGTTTACGATTTGGCTGAGTGGTGCTCTTTGGCTGAGTTGGGCGCGCTCTCTATGGACAACAACAGTGCTGCTGTTACCTTCCCGGATTTTACCCGTGGTTTCTGGAACAAGCAGGATGGTTACAAGCATCAGTATGCTTCTCCTGAGGCTGAGGCTGCTACAGAGGCTGCCGCTGCTGCTTATACCAAGTCGCAGAAGGAGGCTACCGCTAAATTCAAGTTGTGGAACCTTTATGATGCTGTAGCTGCTGCCAAGAAGGCTAACAATGCCAAGGCTTTGAAGTCGGCTACTGCTAAGTACAACAAGGCTGTAGCTGCTGCCAAGAAGGCTATGAATGCTAAGAAGTAATATCAACTCCCCATAAAAAAACAATCCCGGCTCTGAGATTCTAACGATGAATCTCGTAGCCGGGATTAATTTTTTGTTAAATTCTCGGAAAAACTTGGTTGTTTCGTGTATTTGATGTATATTTGCAAATCATAAGATAGCTATTTCTTGTAAATAGAATATATAACTTAAGAGAAGATAGAAAATGAAACGGATTAAGGTTTTAGTTTTTAGCATGTTGGCTGCCATGATGCTTGCATCTTGCGGTACAACGCAGAAGGTGCCTCTTACGGGTCGCACCCATCGCATCTCTGTTTCTGATGCACAGGTTTTGAGTTTGTCTAATCAGGAATATACCAAGTACATGGCTTCGGCGAAGAAATCTACCAATGCCGTGAAGACTGCGCAGGTGGTAAGAGTCGGAAAGCGACTGGCTGCTGCCGTGGAGACCTATCTCAAGGAGAACGGATACGCCAATGATCTGCAGAACTATTCCTGGGAGTTCAACCTCGTGCAGGACAACAGTGTGAATGCCTTCTGCATGCCTGGCGGAAAGATCGTGGTATATGAGGGCTTGCTCCCTGTGGCTTCCAGCGATAACTCGCTCGCCATCGTACTGGGACATGAGATAGCACACGCCGTGGCTAAGCATAGTGCCGAACAGCTTTCCAAGGCTCAGAACCAGCAGGTAGGTACCAGCATTCTGAGTGGTGTGCTGAATCAGGCTGTGGGTAGCGGAGTAGGAGATCTGGCAGGTGCCGTAGCCGGACAGTACTTCTCCTTCCGTAATCTGAAGTATTCGCGTGAAAACGAAACAGAAGCCGACTATATGGGTTTGATCTTTGCTGCGATGGCAGGCTACGATCCTCAGCAGGCGATACCTTTCTGGGAACGTATGGCTGAGGCTTCGGGCAATCAGGGCAAGAGTGATATCTTCAGCGATCACCCTTCCGATGCCAAGCGTATTGCAGCCTTGAAGGCGGCGATGCCTACTGCGCTGAAGTATTACAAGCCTCAGGGACAGACTTCCGTATCTACTACTAAGAAAACGGGTGTCAAGACCATCAAGGCTAGCTCGCTGACGAAGAAATCAACTAAAAAATAACGATATGATGGAATATATCTCTCAAAACCTCTGGCTATTTTGGACTGTCATCATGTTCATCTGCCTCATCCTGGAGTTGTCTTCGGGCGACTTCTACGTGACTTGTTTTGCCATCGGTGCGCTCATCAGCATACCTGTGGCTGTGATGGATGCTCCGTTCTGGGTTCAGGTGGTGGTCTGGGCGGTATGTTCCGTACTCAGTATCCTGCTGATCCGTCCGCATCTGGTAAAGGCTATCCATAAGGGAGCCGATCATCGGAAGAGCAATTCCGATGCCCTTGCCGGACAGATAGGTGAGGTGAGTGAAACCATCGTTGCCGGCGGGTATGGAAGAGTGAAGCTCGACGGTGATGACTGGAAGGCAGAAGCTCCGGGCGCTGCTGGGGATATCGCCAAGGGAACCCGTGTGAGAGTGATGGGACACCAGTCTATCATTCTCCAGGTAGAGAAGTACTAACTTTTAATTATAAACATCATGGAAATAGGACTTTATGTATTGATCGCTCTAGTGCTGCTTGCACTGGTAGTGGTAAAGAAAACCATCGTGATCATTCCTCAGAGTGAGACTAGAATCATCGAGCGATTGGGTCGCTATTATGCTACCCTGAAGCCAGGTATCAACATTATCATTCCTTTCATCGACCAGGCAAAGACCATCGTGGCGATGCGTAGAGGAAGCTATACCTATACCAGCAGCATCGACCTTCGTGAACAGGTTTATGACTTCGACCGCCAGAATGTGATTACCAAGGATAATATCCAGATGCAGATCAATGCTCTGCTTTATTTCCAGATTGTAGATCCTTTCAAGAGTGTGTATGAAATCAACAACCTGCCTAACGCGATCGAGAAGTTGACTCAGACTACCCTTCGTAACATCATCGGTGAGATGGAGCTCGACCAGACGCTTACCTCCCGTGATACCATCAACACCAAGCTCCGTGCGGTGCTCGATGATGCCACCAACAAGTGGGGAATCAAGGTAAACCGCGTAGAGTTGCAGGATATCACTCCTCCTGAGAGTGTGCTCCAGGCGATGGAGAAGCAGATGCAGGCTGAGCGTAACAAGCGAGCTACCATCTTGACTTCAGAAGGTGAGAAGGAGAAGCAGCGTCTGCTCTCCGAAGGTGAAAAGGCGGCGATTGTCAACAAGGCTGAGGCTGCCAAGCAGCAGGCCATCCTGAGAGCCGAAGGTGAGGCTACTGCCCGCATCCGCAAGGCTGAGGCTGAGGCCATCGCTATCCAGAAGATTACCGAAGCCGTAGGTCAGAGTACCAATCCTGCCAACTATCTGCTGGCGCAGAAATACATCACCATGATGCAGGAAGTGGCTCAGGGTAAGGATAATAAGGTGGTTTATCTGCCATACGAGGCAACCAATCTCTTGGGCTCTATCGGAGGAATCAAAGACCTTTTCAAGGGATAATGACCTCTGAGTCAATGGATAATGCCCTTTGATTCAAGAAATAAAGCACTCTGATATCAGTAAACTGTAACTTCAGTAAATATATAAAACAGGATAAAAATGAAGAAAATCTGTATCGTTGCAGGTGCAAGACCTAACTTTATCAAGGTTGCGCCCGTAATTAGAGCAATTCGTAATGCTCAGGAAGCTGGTAACGAAATCAGCTATCAGTTGGTTTACACAGGAAAAGAGGATGACCCGACATTGGAATCTTCTCTTTTCGATGACTTAGGCATTCAGAAACCGGATGCTTATCTCGGCGTAGACTGTCCAAACATGAACGAACTTACCGGACAGGTGATGGGGCAGTTTGAGCGCTATCTACAGCAGAATGCTACAGATGTTGTCATTGTGGTTGATGATCTGGCTTCAACCATGGCCGTGGCTATTGTTACCAAGAAGCAGGGTGTGCAGCTTGCTCATATTGCAGCCGGAACCCGCAGTTTTGACATTACTATGCCAAAGGAAATCAACCGTCTGGTGATTGATGGTTTGTCAGATATCCTTTTTACCGCAGGCATTTCTAACAACAGCATCGCCAACAAGGAAGGTGCAGAATTGTCTAAGGTTTATATGGTAGGAAATGTGCTTATCGACAATATCCGCTTCCTTCAGTCTAAAATGCAGCGTCCTGAAGTCATGGACGAGTTTCATCTGAAAGAAGGCGAATATATGGTTCTGACCTTGAACCGCAAGGCCATCGTCAATAACATTGATGAGATGAAATCGCTCATTTCTGTCATAGATGAAGAGGCGCGCCAGGCTGGAGTGAAGGTGATTGCTCCGCTTCGAGGCAAAGCCTTGGGCTTCGTGCTCGCATTCAAGGCTTATCAGGAAGAGAGTAATCATCAGAGTGGAATCCAGGTGGTTCAACCGCTCGATTATCTGTCGTTTGCTTATCTTACAGCTCATGCCAAAGGTGTGATTACCGATTCGGGTAATGTGGCTGAAGAAGCCACCTTCAATGGGGTTCCTTGCATTACGCTCAACAGCTATACTGAGCATATTGAAACCGTAAAGGTGGGTACTAACGAACTGGTTGCTGAAGATCCGGAGTTACTGAAGCAAACTATGCAGAAACTTCTGAAGGGTGAATGGAAGAAAGCGGGCATTCCTGACAGATGGGATGGTCGTTCTGCCGAAAGAATAGTCCAGATTCTCGCTGAATAGAATCTAAACTCATAGAGTATAATCTCATGGAGAGAGATGATTCTATGTAAACTGATTCTTTTCAGAATAAACTTAGAGGTTCACTTCAATATGATTATATTGAAAAGTGAACCTCTTTCTTTTTATGCTTTATCTTTTCCTTAATCCTTTTCAGGCGCCTTTGGCACAGGATAGTCGTATTGCTTGAAATAGGACGGCGTCTTATTATCATACCATACTCCTTCTACGTTTAAACCGATAGAGAAAGTCTTTTTGGAATTAGTGTATCTTACACCGGCTCCTAAAACGTTGGCGCCAGGTACTCCCATTCCGTAGCCACCCGGCATGATTCCTCTTCCCATACCCCAAGGATACATTCCGTAGCCCCAAGGCGAATAACCGTATGGACCATAGCCATAACCGCCATAACGGCCGTAGAGAGAATTGTAATTGTTGGCAACACTAAGCTGACCATAAACATAAGCCTCCCAATGCTCATTAAACTGGTAACCCAGTATGCCGTAGACTCCACCATCATGATAACTGTCTCCACCATAGTTTACGTTGTTGATATAAGTACCAAGAGCCAGCCAGAGTTTGTTGTCTTTGGTGAGTGGCGTTAAGTAGGTTGCATTGATGGTCTGGGTGAAACCGCCTCTGTGAGGCACATTCTTGCCGAATGTGGCAAAGGCAGAAAGATCTATCGAGAGATTCAATCCCTTGTGCAACCCCCAATCATAGCCCAGCGGATAACTCAAGCCGTTGGTAAGGTTGGAGATGGGATTATTAT
>ERZ869979.521-NODE-521-length-11730-cov-4.385051_pt1 | contig 11730 bp, 11 predicted proteins | sample MGYA00521269_ERZ869979 | MGnify/ENA primary metagenome ERZ869979 (study PRJEB32232, sample SAMN07284974) | human gut metagenome | biome: human-associated habitat; material: feces | host: Homo sapiens | place: Tanzania | collected 2014-04-05 ... | reverse complement strand
GCTGTCAAGCATTTTTATGCGATTTTTTGAAATTTTATGTTTGCCGTAGCGGACAGCCTCACCTCTTCGCCAGAGGCTCCCCTACAAGGGGAGCTGTCTGCGAAGCAGACTGAGAGGTTGTAATGGAGTTCACGGTTTCCCCAAGCCGGTTTCTACCGGTTTCAAGCGGCTGCTCCAGCTCCAGCAGCTCCGCCGCCGTCACTTCATCCAGCGACTGGACGCTGCGGAGCTTGCGGCTGATGGCACGGCTGCGGACGCCGATGAGGTTGTCCAGCTCTTCGTCGGTCTGGCGGAGCCGCTGCTGCATCTTGGAAAGACCCTGCCCGAACTTGTCAAATTCGGTCTTGACCGCTCCCAGCAGCTGCCAGACCTCTCCCGAACGCTTCTGGATGGCCAGCGTCTTGAAGCCCATCTGCAGGCTGTTCAGCAGAGCGGCCATGGTGCTGGGGCCGGCCACATTGACCTGATAATCCCGCTGCAGCACTTCCAGCAGGCCGCCGTTCACGACCTCGGCATACAAGCCCTCAAAGGGCAAAAACAGGATGCCGAAGGCCGTGGTGTAGGGCGGCTCGACGTACTTTTCCCGGATGTCCTTGGCCTCGCTGCGAAGCACCAGCTCCAGCGCATGGCGGGCGTTCTCAACGGCCTGCGCATCGCCGGACGCCTGCGCGTCCTGCAGGTGGGCGTAGGTATCGCCCGGGAACTTGGAGTCGATGGGCAGCCAGACCGTGCCGCCGTCCGCCCCCGGCATCTTGATGGCGTACTCCACCCGCTGGGTGCTGCCCGGGATGGTCGCCACATTGGTGTCGTACTGTTCGGGGGCCAGGATCTCTTCCAAGATCGCGCCCAGCTGGATCTCGCCGAGGATGCCGCGGGTCTTGACGCCCGAGAGCACCTGCTTCAGGCTGCCGACGTCCGACGCAAGGTTCTGCATTTCCCCAAGCCCCTTGTAGACCTGTTCCAGCTGCTCGTTGACCGCCTTAAAACTTTCGCTGACCCGTTTCTGGAGCGCATCCTGCAGCTGTTCGTCCACGGTATGCCGGATCTCGTCCAGCTTTTTGCCGTTTGCTTCCTGCAGCTTGGCCATGTTGTCGTCCAGCGTTTTCCGCAGTTCTTCCAGCTTTTGGGTGTTGGTCTGTTCCAGACTCTGCAGGCGGCGTTCCAGCGTAGCCTGCTGGCCGTTCTGCCCCTGTGCGAGGGTGGTGCTCATCGCCTGCACTGCCGTCTGCAGCGTCTCGCTGACGCTCCGAATGGCGGCATAATTCTGTTCCGCCATCGCCTGCTGCTGCTTGGCAAAATCCTTTGCCTGCGCCTCCAATTGCTGCGCCAGCCACTGCTTCAGCTCGTTGTTGTCTGCCGTGGGCTTTTTGCCGGTGCGGTGGAGCAGCACTGCCAGCAGCAGGCAGATGGTCACCAGCAAAATGGTATAAAGGGATGCCAGAAATTCCATAGTTTCGTCTCCGATACAAAGTCCGGGCTCCGCCGCAGGATCAGCGAAGCCCGGTGTTTTTATTTATAGAAATTCGTAATGCAGAACGTTCTTTTCCGGCTCGACCTGCGTGCCGTACAGCCCTGTGCCGTCGACCTCGATCTCGCCGGTCTGGTTGTCGTAGGGATCCTTCCGGAAACCGTACATCGGCGGGTCGAACGGGGCTTCAAACGCCCGGTTTGCCACCATCCGGCCTGTATCCAGATTGCCGAAGTAGTGGCGGCGCAGTTCTTCCTCCCCATTGCGGGCCATGGATGCGCCAAAGGAGCAATCGGCGTACATCCAGCCCTTGGGCGCGATGTAGAACATGGCCCAATCGTGGTTTCCCACGCTGGCAGGCGAGACCGCCAGACCGCTCTGCCACTGAGCCGGGATCCCCACCAACCGGCAGAGGGTGATAAAGGTCAGTGCCATGATGCCGCAGTCGCCCCGGCGGTTCCGGGCGCAGTTGTCCGGCAGGCAGTCCTGCACAAAATAGGCGGGCTGGTAGTGGTACCGGACGTTCAGGGTGATGTAATCGTAGATCCGCTTGGCCTTTTCCGCCGGGTCGGTCACCCCCTCGGTCAGCTGCGCAGCCAGTGCCCGCAGGTAGGGCGTAAAGACGATGTGCGGGGCTTCCTCGCCGGTATCAAAGGTCGGCTGCTCCGGCGCGGGCACAAAATCCATGGGGTCGGCGTAATAGGCCGTGCTGGTGTAGCTGTAGGTCGCACCAAAGGCGCGGTTCTCGGTGAGATCCGCCTCCCAGTAGGCTGTCCGCTGGGGCGCATCTTCCGCTGCGATGTGCGCCGGCTGCTCGGTGAACGACTCGAGCCGGATATCGCTCTGCGACAGGCAGTCTGCCGGGAGGGGCAGCCACACCCGGACATGAACGGCGTTCCGCCCCTCTGCCTTTGCTTGGGCGAGGGCGGCGGCAAAAGCGTCGTCCGACATCCGGATCCCGGTCTTGAGGGTAATGCGGGCAGCAGACTTGCCCTCTCGCTCCATTTTCTCGTGCTCCTGACGGCGGCGTTCCCGGACGGCGTTGCTCTGCGCCGGCGGATCCAGCAGCCGGGCTGCAAGGTCGGCATGGGTGGCGATGAGGGTCTGGTCGAAGCGGTCAAGGTACTGCTTTTTCCCCTCGACGAACCGCCAGTCCACCTGCCCGTTTTTCACCAGCTCCCGGAACTCCTCCGCCGTGAAATCCCGCACAAGCTCCTGCATCCGGGCAATGGCAGCCTCTTCCGTCCAGCAGTATTCCTCCGGCAGGCGGCGCAGGATCTCCCGCTGCACCAGCAGCGCATCCCGCAGGGCTGCGACCCCCTGCGGCGTGGGGTTCTCCGGCTTTTCCCCGGCCGCTTCAGGTCTGCCCTGTGTGGCGGGAGAGTTCTGCGTCTCGGTCCAGTCCTCGGCCAGATATGCGTCGATCCGCTCGATGGCCTCGGCATAATAGCCCGCCGCCTTCAGCCGCTCCACATCGTCCGGCAGCCCCACATTCAGGCTCCGGAAGGTCTCATTCCAGTCTCTCATCGTTTTTCGCTCCTTTTTTGAACTATTTATACTGCCGTCTGCGCTTCCCAAAACGCTACGGCATCGTTCAGCCAACCATCCGCATCCGTTCCGGCAGCAAGTCCGGTTCCGTGCGGCACATTTTTGTAGACGTGTACTTCGTGCGGAATGCCGTTCTTTTCCAATGCTTTTTGGAGTGCAGGTCCCTGCTTCCAATAGTTGAACAGCATCAGCACGGTGTCGTCCGCACTGTACCAGAAATAGGTCGGCGGATAATCCGCCGTTACCCCGTCCGAAATATCGTAATCGTAGTAATGATCGAAGCCCCTGCCTCCATCCAGCAGGATGTTATAGACCGGCTTTGCCTCGTAAAACGTGTTGATGGGGTATCCCATAAGCAAAACACCCGGTTTGGGAACACCATATTTGCCATACCCCACCTCCGCATTTGCAAAAACGCCTGCGATCTGCCCTCCGGAGGAATACCCAAGCAAGGCGTAGTCCTCCGTCCGGACGCCGAATTCTTCTGCGTGGTCGGTGATGAGCCGGATCGCCCGGGCAAGGTCTTCGAGCGGCGCATTGTCGCCGGCTTCCCATCCAATGCGGTAGCACAGGGAAAAAACCGCATAGCCTTTTTGGTGCAGTTCCCATGCCGTCGATGCCCCGCCCCGGAACTCTCCGTTGTAGATCAGGGCGTTTCCGGACAACACGACCGCATACTTGGCGTTCGGCCGATTGGCCGGGAAATAATACAGTTCCGCGTGGCCGCGCGACGGCTTCTCTTTGATCTCCGCATCGGTGTAAAGCTTGTAGGTCACCTGCGTTCCGGCGTTGTATGTCTCAATGATATAGTTCAGCCCTGCTGCACAGCTCTCCGCCGATTCCGGGCCGACCGCCTCTTCCAGCGTCCAGTCGTCCTTGCTCGTGCTCAGTGTTTCGCAGTCTCTCTCCCACACATGAATGTACGTGCAGATCCCGGAGCCCTGAATGCTCGGGTTCTGCCGGATCTCCCCCATCGTCATCTCCGGCGTGATGTTTGCTTCGCCTTTGGGGGCTTCCGCAAAGGCAGGCAGAGCCAGCACGCAAAGCAGCAGTACGGCGCAGAGCAGAGCTTGTTTCAGCTTCATGGCGGATGTTCTCCCTCCTGTTGTTCCATCGGCTCCGGACGATTGCATTTTGGGGCAAAGAAGATTATAATAAGGTGCTGTCCGGAGATGGGTGGTAGGATATCCCTATTGTATCACAACCATCTCCATTGTCAAAACAATTCTGCGTGCAGGAGGTCGCATCCATGCCCGAGCCGCATTTTACCAATTACCACACCCACACCGCCCGGTGCCGCCACGCCGTCGGCACCGAGGAAGCGTACATCCAGACCGCGCTCCGCAGCGGATACACGGTGCTGGGCTTTTCCGACCACACCCCGTGGAAATACGCCGACCCGCACTTTGTCAGCCGCATCCGGATGCTTCCGGAAGAGCTGGACGGCTATGTGCAGACCCTGTCTGCCCTGCGGGAACGATACGCCGACCGGCTCCACATCCACATCGGCCTCGAAGCCGAGTATTTCCCGGCCTATCTGCCGTGGCTGGACGAGGAAATGGAGCGTCTCGGCATCGAGTATCTGGTCTTTGGCTGCCATTATGACACCACCGACGAGACCGGCCGCTATTTCGGACGGCCGGAATCGGGCAAGGACCTGCGCCGCTACGCCGAGCAGGTCACGGCCGGTCTGGAGACCGGGCGGTATGCCTGCCTTGCCCATCCGGACATCTGCCTGAACCGCTGGATCGCCTATGATAAAGACGCGGAGGCCGCCTGCCGGGAGATCTGCGCGGCGGCGGCGCACACAAACACCCCGCTGGAATACAATCTGGCCGGTCTCACCTGCCAGAACCGGGGCGATGGCACGCTGGGCTACACCACCGACTTCTTCTGGAAGATCGCGGCAGAATACCCGTTCAAAGCCCTCATCGGCTGCGACGCCCATGCGCCCGAAGAGCTGGATGTGACCGGCCTGATCCAGCGCAAACGGCAATTCCTTTCCGGACTGGGGCTGACGGTGCTGGATACCCTGCCCGGGCTGGAATAAGCTTGTCACTGCGTGCCGATTCTGCTATACTGAAAGCATAGAGTTTGTTTTGGGCGGGAGCCGTGTGTCTCCCGCCGAGGGAATGGGAAAAGGATCATGAGTGAGATAACGGTCCGGCCTATGGAGCCGGAGGACTGGAACGCCGTTTCCAGAATCTATTTAGAGGGGATCGCCACCGAGCACGCGACCTTTCAGACCAATTGTCCGCCCTACACTGCGTGGGATGCCTCCCACACCAAGGACTGTCGGCTGGTGGTGCTGGACGGCGGTGTGATCGCCGGTTGGACGGCTCTGCACCGGGTGGATCCCCGCTGGTGCTACCGGGGCGTGGTCGAGGTCAGCATCTACGTCGGCGAGCAGTTCCGGGGGCGGGGTCTGGGCTATCATCTGCTGACCGCCCTCTGTGCGGCGGCGGAGCAGGCCGGATACTGGACGCTGCAATCCACCGTCCTGCAGGACAACGAGGCCAGCCGCCGCCTGCACGCCAAATGCGGTTTCCGCTTGGTCGGCCGACGGGAGCGGATCGCCCGCGACTGCCACGGCCGCTGGCTGGACACCTACCTGATGGAACACCGCTGCAGGGACGACGAGCCCGCCGGGTATAAGAAGCTCTGATCCGCATCAAAAAACGCAGGTACAGCGATTTGCTGCACCTGCGTTTTTGCTTTGAATGTTTAATAGGCGATGGCCAGCGAGCCCATCGGATCCCACGGCTCCAGCTCAATGGGGTCGGACGCATAGGCTTTCCGCTGTTCTTCGGTCAGATACTTCTTGTGGACGACGATCTGGTACAGATATTCCTCGAACCAGCGATCCGTCATTAAGTAATAGCCATCCTTGCCCGGGTCTTTGCCCCAGCTGTTCTCGACCCGCCAGCGGTTGGGCTGGCCCTTGTCGTCGAGGTTCACGCCCTGAAAGACCATGGCGTGGGTCATCAGGCTCTGGCCGTAATCCAGACGCTCGGCCTTGGTCATGGTAAACTGGGTGTCCAGCAGCGTCTCGAGGCTGCGGATGTCCAGATCCATCACACCACTGTCACGGTCGGAGTGTTTGCCGACGTCGCAGCCAAACCAGACGGGCTGGCCGTCCTTGAGCTGGGCGATGGCGGCTTTCTTCAGCTCCTCGATCGGGAGGTTCAGGTAGCGCACCGCGCTGCCCTCGCGGACATTGCCGAGGTATTTGACGGTATAGCTGCGGCCGTAGGGCTTGTCGCTCGTGGGCGCATTGATGAGGCTGACGTAATCGTGCAGGTCAATGCCGACATACTTCTCGAAAAAGCTCTTCGGGGTCAGGCCGGTCTCCCGGTGGAAGTTCTTGTCGGCATCCCGGTACTCAAAAGTAAAGCTCTTGGGCGGCTCGCCGAGGCAGATGCAGAGCAGGCGGTAGATCTCGTTCAGCATCTCGTTCTTGCGCTCCCGCAGGGTATCCATATCCAGATGCTCCTTGTGCATCCGGCGCAGGATGCAGGCATCCTCCCGCAGTTTCTCGGTCAGGGTGCTGTCCATCTCGCGGCTGCCCGAAGAAGCCTTGGACTCAGGGTACGCGGTCTTGGGCACCACGCCGTACTTTTCCACCAGATTGCAGAGCATATCCCACTGGCCGCCGTCTCCCACCGGAGCGGTCAGCAGATAGGCCACCAGACGGCTGCTGGTCGGCAGCTCGACCGTCTCGAGGATGCTTTCGAGGAAGTAGTTGGATTTTTCCAGCTTATCCCAGAAGAACAGGTAGGCCTGCGACAGCTCAAAGGTCTTGAGGTTGCATTTCTGCATCACCTGATAGCGCATGGTGTTGAGTGCCGCAAACATCCAGCAGCGGCCGCTCTGCTTCTGGTTGGTGATCTCGCCCTGCTCAAGGCTGATGGAATACTCGTGGGTGTCCTGCGCAACAGCAGCACGGCTGACGGCCGAAGCCATCAGGCCGTTGGCGGTCACTGCGTTCATGGCCACAAGGTTTGCACGCTGCGATTCAAAATCAGCGGCGAACGCAGCGATCTGCTGCGCACTGACGCCGTATGCAGGTTTTTGATCCATGAAAAAACATCCCTTTCTTTTTTCACATCCATGCCGGTCGTTTCACGTCCCGGCCCTTTACCATTCGTCGTCCGGTGCATCTGCATCGGCGACGCGGGTGCGCTGAAACATACTCTCGACCACCGCGCAGTACTTGTCTGCAAGGCAGACGATCACGGCTTCCCGGCAGGTGGGCACATGGCGGAAGGTCAGCGGCCACATATGGCTTGCGATGATGTTCTGCTCTTTCTGGGTGATCTGGAACACCTTCCGGGCGTTTACGCAGGCAGACCCCGGGTGCGAGAAGCCGTGCATCTCGAACAGGCGGTGCAGGCCGTGGAAGGTGCCCTTCTTGTGCCAGTCGTACAAATAGAAATCGTGCAGGAAGGCTCCCACCGCAAGCGATGTCTCATCGGCCCCCAGATGGAGGCGGCGGTTGAGCCAGAAGCTGACCTGCACCACATTTTTGCAATGCTGATAGGTCGTGACCGAGCCATGCTGGATGAACTCCCGCATCCGCTGCACTTCAGGGTGCTGGTCGTATTTTTCCAGTATGGCGGTCAGATTTTCACGTTCTGTTTCCGAAAGCTGCATCGTTGGATTTTCCCTTTCGATCCCGGTTTGGATCCAAGCAAAAAGTCAGACTCGTTCAGGAGCGGAGCTGGACAGGATTGGAATTGCCGAAGTTCTCGGCGGCGGAATCGTTTTCCCGCGCAAGGCTCAGATCCACGAGGTACTGCTTGCCGTCGCCCAGTGCTTCCAGCTCAGCCAGCTTTGCATTTGCGGCGGCCTTGTCGGGATACCACTGGATCAGGAAAAAGTTTTCTGCCTCCACACCGTAATACAGCCACTGGCCGTCGGCGCGGAGCAGGTCGTCGAGGTGATCCACCTCTTCGCCGTCCGGCAGGCCAAGCCCCTCTTCGGCGTACAGATTTTCCGGTTCCACCTGCAGCATCTCGATCACTTGGATCGAGCTTTGCAGGTATTCGTCCTGCGAGATGCTCTGATCAGAGAGCTCCCAGCCGGTCAGAAACGCCTGCATCAGCAGGTCTTTGACCGAGATCTTCGGCAGATGCGGATCAATTGCCATGGTTCCAATTCCTCTTTCCTTCGGGGCGTCGTTTCTCCCCTTGTTTGTCTCCGCTGACCAGTATACTTCAAAAACGAGTACAGGTCAATCGGAATTTTATGAATTTTTTTGTAGCTATGCTTAAATCAAGTCTTATGCCCCGATGGAGAAGGCAAATGTCTCCCCCAGCCACTCCAACGCCAGCTCCACCCAATGGTGCCGGTGTTGGTCGGCGGCGTTGACCTCGGCGGTGCTGATGCTGGTGCCGTGGACACCCTTTTCAAAGAGATGTGCTTCACAGGGCACGCCCGCCCTGCGCAGAGCTGCGATCAGCAGCAGGGTGTTCTCCACCGGAACGGTCTGATCTTCCATCGTATGCCAGACAAAGACCGGCGGCGTCTGCGGCGTGATCCGATCCTCCAGCCCAAACCGCTGCTGCGCCGTACGATCCCGGCTGCCCGCCAGCATCTCGAAACTGCCCCGGTGTGCAAATTCTCCCGCTGTGACGACCGGGTACCCCAGAATCACGGCGTTGGGGCGGTGCGGTGCTTCCCCTTCCGGCGGATCCAGCACCGCCGACGACAGAGCCAGATGCCCGCCCGCCGAAAAGCCGCAGACCGCGATCTTCCCGGGCAGGATGTTCCACGCTTCGGCGTTTGCCCGCAGCAGGCCGATGGCCTCATTGAGCTGGCGCAGCGGCCGGAGATCCTGTGCCGCTTCCCCCACACTGTAATGGAGGACGGCGGTGTGATACCCCGCCGCAGCAAACTGCAGTGCGACCGGGTCGCCTTCCCGCGGGCTGACATGGTTGTATCCGCCGCCGGGCACCACGACCACCATCGGCCGCCGCACCGCATCCGGCATTGCCTCTGCCGCATCCCGCAGACAGACGTCCAGCACGCCCCCGCCCGAAAGTGCAAGTGTTTTCAGCTGCATTTCCCCTGCCTCCTATGCAAAATTCGCAACGGGTACATTATAGCACGTTCGTGCAGGAAAGGAAAGCGTTCTGCGCCGTTTCACCGCGACAATTTCAACTTTTGCACCGCTCGTTTTCTGCGCATAGATTTGTTTGACAAAGGACGATGCATCGTGTATACTAAGAGCAGGAGGCGATCTTATGAATTATACAGTGCCTTACAGCGGAACTTTTTGCTCTAAAACCCCCGTCAATCGCAAAAGAACGCTCTCTCCGGAAGCAAAGGCTATGCGGGATTTTTACCGTTCCCATAAGTTTTCAGTAGAAGTCAAGTCCGATGGAACCATCATCGATCACATTGTAAAACTTTCTGAGAAATGATTGATACGCAGGAATTCAGCAGTTCATTTTCTTCTCTTGCCGCAAAATTTGATTGCGGCAACTCCTATCTGAATCAGTTCCTTCGCAGTTCTGATGCTTTGAATCCCGGCATCGGAAAAACCTTTGTTTTTCTTTCCGAGGACAAAACGGCCATTGTTGGTTATTACAACATCAGCTGCGGAGCATTGGATGAGGTCGAAGATGGAAAACGCTACAAAATCGGCGGCGCAATCCATATCGGCTACTTTGCAATCGACGAGCACTTCCAACATCAATTGCAGGATATTGCGCCCAATGGGATCCACCTCTATTGGGGAGATGTGCTGTTAGAAGACTGCCTGATGCGCATCGAGCAGCTTCGCACCACGCAAGTCGGTGTTTCTTTTGTGACCCTTGCTTCTTCCAAAGCCGGAGAGCGGCTTTACCGACACCACGGCTTCGAGGATCTGGACTCCGATATCATCTTCAGTCCCGTCCATGGCGAGGACGAATGCATCTGCCTTTACTTACCGCTCGATTATTGAATGGAATCTTGCATCCAGACATCTTTTCCGTCAGGGAAAGATGTCTTTTTATTTTCAATTTTAAACTTTTTATGAAACCTCTTGATTTTTGGGATCCGGCGGTGTATATTAGCACTCGTAAGATATGAGTGCTAAATCAGTGGGCAGATCCCTCATGGATCTGCTGCGGATCCGGCACAGATAAAGATAAAGAGGTTTTGCATTATGGCGAAAAAAGAATTTCAGGCGGAAAGCAAAAAACTGATGGACATGATGATCAACTCCATCTACACCAACAAGGAGATCTTTCTCCGGGAGCTGATCTCCAACGCTTCGGACGCCATCGACAAGCTGTATTACAAGAGCCTGACCGATCCTTCCGTTGGGATGAATAAGGGCGATTTCCGCATCCTGCTGACGCTGGACAAGGACAACCGCACCCTGACCGTCTCCGATAACGGCATCGGCATGACCAAGGACGAGCTGGAGCAGAATCTGGGCACCATCGCTCACTCCGGTTCCCTCGATTTCAAGAAGGACAACAAGGATGAGAACATCGACATCATCGGCCAGTTCGGTGTCGGCTTCTACTCTGCCTTTATGGTCGCCGACAAGGTCCGCGTCGTTTCCCGCGCCTATGGCTCCGAGCAGGCTTGGCAGTGGGAGTCCAGCGGTGCGGACGGCTATGAGCTGACCCCTGCCGAGAAGGAGACCGTCGGCACCGACATCATCCTCCACATCAAGCCCGATACCGACACCGACAATTTCGACAATTTCGTCAACGAGTACGGCGTCGTCGCCATCGTCAAGAAGTACAGCGATTATGTGCGCTATCCCATCCAGATGGAGCGGGAGAAGAGCCGCCAGAAGCCCGAACCCGACCCCAAGCCCGAGGATTACAAGCCCGAGTGGGAGACTTACACCGAGCTGGAGACCCTGAACAGCATGGTGCCCATCTGGAAGAAGCAGAAGAGCGAGGTCACCGACGAGGAGTACAACACCTTCTATAAGGATAAGTTCAACGATTACAGCGACCCAGCCCGCGTCATCGTCAGCCGCACCGAGGGCACGGCCAACTACAACGCCCTGCTCTTCGTGCCGAGCCATCGTCCTTACGACTTCTACACCAAGGACTACGAAAAGGGTCTGGCTCTGTACGCCTCCGGCGTGCTCATCATGGAGAAATGCGCCGACCTGCTGCCCGATTACTTCAGCTTCGTCAAGGGCATCGTGGACAGTCAGGATCTCAGCCTGAACATCAGCCGCGAGATGCTGCAGAAGGACAACCAGCTCAAGCTGATCCACAATGCGCTGGAAAAGAAGATCAAGAACGAGCTGCACGCCATGCTCCAGAACGACCGCACCAAGTATGAGGAGTTCTGGAAAGAGTTTGGCCGTCAGATCAAGTTCGGTGCCTACTCCGACTATGGGATGCACGCCGAGCTGCTGCGCGACCTGCTGCTGTTCTACTCCGCCAAGGAGCAGAAGATGGTCACCCTGCAGGAGTACGTCGAAAAGATGCCCGCCGAGCAGAAGTTCGTCTACTTTGCTGCCGGCGACTCCACCGACCGTCTGGCCAAGCTGCCCGCCGCCGAGCTGGTGCTTGACAAGGGCTATGACGTCCTGCTCCTGACCGAGGACGTGGACGAGTTCTGCCTGCAGATCCTGCGCACCTATCCCCGCAAGGATGCCGAGGGCAAGGACGGCACCGTGGAGTTCAAGAACGTCAACAGCGGCGATCTGGGCCTTGAGACCGAGGACGAGAAGAAGGCTGCCGAGGACGCTA
>ERZ869979.519-NODE-519-length-11779-cov-5.190566_pt1 | contig 11779 bp, 4 predicted proteins | sample MGYA00521269_ERZ869979 | MGnify/ENA primary metagenome ERZ869979 (study PRJEB32232, sample SAMN07284974) | human gut metagenome | biome: human-associated habitat; material: feces | host: Homo sapiens | place: Tanzania | collected 2014-04-05 ... | reverse complement strand
AAATAATATTATTTCTTATATGTAACATATTTTTTTCAAATTTGTTCTTGGCTAAATTATATTTTTTTAAAATTTTCATTACACAATCTATATTACTGCATACAATATCATATTTTTCACCAAATGTATCTTCTAAATAATATCCACCTTTTTTACAAGGAGCACTACATATTTTTCCTTCTTCTCTATTTGCAACAAATGATCCTAAAATACAATATCTTGATGTCATTACTGTAATATAGTCATCTACAAGCTCTATATCAAAAAGCTCACTAATTTTGCTTATTTGCTCATCATTTGCATCAAATGAAGGAGTAATTATATCAAATCCTAGACTACTAAAAAAGTTAGCACTATACTTATTAGATATATTGAATGAATAATCTGCAACAAGTGTAAAATCATATTTTTGTTTTAATTTTAGTACATATTCTATATATCTAGAATTTCCTAAAACTATAGTTTTTACCCCTAACTGCAATAATCTTTCTAAGTTACCAGTTATATATTTATCCAAATTCTTAAGAACGAAATTTGGAATAACAACTCCTAAATTAAACTTAGAATATTTATGTAATATATCTTCTGTATTTTTTATATAGTCATTTATTTGAATATCTATTCTTTCAAAAGCTTTTCCATATTTTTGATTATATATTTTTGCATAGTCTTTTTCATTATCATATGAATATATAGATAGTATTCTCTTTGGTAATTTTTCTTGAGATTTTCTAGTTTCAATTTTCTCATCTAAAGCATTTTCAAGTCTTTCTTTAAATCCATCAATACTATTTCTTACTTTTAGTTTTTCTTCAATTTTTAATACAAAATTTCTTCTAATTTCATTTAGTACTGATACTCTCAAAAATAATCCTTTTTGAACATATCCGACAACTTTTGCAAACTTAATTCCTGTGTCTTGTGTCTTTGAAAAGGCTTCATGAATACTGTCTAATGTTATCTCTTTGTTTATTGCATCTTCTGGCACTATATTTGTATTAAATGTATACATTTCATTATTAATAACTGCACTAAGTGTAACTGGTGATTGTTTTTTTACTACAACATTTAGTACTAATTCTCTTTGTCTTATATTCTTTTGAACATATTTATTTTGAAGCTCAAGATTTAATCTATATTTAGAAGTCTTATATACTTTATCATTTTCTAATATATAGTTTTCTTTTACATCTCCTAAATACACTACTTTTCCTTTTGGGCAATAATCATTTACAATTTGCATTTTTTCATCTTTAATGCACGTTACAATAGTTGATGCAACACCTTTTTTAGAATAAATTTCAATTCCATCATGTAAGTCTATATCTTCTTCTAATCTAATTTTAATGTATTTTCCTTTTTTACCTATTACTTTTCCTAAGTAAAGTCCTGTATTTTTTGGTGATGTTAGCGTTATGCTATTTTTATATTTTACTCCGTCCCAATAGCCATGACTTTTGCCATTTCTATTAAACATCTGTAGCATATTTTTTTCGTCATTTTCTTCTATGTTTATTTTTTTGCTAGCAATATATTTATCTATATATTTTCTATATTTACTAACAACTAATGCCACATATTCTGGTGTTTTATTTCTTCCTTCTATTTTTAAAGATGTTATATTACTATCAATAATTTTATCTAGAATATCTAAGCCATATATATCTTTCTTACTTAATAGATACATCTTTTCTGTAAGCTTGTTATTATCTTTGCATAATGTATATCTCATTCTACATGGCTGTGCACAAGCTCCTCTGTTAGCACTTCTTGTTCCTATTGCTAAACTCATTAAACATTGTCCAGATAGACACACACATAATGCTCCATGAATAAAAGCTTCAATTTCTAAAGATGTATTCTCTGTTATATATTTTACTTCTTCACTTGTTAATTCTCTTGCTAGAACTACTCTAGTAAATCCTAATTTTTCTAAAAACTTTACTTGTTCAAGAGAATATGCACTCATTTGTGTACTAGCGTGCATATGTAGTTTAGGCAATACTTTATGTATAATGCTTGCTAGTCCTATATCTTGTACAATAACTGCATCTAATCCTCGCTCATATAGCTTAGAAAGCATTTCTAATGCCTCTTTAATCTCATCATCCATAACTAATGTATTTAATGTTAAATATACCTTTACTCCTCTTACATGAGCATAATCTATGCAATCCATATAAGTATCTATATTAAAGTTTTTAGCCATTACTCTAGCATTATGTTTTCCAAGTCCCATATATACTGCATCTGCACCAGCATTAACAGCTGCTTTAAAACTCTCTTCATTTCCTGCTGGAGCAAGCAACTCAATTTTATTATTCATAATTTATTCTCCTCATAACAATTGTGTCATCATATGTAAAATTATATCATTTTAAAAGCTTAAAGTAAACAAAAAATACAGCTAAATAGCTGTATCTTCTGCTTTATTTATTATTTTCTTGTATTTTTTTGTCTAACAATTTCATACATACTAATTGCTGCTGAAACTGACGCATTTAATGATTCTATATGACCTGTCATAGGTATTTTTACTACAGCATCACAATTTTTCAAAACAAGTTTTGATATTCCGGAGCCTTCGTTACCAACAACTAGTCCAATAGGGCCACTTAAATCTGTGCTGTATATGTCTGTTGCTCCTTCCATATCCAATCCATAAATCCAAAGACCTTTTTCTTTTAAATATTTTATGCTTTCTGATATATTAGTAACTCTTGCAATTTTAACATAGTTACATGCTCCTGCTGCTACTTTTTCTACTGTATCTGTTACTTGTGAAGCATTTCTTTTTTGTATAATTACACCATGTGCGCCTAAGCATTCAACACTTCTTACTATAGCTCCTAAATTTTGAGGATCTTCGATCTTGTCTAATATAACTACAAAAGGGGGTTCATTCCTTTTTTTAGCTTCCTCTAGTATATCGTCTATAGTAAAATAATTATACTCTGTAACAGAAGCAACTATTCCTTGAGAGTTTCTTGTTTTTTCTCCTTCTTCTGTTATCATACGATCAAGCTTATTTTTATCTGCTTCTACAACAACTATTCTTTTTTCTTTTGCTTTTTGTATTACTTGATATACCTCTTTATTTCCTTTTTGTGCATATATTTTATTTATTGTCTTTCCTGAGACTATTGCCTCTGTTACTGGATTTATTCCATAAATTAAACTCATTTCTAATTCTCCTTTTTTATATCTGTATTAATTACCATATTTATATATATCTAGTATAAGCGCTGCATCATTGGCATCAATTAATCCATTTTCATCCATATCTCCAATTTTTAGCTCTTCTTCTGTTGCATTATTATATTTATATAAATCTAAAGCAACAGCAGCATCATTTGCATCAACTATTCCATTTTTATCCAAATCTCCTTTTAAGACTTCTGGTTCTGGATCGTTTGGATTTCTAGTAACAGTAACTAAGACTGTTTTGTATATTTCTGGTGAGTTTACACTCTTTACAGTAACTGTTGCACTTCCTTTAGATTTTGCTTTAATAATACCATTTTGTGTTACTGTTAATATTTTGCTATTTGATGATTCAAATTTTAATAGTTTGTCTGTAGCGTCTTCTGGAGATAATGTTGCATTTATTTTAGCTGTATCATTTATATACATTTCTAAACTTTCTTTATCTACATCTATACGCTCTACATTTGTCTTAGATAATTTAGATAGACTCTTAAATACACTTCTATAAGTGTAATCTTTTAAACTTCCTTGTGCATTTTTAACATTATGTAAAGTTGTTTCAAATACATCTCCATCTTCATAAACTATAGAATCATCTCTAAAAGTAACTAAATATGTTCCAGTAATTTGAAGAAATTTGTCTGAACTATTACTTGAATTTTCTTTAGTTATTTCGTAAGTTTTAGAGTTATTTAAACATTTTACTGTTACATATGTATCATCTGTAGCAGAATATTTATATAAATAAGCTGTCCAGTTTCCTATTCCTGCTCCTACCATATCTAAAGGAAAAATTCCTTTACTTGGCCATGCTACTATATCATTATCAAAAGAAGTACTTCCTGAGAATTTATGACATCCTTGCCAATTCCAAGAAATTCCTCCAGCACCAACAGCACCAACTCCCCATTGTGTGTATCCTGGATATAATAAATTATATCTATGTCCACATGTTACTGGATCACCATATGAGTCATTTAAAGCGTTAATAATACTTGTTTGTATATCTCCACTATATAAATTTTCATTCATATATGACATTGACTTTGTATAAAATTCATCATCAATACAATCTGGTTTTGCAAAAACATGTCCAGTAGATTTTTTCTCAATATTATTTAAATAATATACTATTGTAGCTTTATGTTGTGCACAATCTGAAATTTCTTTATTTAGTGTCAAAGTACCTATTCCCATTCCAGCTCTTGCAATATTTAAATAATCTGTTGCCATATATAACGCTGAATCAGTCCATTTTCCTGCTACAAGTGGTAAAGTATCATATACAGGTGTAGTATCATAGTATGTGCTCTTAATTGCACTACCATGTTCATTATACAATCTATATTGTTCCTTTACAGCTTCTAATAAATCTAATTCTTCAGTTGTTAAATCTACTTTATTTTTTTCTTCTAAAAAGTTTGGGTCTATAAATATATACATAGAGTTTACATTTGAATCATTTTTATATGTAAAATCATAAAATACATATTTATAATTTTCTGCTTTTGAATAGTATTCTGTTTTTCTACCTAACTTAATTGGGTTTGGTAAATCATTTGAAACACTATCTACTCCTAAAGATACAAGTGAAATATATTTTGTTTTATCTACGGCTCTTGCATAATCATATAGATTAGTTCCATTAGCCTTTAGTTGCTCATTTGTATAAAATAATTCTTCACTTATACTTGTTTGTGGAAAACTATAATTGTGTTCTTTTGCAAGCACTTTACTAACTAATAAACAATGTGCTTGTAAATCATATAAATATTGTGAATTTTCTTTAAAATTACTTAAATAATTTTTTCTTTCTTGCCAACTACAATTATATTCATAAACACCTTTTACAGCATTACTATTTCTATCTGTAATAGTTGTACTATATCCATATATTGTATTTGTCTCTTGCCCAAATTCATATTTAGTTGATATGAAATTTCCGTTTATACATCCATATCCTTTTATTTGATTACTTTCATCAGTTTCTACTTCTAAATACCAAGTGTAATCTTCATCACAATAAGAATAAATTTTTCCACCAAAAGCAGAACTGCTTGTTGCTTTTGGAGTTCCAAATTTTGCGTTAATTTGGTCTATTGTAGTAGACTTTGTAATCGTAAAATCATTAAACTTCAAAAGTTCATTATTGCTTAAACTAGTAGCCTCTACATTTGCTCTGCTAAAAAACAAAGCAAATGTAGAAATAATAGCCACTAATACTAAAGTAATATTTTTCTTCATATAACTCACCTATTAATTTCCGTATTTATATACATCTAGTATAAGAGAAGCATCATTTGCATCAATTATTCCATTTTCATCCATATCTCCAATTAATAGATCTTCATATGTTGGATTATTGTATTTATATAGATCTAGAGCAACTGATGCATCATTTGCATCAACTATTCCATTTCTGTCTAAATCTCCTTTTAAATAATCTGGATCATTAACACTTTTTACTTTTACACTTATACTCTTTTTAAATACCTTCTCTCCTAAAGAGTTTTTTGCTGTTACAGTAACGTTAACAACTGCATTACCTGATTTTACTGGAGTAATTTTACCACTATACTTGTCCACAGTCAATACATTTGTATTTGTACTTTCAAATATTGTTGTAACATTATCTGTATATGCATATGGATTATATGTTACAGATATATAATCACTGCCTTCTTCAATATTTAATATAATTGAATCAACTGTTGATATACTCTCAAGTGGAGTTCCTACTTCTAAATTGTAACTAACACTTATATCATTTCCTGAAGCTGTATATTTTCCAGCAATAGTAGCTGTTATTACAGTTTGTCCATTGCTTAGTGCTCTTACTGTTCCATTTTTATCTACAATTGCAACATTTCTATTACTTGAAGAATATGTAATCATATCCTTTCCTGTTGCTATTTGTGGCTCTACTACAACTTCATCTTGAATAGCTTCTCCTGCTTTTATTATTTTGTTAGTATTTTTAAAATATATGTTAGTTATTGGTATACTTACATTGTATTGATAAGATGATGTTATATTTCCAGCTTCATTTGATGCTGTAATAGTTACTATACCTGTTGTTCCATTAAAAGTAACATTTCCGTCTTCATCTACAGTAGCTATTTGATCATTAGAAGATCTATATACTATCTTATCTGTACATATATCTGGGTATCTAGTTGCAGTTAATTTATCTGTTGCTGTATATTTACCATTTTTTAACTCTAAGTTTATATCTCTTTTTTGTCCACTTAATGTAATACTTTCAAGATTTACATTAATAGTAAGATATAAAGTAGCATTAACTTCATTTTCTGTTCCTTTTTGATATGTAGCTGTTATTGTTGTTGTTCCAGCTTGATCTATTCTGAAACTACCTGAATTTACATATTTAGATACAACTGTTGAATCTGATACATCCCATGTAACATTACGTTCTACAGTAGTATTTTCTGGTATATACTCAGCCTCTAACTCAAATATGTTAGTATTTTTCTGATTATAATACTCATTATAATTTACAATTGCAGTTCTTGGTTCTCCTTCACCTGCAGATGTATATGTAAATCCTGCTCCTCTAATATTCATCATATCTAGTGGAACATTAATTGTTAATGTACAAGTACCTGTGTAATCTCCACTTATACCTTTAACATACGCTATTATTTTATATTTGTTGTTTCCAACTTCTGCATCAACTGCATTTACATTTATACTTAAAGGATCGTTAGGATCTACATCTACTTGTACGAATTCTCTTATTTGTTCGTCATCTATATCATATTTTACTGTTTCATTTTTGCAACTTACTACTTTCCATGTAATTTGAGTTTCTTCTGTTGCATCTTCTGGAATATATTTAATTGTTACTTTTCCACTTTCGCCTTTTTCTAGCTCTAAAGTGTTAGGATCTAATTTTACTTGATCTATCTTTTTATATGGTCTTACTATAACTTGTGCTGTAACATTTTCACTTCCATCGTATGAAACACCAATTGTAACATCTTCATCTGTTAAATCATCTGCAATTACAGTTCCGTTTTGTGTAACTCTAACTGTTGGATTAGATGAAACCCATGTTACTTTTTTGTTTGTAGCACTTTCATCTAATATAGCTGAGAATTTAATTTCTTCTCCAATTGGTATAAAGTATACTCCATCTGATGATGTTTTTATATTACTTGGAGGAGTTATTTCTATTTTACTACTTGTAGTAGGATAATTACTCATATCCGCATACTCAAATACTGTTCTATATGAATAACTTGTTAGAGTATTACTTGTAGTATCTTGTATATTACCAATTGTTACTTGATATACATATCCTGGTTTTGGATCAGTTGTATTATCATAAAAGACTACTTTATTGTTTATAGACTGAATAGCATTTATATAACGTTTATACTTTCTATTACTTGTATCTTCTTCTGTATTAAAGCTCCAAGTTTCCCCTGTATTTAGACATTTAACATTAACAGTAGTTGTATCTGTTATTTTATATTTATCTAAAAATTGAGCTGTCCAGAAAAATTGTCTATTAGTTAATGTTTCTAAGAAAGTTACACCTTCTGCAGGCCAAGCTTCTAAGAATATATTAGATGCTTTATATCCATAAAATTCATTTGAAAAAGTATATGGACTTATTCCAAATCCCCAGTATGTATACTCTGGGTCAAGAATTTTTGCTCTGTGTGAAAAATTTTGTGGTGTTTCTGTACTATCATCTAAAAACAAATTGATATAATACATCATTGTACTATATGAAGATAGTGTTGCAGAATATCCTAAGTTTTCAGTATATCCTTTTCCATCTCCTATTGCTATTTTATAATATTCATCTGATAAGCCATCTGGTTGTTCAGGAACGTGTTTTATTGGCAATTTAAGCTCTGTAAGTCTATAACTGATTAGTGTTGATATATGCTGTGCTACTAAAAAAGCATCTTCACTAATCTTTAATTTAGGTAAACCTGCAGCTACTCTTATTGCATTTATGTAATTAGTTATTCCTACTTTTTTACTTTGTTTTAATTGTCCTGCTCTTAATGTTGAAACATCTGTTGATTGAGGCTCTACTTCATAAAGCTCACTATCTTCTTTAAAGTTCTTCATAGCCTCTTCATATTCAGCTCTTCCGGCTGCGAGCTTTGATGTTTCTTCGTTTGTTAAATCTATAACATTTCTTTGATCAAAAATATCTTCTGAAACTGCTATAGCATATAGTTGCTTTTTATTAATATCATAATCCATTACTGCTATTGTTTTATTTTCAAGATCTAAACTTTTATTATCTATAGCAGATGATGCAAACATCAACGGATTTAATATATAGTATATGCTATTAGATACCTCAATATCTTCTTTCATTCTTGAAATAACTTTCATAGAACTACTTTTATCCATAGCACTTAAATAATTTTTTATTGAAGAGCCTGATTCTTTTAATTGCTCATTAATATAGAAAAAATCTTCATTAAACTTTAAATTTGTCTTATTTCCTACTCTTGTACTTATTGCATTGTACATTAATATAGCATGTTGAACTATTCCTTTTAAATAATATGTTGAACTTTGAGATTGTTCACTTCCATAATTTGTTTTAAATTTTTCTATAGTATCACTTACACTACCATTAACCAATGCATCTCTGTTATAATATACACCGCCTTCAACCACACTATTGTTGTTTAAAAGACATCCGTGTAAAGCACCATTTTCTCTATAATTATATTTATCTCCATAACTATAAGTTCTTGTTTTATATGTAGGATCAACAGATCCAAATGAAATTATTTTACCACTTTCATCTGTTTCTACATATAAGTAATTGTTATAGTCGTCATCTGTATAAAATGTATACGCTTTTCCTCCAAATGCAGAAGAAGTCTCAAGTTTAGGTTCTCCTAACACTTTAGAAATATCGCTAATACTTGTATTTGTATTTACTGTAATTGAATAATTACCTGTGCCAACACTAATTAGGTCCCCACTAGTTAAAGCAAATGCTTTATTCGAAAAGGCAGCAATACCTAAGAAAATAAGAATAGAAATAAATATTTTTAGCTTTTTCATTTATATCCCTGTCCCTCTTATAACAAAAAGGGATATTTATTAGTAAATATCCCTTAATGCATAATAATCAATATTATATTATTTTTCAAATACTTTTTTAGAAGCAACAATTCCTGCAGCTGAGATAGCCATTAATGCAATCATCATTCCTACTTGCATGTCGCCAGTTTCTGGAAGTTCTTCTTCTTCTTTTGCTGGTTCTACAGCTTTGAATGTAATAACATATTTGTCTGCATCTTCGTCTTCTTCATCTCCAGCAACTATTTCGATTTCTACATCACCTGCTGCTTTAACTGTAACTGTAATAGTACCTTTTCCAGTTTCTTTATCGTATTCAACTTTAACATCTACTAATTTGTCATCAAATTTTGTTTTGATAAACTCAAGAATTTCTTCTACTGTATCAGTGATTGTTCCTTCTGGAGTTACAGTAAATGGTATTCTTAATTCATCACCTACTGTTAATGTTTCAAGAGCTTCTAATGTTTTTTGATCTTCATCAGAAATTACTAAACCATCAACATGAATTTCTTTAACTGTTACTTCATATTGAGCAGTTTTTCCAGCAATTGTTAATTCAATTGTAGCTGTTCCTTCTTTAACTGCAGTAACAACACCATTTGCATCTACTGTTGCAATTTCTGGGTTTAAAGATTTCCAAGTTTTTGTAGTATCATCTGTTGTTTTATGAACATCATTTTCATCATATTGAGTTGTATAAGTTCCTTCAAGAGCTAGAGTTTCACCTCTTAATAACTCTTTACCTGCTGCTGTGCTTATTACAGCTCCTGTAATTTTGTTTTCTTTAACTGTTACGTTAACTAATTTATATAAGTCATTTCCAGAATTGTTTTTGTTTGCAGATACTGCAAATGATCCTTTTCCTTCTGAAAGACCTTTAATAACTATTTTATCTCCGTTTATAGTAACTTCTGTATGTTCTCCACCAGAAACAGCTTCAGTTGCTAATGTTTCCCATTCTGCTCCTGTTGGGTTAGCAATTACTGTTACTTCACTAGTTTCACCTTTCCATACTTCTACATCTGAAACACTTAAAGAGATAGATTTTAGAGGTACAGCAACTGAAACTGTTGTTGATTTAGAAACATTTCCAATTTTAGCAGTAATGTTTGCTGTTCCTTTAGCTTTAGCAGTAACAACACCATTTGCATCTACTGTTGCTACATCTGTGTTGTCTGAAGACCAAGTTATGTCTTTTTCATCATAAGTAGCATCAGCTGGTCCAACTGTTACTTCTCCTTTTAAGTTTTTAGTTTCTCCGAAGTTTACTACATATTTATCTTGTTTGAATGTTAAACTTGATGGTGAAGTTTTTACATTTACTGTGATATCAGCTGTATTAGCACCACATTTAACTGTTATTTTTGCAGTACCATTTCCAACAGCTTTAACGATTCCGTTTTGGTCAACTGTTGCAACTTTATCATTGCTTGATTCAAAAGTTAATGTATCAGTTGTGTTTGATGGAGTTTTCTTTACATATTGATATATGTCCATAGATGTTTTGTTAGTTTTATCTAATTCTACAGATGTTATTCCATCAAATTCTACTCCTGTTGAAGCAACTTCAACATATAATTTGTTAGAGATACCATCTTTAACATATCTGCTTAAGTCTCCATCTGTTATTGGTTTACCGTTTTCATTTAATTTTACTCCGGCAATATTTAATCCACCAACAACTTCAGTATCTGATTCTGCTTTTTGGAATGGTGGAATATATAATTCTATATCACCAGAAGCATTATCTTTTACTTTAAATTTCATTTTTACTATATTACCTGTGCTTTTGAAAGCTTTGTTAGGTAATACTGTTGAACCATATGAAAGTACTCCATCTATAACTCCAACTGAACTAGTATCTAAACCAATAGCTGTTCCTACTGTTCCTGGTGTAAAATCATATATTTCATCATTGTACTCGTCTACTCCTGTAGAAACAAGTTCTATTTTTTCAGGATCAAAAACTATTCTATTAGAGAAAGCTCTTATTCCACGAGCATTATCTGGTAATTTTGTTACATCTACAGAAACTGTTATTTCTTCTCCTGGTGTAACTTTTATCTTTCCTGTTGTAGGATCAGCAGTTTTTCCTTCTACAGAAAAGTCAATTACAAATTGTGCATTATCTTCTGTTACGCCATCTGCATTTTTATATATTTCAGCGGCGCATAAGCTTGGTACTAATGTTAGTCCCATCATAACTACCATAGCTAGTACGAAAGCTTTTAATTTAAAACTTCTTTTCATACTTTTAATTTACCCCCTTTTATAGTCATGATTAAACAATCATATCTACACATATATAATAGCATAAGAAAAATCTTTAATCAAGCTTTTTCATTTTAAATAAATAGCATTTTAATATAAAAAAATACAGATTTTTTTATATTTTCTACCATGTTATGGTTTTTACTTACTTTAACGTTATTCAAATAAACATAAAAAAGTAACACATAATAATTAATGTGTTACTTTTTTG